>Ga0209611_10012038_pt1 | contig 12266 bp, 9 predicted proteins | sample S1TSphgellanicum_3_FD_187693 | JGI IMG/M metagenome (GOLD analysis project Ga0209611, IMG submission 187693) | Host-associated microbial communities from peat moss isolated from Minnesota, USA - S1T2_Fc - Sphagnum magellanicum MG (SPAdes) (version 2) | ecosystem: Host-associated > Plants > Peat...
TTCTAACTTCATCACAGAACTCTGAAAAACCTATAATGGGTGAAGAAGAGATACGAGATACCCTTCGCTTCTGGCTACTGTACACAAACCCAGAACATGAGTAAGTACAACAAATGCAGCCCAAAACAATTTTCCAGACTGTCTCTACTATTAAGTGAATTTCTTTTTTCTTTAACAGCAGGTCTCTGGTTTAACATCAAACCAGGAAACAGTTCAATTATTGACTCTAGCAACTACTAAGATCTCTGCAAAAATCTTAAAAGCTACACATAAAATTGTCTCTTGCATCCTGAAACACCTTTGCTAAAATTGTCCCTAGTATAGAATTTCCATAATTTTGATGTACCATCTGTCCACTAGTCCACTCTCAAAATAGGAGGCACATCATGTACTCAAGACTGTTAAAAAGCCTTCTGTTGCTGATGCCTTCCAATATGTGAATAGACTGGGTAAGCATTGGAACCTAGACATGGGTAGATCGTACTGTTCTTGGCTGGCCCATCTTCGCCTTTGCATATCTATTGCCTGGTCAAGATAACATACAACCCACATTGATCTCTTTCTCCTCTTATTATGTGAATGTGAAGGATGCACTACTAGTCTTCAAGGTGATTTTTCCCTCTCTGTCTCTGTCTCTCTCCAGGTCTATGGCCACAACAACAATCAATGTTATGAGTGCAGTACTCTTTTCTAGAACACAAGTAAATCCATCAGCAACAATCAGAACATAAGAATTAATGTCCCAAGGTTGAACTTAGAAAAGAACAAAGAGCTAGAAGTATAAGCTGAGAAGGACTGAAAAAAAGGATACTCCAGGCGCATTCCACCCCTGTCACAAGATGGCAGGTTAAAGTTTTGAAGTTCTGAGAGTGCTTTAGTTGAGCATAATACATCCTGCAACACCACCACAAGCCTGCCACTAATATGAACTTCTTCACAATACATCCAAACTGAGGTCACTCTTCATCTAACAAAGTGAAAAAGAATACAGTGGCACACAGACCCTTTCTACCTTGTCCTGTAAGCAAATTACCCTTTGATGGTCATATGGCTCATAATACTCTGTTGACCAAACTTCATTAAAAAATCCACAATGACCACTTACCTTAAACTCTACAAAGGCCACTGGTAGTCCACTCTTGATCTGATACTTCATTTTTTGAAATCCAGGATACCTGGAGAGAAAAAGCTTGTTCACATGCAGCCCAAAACACCTTGAGAAGATGGCAACTTCTCAAAGACAAGAATTCTAGTCATGTGGTAGTGTGATGGGACTTACCACTTTTCACAAATGACAATCTAAGTATGAACCATTGCCATAACGACCCTAATAGGAAGGACATATTGGACCAAAACTCACAACACTTGAACAAGAACAAACACCTAATCAAGAAAAAGACCTGGTGGAAACTTAAAGAATGCGGTGATTATCTGAGAAATTGCTCAATTATCCATCTAGCAACCATTCAAGAAAACAGCATTTTGCAGCATGAGGTTAGAAAAGATCAACCTAGAAAGTGCTTGTGTGAGCTCTTCTTCAGTACATGTAGGCCCCAGATTGGCAACAAATAGAGTGGAGCAGGGAGGATTGCTCCCAGGTGCTGGAGGAGGTGGTATCTGAAAGAGGTTCCATGGAGAAGAGTCAACAAGTTTCAGTCAAGTATTCAACCAATGCAGAATAACAGCATTCCAGTACCACATTTCCAAGTCAAACTGTGGACAGAAATGGTAAATCCCACCCTTTTGCTTCCTTTCAAACTCTTTACTAATTAATCTTCCCAGCAGTGAATATCGGTTCATCTTTCTTTGGCATTTTGTCCTCATTTCACACCTTTGCCAAACTTGAATAGAAAGAAGCTGAGTGTAGAATCATACCATCATGAGGCCAGGAATACCATCTGGGACAGCATTGTACAGAGGTGGAGCCATGATGCCACCACTGCAAAAATCCAACCCACCATTTCCTTGGTACCATTAGGAAATTCAACACATACCAGAAACATTTAGAGGAGTTAAAGAATGGAGAGGACACCCTATGAACAATTATCAATATCCCAGGTTTTTGCTAAACCCATGGACACTCCTTAAGAGTTGTTACATGTTGGTCAGATTCATCCCCAAAAAGCTTATGCACACACAGGTACCACATAACCAGCTAGCAGACTGCTTCAGCCAAGTTGCTAATAACTTCCCTTTTCACTGGAGAATCCATTTACATAATAACTTCCCTTTTCACTGGAGAATCCATTTACAGAATCAAGTCTGCAAAGATGAATCCCATGAACAGCCCTGATCTAGAGGTAACTTTCCACTCAAACACCGTTTTGGTGAACATGGCTCATCCTCCTTGAGAAAAGGACATGAATTTAGGCTGCAAGCATAGAACAGGAGCCATGTCCAATTCCTGAAACATGCTATAAATGACAAAACCTTAAGAAAGCCCTTTTCTACCATAAGTAGAGCCACTCATAGATTTTGCTCTAGCATGGAGTGCAGTTTTTTTATTCATCACTATTAAAGTAATGAGCAGTGGATAAAAACAGGTTGACAAACCAGGACTAGTGACACCACAGAAAGGAAAGTAAACAAGTCTCCACACAACTGTAATCAAACACTACCTACCACTATAGGAGCCAAGGGATTAGTGACAGGACCCTCTCAACACATGTTTCTCAATGCACATGCACATTCAAGCACATGGTCATATGTTCCCATTTTTCTTCAAAACAAGTTTATCAATGACATAATCCCTTCACAACATCAGTCTAGACAAGGTTACCCTGGCCAGTGCTTGCTCCTGTGAGTTAGACTATCTTACAATTTTGCAGAATATGAAACTAGAATTAAAAGGAGTAACTGACCCAAATGTATAAGGACACTGACACAATAAAAGAAAACACAGACCCACAGTAATAAAAATACTGTCCTTGTGCTCAGAGCCTGATTCAAGCCTAAATCTTTATCCTTTGGTAAAAATAAATTGGTGTTCAACTGTGGAAAAGACCCAGTAATGTGCCTAAACCAGAGTTGAGCCTCCTGGAAGTGACAATAACTAGCCTAGTGCATGTGTGTATAATGACCTCGGTGCAGGGGGGAATCCAGGCATGTCGTTGTATACGGAGGGGTGCACCATCCCAGGCATGTGCAAAGTGCCGCCAACCCCTGTGAGTGCGGACCCAAAAAAAACGTGCCACGTGAGCTCTCCTACTTAACCTCACTGTGAGTGTGACTGTGCACCAGAATCAAACTTGACCCAGATCAAACTGACAAAACTAGTAAAAAACAGACAGACAGCTTCTTATGATCCTGCTGTAGCTTATGTTGATGCCGCTGTTCTCCTTATGGGCTTAGTATGTTACAACAAGGCTGTGGACGTACACCTCTTTTTGGTCTGCGTGAATGTGATCACATGCATACAACCAACAAAGTCCTTGAGCACACAAGCTCATCAGTATGTGGATGCAGGAGCACACAAATGTACACTCAATCAATGCACTCCAAACATCATAAGGGGACTCTTAAGCTCCAATTTGAAGCTGAAATAAGGGAATGACCAACTTTGTTTCCAAATACTTAGGCCTTAGGGGCCAAGATTAGAGCTAGTGGTAAAACATCACCCAGAAAAAAGTCCAAGACTGCAGAACACGGCAATCAAAAGAATAACTCTCAGTTGAAAGTCAGAGAAGCTCTGAGGGAGTGGCTATATGATTAAGAAGGGAGAAGCAAAAACACAAATGATTTCAGGAGATAGCATCTCACAGAAGTTACATCTATCAATAGGTTACACACAAGTGATTCTAACAACTTAAAGGGAGCCACAGAGGTCAACAGGAACACAAAAAGAAAGACAAACCTGCATCAGGGTATGGCACACCGGGCACACCAATGGGCCCTCTGAATTTCTTCTCCACAGCCCCTGGCCCTGCATCCTCTGCAACTTCACATCTGGAATAAGAAAAAAGCTTCCTATAGTTCAAAAGAACACACTGGGTTACACAATGCTACATTAGAAGCTCCTTTCCAAATTTTTATGTGAAAATCAACCTGAACGTGAGCGCTTGGTTCGGGAGTTAGCACGCGCAAGTTCAATATGAATGTGAAAATCAACCTGAACGTGAGCGCTTGGTTCGGGAGTTAGCACGCGCAAGTTCAATATGAAGTGTTGAGCCTGACTGTGGATCAAATGTAAACCCCTGAAGAAGCCACATGTAGAAGGAACCCTTCAACATCAATGATTGCTGCACAATGATTGCAAATAGCAAAATACTACAAAAGTTGTGAATGTAAAACTCTTTGAATGGAGGGAAAAAAAAAGTGTTCCAAATGCTGCTACAACAAAGCATTGCTGCTACAACAAAGCATAAGTTCTTCAAACAAGAATCAGTTTTCTCTACATTCCACATGGCAATGAATGAATGCCAACAAACTCAATTCCATGGAAATCAGATATCTCTTTTGATTGCGAGACAGATGCCAAAGTCACAAGAACAGGAGAGATGAAGAAGAAGTCTGCCAGGATTCCATACATTGAGAGCCTCCTTTGCCTTCAGTGCTGATGCTTGATCTGTGAAGACTGCAAAAGCTACAATCTGCCACAAGAATTTCCAGAATCAAACAAGAGATCTTAAGTCACATAAGCTCTAGTGACATTCTGTGTAGATACAAAGCGGCTGCTGCTGCTTCTTCTTCTTCTTCTTCGCTTCTTCTTTTGTGTTGCAAACTCTCACAAAATGACGACATAATACCATGCGCCTGGTGTGGCGTACACCTTTTTTCTCAGAAATTTGCAAAGCTTACCTGAAATCCTCGCCCGGAATACTTGAGTTGACAGGTTTCGTAGCCATCGTAAATGCGAAACAGGTTGTGAATTTCGCGCTCCTTGATGTCGTCAGGCAAACCGGACACGAACAGTGTTTTCACCTCCTCCTCCGCCGCCGCCATCGCGAAACCACCTTCACTCCCCTCTCGAAGGAAAACAAAACAAAAGATAGAGGGAAGGAGGAGACAACAAACAAACCGTTTTGTGAAAAGAAACATGCACACATTGCAGTGTGAAGCTCCTCCCTCCTCAAACCCTAATCAGAACCATCTCCGACGCGGAAGTCGCGCAAGCAACTGTAGCAGCAAATCGCTTTGACTATCTCGTAACCGTCAGCTTTCCTATAAGCGTTCAAATCTCCTCTCTCTCTCCCTTAACTCTGGATTCTTCTCTGGAACAATGACTCTCTTCATCTGTGAATTTCTCGTCTTCAACATTTTGATTCTAGTGTCTTTCAGATTCCTTAACTCTTCATTTCTAATTTGGAACAACGACTTTCTTTGATCTGTGATTCCTCATTTTCAGCATTCAGATCTCACCTTTAAGTATCCTTGACTCTAGATTCCCTGCAGCATCGAATCAAGAGACTCATCACACAGTATTGATGATGTCAGGAAACCAATCTTTCTTTCAATCCTTGATTGTGCCCAGCACAGCAATGTGATGAGAACTTTTCTCAGAGGGAAAGATTATACCAACAGTTTCAAAATCAACCGTCACCCATCACCAGATTCTTCGAGAGTTGGCAGCAATTGGCAAATCTCTTTTGAACCTGGCTGGCTTTTACACTCGTTACAGCAAAATCGATGGTGCATGAGAATTCTTGAAGTTTGAATTGCAAGCTAAAGCATGGTACAATATGAAAACATAGTTGTTCTTTGATTCTTGGACAGAGTTAGGAAGATGCAACATCCATCACAATATTTGGGGGGGCATCTCCTCTTCATTCTAAAATCAACCCGGGAAATCAAACATGTTCAAGATGATTGCCACAAGGGAAACCCATCACACCTGCCATCTTTGTTCTCTTCAACTTCAGGTTCTTCCTCTTCCATTCTGTGCTCATCTAAATACACTGATTCATTCTCCTGTAGAATGAATCTCATCTTTTGTGAGTGTTCTGCTGGAGACCAGGCACACCTTAAGTACAGAGCAGAAATTTAAAAGGACATCCTGAAGTAGCTGTATTTATCGTGCAATTTGAGCAACTCATATACTAGACATGAGAGGAACTTCCTACTGACTCAACAAGATGCTGTACAGCAGACCGCAGAAAGTGTGAAATGATGAGAGCAAAAAGAATGAGGAAAAGAAGGCTCTAAAACCCTGCATCATCAGGTTCCTCTCTACCCACTGAAGGTGAATCCCACTGCACCGACCCATGCTGCTCCCACATCTGTTCACCGTTCATGCCTCCCTCCTCATTGTCAAATTCTCGCCGTCTCTTCTTTGGTTGTCCATGCCTTGATCTCCGGGGAGCTTCATCCTCACTCTCACTCTCAGCTTCATCCTGAGGACCACCAGAGCCAGGCATTTGCTGCCTTTGGACCCCCCCAGTGGTCTCTACCTGTGCACCTTCATCATATGCAGCTGCAGGAAGATTTTGACGCCCTTTACCTCCACCTCCTTGTTTGGTAACACCACCACTGCGATCTGTTCTTCTCCTCTTCTGCGGCTGTTCTCCTTGAGCTCCTCGCCCTCCCCCCCTTCCAGGACCAAATGGAGGTCGAAATGGCATGCCCATGGGTCTTGTTGGACCCCTTCCCATTGGCCCTGGTCCTGCTATGCCTGGGCCTGATCCCATGAAATGTGGAGGACGACCCACTGCTCCCATCATTGGTGCTCCCCCAAGCATCCCTTGTGGAGGTCCTAACATGCCAGGACCATTTGGTCCCATCATCATGCCATTGGGGGGAGGCGGTCTTGCAAAGCCCATTCCCATTCCTGGGCCATCCATGGGTCCAAAATTTGGAAATTCAGGACCTCCAAATCCAGGTCCAAGTCCTCCAGGGTGCCCAAAAGGAGGAAAACCCCGACCAGGTCCTGGAGGAGGACCCCCAAATGCATCACCAGGACCTATAAAAACATCTGCAGGGCCACCCATCGGAAACCTATCAAAGCCCATGCCAAAGCCCTCACCTCCACCACCCATCTCAGGATGGAAAGGTAAACCTCTGCCCCCTGGACCAGCCCCTCCCATCATTCCCCTTCCTCCCCTGCCCAGGCCATCAAAATTAGGTCCATTGGGTCTATAGGGAGGCCATGCACCACCTCCTCTTCCCATTCCTACTGGTGGCCGGACACGGCCCGCTTGCATAAATGGTGCTGGTGACGTGGACTGACTAGTACCCTCATCTTCTTCACTGTCATCATCATCAAGCTCCTCCTCATCGTTATCCTCAAATGGGATGATATCTGCTGCATCATGCTCAGTCTCCTGGCCCCCCCTTGCTCTCTCTTCTTCCCGCTTTTTCTCTGCCTCCTTAGCAACAGCCTGACATGCCACAATATACCCACAACCCAAATCAGTTAGAAAAACACTCCCGTTTTCATCCCCAAAGCCACTTTCCTTCTACTAAGATGCATATTGCCAGCCTGAAGCCAGAAATCTTCCCTTTCACACCAAGTCTCCAAACCAGGTGTCCTCCATCTCTATCAGCATCTCCAGATAGCCGTAACTCAAGAGCCTTATGTTAAAACTGTTGGCAACTCTAGATCTCAGCCTTGAACATACATCAACATTTGCAATAATCTATGACATGAAAAGCTTCCTCAAGCAAAGAATGTAAAGATTCAATCAAGGTTCACATCACGAGGCATTACCTGAAGTTCACTGTCAGGCTCCCCATACAACAATGATGCCAGTTGCTCTCCCACACTTGGCTCTAACTCCTGACAATCCCTACTAATCTGAAGACATAGCAAGAAGATTTTGTGAGCAAATGTAGGTTGCAGAAAACACACTTGCTTTCTGTAGATTCTCTCCATCATCTGGTAGAAAGGTGGTCTTTGGTTTTATAGAATTCTCTCCATCATCTGGTAGAAAGGTGGTCTTTGGTTTTATAGAGAAAAGACTCTTGCTCTATAAACCAAAAGAATATTGTGAGAAATAACTACTGAACCTGAGAGTCAAAAAACATGCACAATCTAGTACACTACACTCAAAGGTACTCCTGCAATTTTACCATCCACAAACATCATGTATCAAATCAAAATTAAAGGTTGCAAAAAAACCTTCACAGGGAGATTTTCATTGTAGGCATTCCGCAAGTGCCGAGTTTTGTTGAATGAGAGTTCACACAACTGCAACACCATGTCATGTTTCCCCCATAAGACCAAAACAGTGATGTCTGCAGGCACTGGACTATGTCACATATCAGGACAGTACAGGACTGGTAGACATTCAAAAGTCCCCACACACAAGGACACCTGCCAAATCACTACTCTGAGGTAAGGAGACTCCTTGGCTACCTCACTTATGTCCGGGGTTGGAACATATCTCCCCAGTAGTACCTCACCTCTAAAAGAAGGAAAGTTTATGCATGATATAACCACAGGAAACTCCTTTTCAACACAGGAACCTTCAAAAGATCCCAAGTGCAATGATGTCTGATTGTTCAATGACAGATTCACTCGCCATATCAGACATATTAATAGTGCCTGGAATGTATGTTGTCCTCACAAGAACAAAAGAACAGAGAACACCATCTTACTCCCACCTGCCCCAGAAGACTCTTGAGCAGCCTCTTGAAGGACTTAAGACCAAGGAAGCATTCTTTCTCTGGTCAATTGAACCCTATATGACTTGAAGCAGAAGTACCACATTGAATCAAACAGACTGGACATAGTTACTTAGAGAGAATCAGCAGCAGAATAGCAGGCAAAGGGATTAAGCCTCACCTTCAGCCACCTCAGATTAAAGTTGCGGCCATAATGTGCAGTACCATGAGCATACTTCCATCCTCCACCCCCAATAACCCCTCCAATCTTTGACATCATTCTTGCACAGCCCTACAGCCCACAGTATCCCAGTACCCTCATGAAAAACCCAGATATATGAGAGACCCAGACATTGAAAACTGACTACAAGAGTCAAGTGCCTACTGACCCACACAAATGGTGGAAGCACAACAAAGTGAGAACTTGCATCCTGAAACAAACTTATCCTTCTCTACCTGCACATCACCAAGCTGGAAACAATGCCGTCACTTGGAAAACTCGAGCGCACATTCTGTATCCCCACAAATGCGAGTCCTCAGCATTCGTACTTCAACTCTAGAGGGAAGTGGCCTCTTCACCCTATGTTTGCAAAACCAGAGAGTTTCTAAAGTTACAAGGAAAGCATTTGGCTACCTGGAAGTGACGTGTTTCATTGACCGAAAATACAAGGATCACATGGTCACATGTATCAAAAGCCTCATTCAGTTTGGCCTCATTGTTGCGATGTGTAGCCCACAATCCCCGCTCTACAGATAGCTCCAGATTCTCCCTGTTGTTACTCTTCACTATGAAGTACCTGCAAAAGTGCATTTATTACAAAGCCTGAATTTTGCAAATGTTCAATCTAAACTTGGAGAAATGGAAAAACATCTGCCATTTTCCCAAAAAAATGTATGGTATTGACAAGCTGCCGTAACATCCCCAGTGACTTCATCAGCTCCCAGAAAATACCCAAACAAGAAAAGAGGAAGAAAAAAGAGAGAAAGAAGACAGGGAACTTTCAGAGGATGAATTTTTGAGGAGAAAGAGGGTTTTGAAAACCATTTACTTAGGATTAAGATGCCCAGTGAAATAATCAGATAGAAGACTCCAAAGCCAGCAGTACTAAACAGAACTCTTTTGTTTGTTAAGATTTGATTTTATAGAAACTTAGAAGATATGTCCTGAAATATGCAACTAACCTACCTACAAAAGCCAGTAGGCAGGGGAGTTGCAGCTGACACAAATGTAGGTGGGTTTGGAGGCCCATTGGGTACAGCATGAGGTGGGGGCATTTGAGCAGGTAGCAGTTGTGGAGCAGTTGGATGCACTGAATGTGGCAGTTGTGCCTCCTCTTCAGCAATCTGACTTCCTTCTCCTGCAGCCAATGATCCATCCTGAGGACGAGGGGGCACAAATTTACCATGATGTGCATTACTGTTAACAGCATAGACACGATGCTGCAACTTTTGTAAATTCTGTTCTACTAATGGTGGTGGACCAGGAAGCTTTTGATGTCGATACCGGCAATCAGGTCCATTAGGGCAAAATCCCAGCTTATACCTGCACATATACATATTTACCTGGTTTAGCACAAGAATATGACCATACTTGCATCATGCTGCTACACATCCTTGCAGACAGCTGCAACAACTACAGATTCTTGAAGACAGTATGCAGACTCTGCTAAACCTAGATGATTTCAGCAATTTACTTGCAAAACCTCTACATGCACTTGTTTACTTGGGGCCACCATAACAGTAAGCAGGTGGAGCCTTTTGCTCCAGCAAACTGACATTAACAGAGATGAACAGAGATCCCTCCCCTAGAAGAAGGAGAACAAAATAATGCACAACAAAGAACTGAAATCATCTGGTGACTACATCTGAAACCCTAAATTAATGCTATGATGTGTTCATTGTTTTGTGGAGGGGTTCTTCAGTGAGCAATATGCTGGCCAGCAGATTGATGAGAATTTGGGACACTACATTGGACCGAAGAGGAACTCCACAACTAAAAAGAAGCATGATGACAGCAGCAGTCGGAATAGCAAAACCCTCGAAAACAGATTTAGGTCAAAATGAAACAAGCGATATTTGGAAGTGGAATGTGAGTTTGTAAGGCTGGTTATAGTCAGTATTCCAAAGGTCCTTCACCGATGAAGCTAAAGCTAAGTCTTCGTCATCCAGCACAGAAATCTCTGGGATCTATAGCATAAGGATCACGCAAACCCTAAACCCACTCCAACTACCAGAAACACACCCTCAACAAACAAACTTTGAAGTACTGCTCAGAGTGGGGGAGGAAAAGGACAACAGTGTCGGGAAAACAAGAGTTAGGGAGATATGCAAACGGTAAAAAAGAAGCGACGTACATATTACACTCCTTAATATCCTCATTTGTGTGCTTGTAGATGCAATCAGGCTCCCGACACTCGCCGAACTTGGCAAAAAACCGACACACTGGCATACGCGCCTTGTCATACTGATGCAAAAACCCACACGCATCGCCCTTCATACACAGCCCGCGCAGCCAATGACGACAAACCGTCTGCCGGTAATTCTTCCGCCCTTGCGTGCTCTTGGGAGCCGCCAGCGCCGTCGCTGCAGGAGCGTTGTTCGCATTCTGGGCCACAGCCTGCGCCCCAGCTGCAACACCACCACCACCACCACCACCTCCTCCTCCTCCGCCTCCTCCTCCTCCCCCACCTCCTCCAGAAGAACCCACAGCATTCAAAGGAGCAGCTGCAACCTCCAAACCTCCTTCAAAATCGAAGCTAAGACCTCCATCAGCATCCTCCATCAGGACTACTACTAAACCACTGGATCCCTAATCCCTTCCGCTCCCTCTTCCTTTCAGCTCCAAACACGAACGCCAAAACAAAGGAAAAGAAACTCACCGTTACATCTCCGAAGAATGTAATGGTATGCAAAAAAACGAGCGCAAATCGCTTGCAAAAACACGAGCGTTTGTTGCTTCGTGCCCACAGAAGCTCCACTGTGCTGTAGGAAGCACCGACGTACATAGTATAGGGGGAATACGTATACATAAATCGGGAGAGACGACGTATATGTCATGATATACGTATATGGAGCATTTCCATTAGGCATTTCTTTTGCAAATATTTGTTTTTCTTTTACCCAAAAAAAATCTTTTAATGGAGAGAAATGTGAGACTTGTGTTGTTGATGGGAATATTTTTTTAAACCCTGTCTGCAGCATACTTTTCTTTTGGTGCAAAATTTTGCCAAACTGGGAAAAATAAATGTAAATAAAGGGAATATTTTGTCACAATATTCCCTTTTTTGAAAAAAAAAATTGTCAAGTCTTTGAAGAAAAATTGAACTTTTTTTTGGTATTTCAGGTATTGTGGAATAGTCTTGTGATTACAGATGAAATAAAGCTTAAATTATATTATGGCCAATTACATTGTTAAAAATGGGATATTGTTAAAAATGGGATCCTTGAATTGTTTTGAGGAATTAACTTTAATAAACTAAAATTTAAATGTTATGATAGCATCAAAGGCTTGTCTCTAGGTGCAAAGAAAAAATTTGTAGGCAATGAGATTGTTTAATTTCATGCTTTGAATTCTTTTAAAGAGTTGTCAAGTAGTAAATGAATATTTACATGCTAGATGCAAACAACCTGCAAATTATTACAAGGTACTTTTTAACAAGAATTTGGAATTTTTGCACATCATTATTCAATTTTACTCAAAGATTTTGCTCCTCATATTAAAATTCAAG
>Ga0209611_10012039_pt1 | contig 12265 bp, 8 predicted proteins | sample S1TSphgellanicum_3_FD_187693 | JGI IMG/M metagenome (GOLD analysis project Ga0209611, IMG submission 187693) | Host-associated microbial communities from peat moss isolated from Minnesota, USA - S1T2_Fc - Sphagnum magellanicum MG (SPAdes) (version 2) | ecosystem: Host-associated > Plants > Peat...
AATGGTCAGCAGCAAAAAGAAATGGACTGTCATGAACCCCATCCGGCGCCAAATGAAAAAACGCAACCCATCCAGTGGACAGAACGGCCAACTGGTGCATTGGTGGCTGTTAATTCACTCTGGCCCACATCTAATGACTTATAACCAGTGTGTGGGGGAGAAATTTTCTGTCAACTGATTATGAGCTGCCAACTTGGAAAACCACTCAATCAGAGGGGCAAATGTCTTGGTTGTCACCTGTTGGAGGTAACTTGGAGTTACAATTTTTTAAACAAATAATTTCCCTTTCTCTAGAATTTGAATCAGCTTTTTGGGCAAATGAATGGCCAGCAAGTAAATAACTCTCGGTTCTCCCCATACATCCATTATAATTTCATGAATCTTACATTTGCAAGAGCTTGATTGGGGTGGTACTAGGGTGGGCCATGTGGCATTAATTCAAAATCTTTTTGAGAGTGACCCATCCAATCATGCAAAATGAAACTTATTTGCAAATTCATGACATCAAGGTCTACCATCTAATTGTATTTATAGCAAACAACTGATGGGGTACTTACACACGTATTTGGTGCTTTTCCTTAATCCAAAGCAAATCATGACTTTTAAGTGACCTATCTACTTAGGTTGCAAATCCTTTTGTTGTGCCTGTCTCACAGTAGTGCTCCAACTCCCAAGACCAAAGTGGTTGCATATTGTAAGTAGAGTACTAGAGAGTAGAGTGCCCATGTTTGTAATGAATCATAAAATGGTGAGTGGGATTTTGTTGTGGTACGGTCATATCCAGTGTAACTGGGCAGTTATTAGAAACGGGAACAGAAGCTCTGTGGTTATCAGGGTGGTTCTTTGGATTCAGAAAAGCAGTCCTCAAAACATCATAGACCCAGTTTTGATCTATAACCAGCCATATAATTGCCAGTTCATTGCTGGTTCTTTCGTGAAAACCACAGGTTCTCAAAGGTTTTTGAAATAACTGGACCAACGGTTCTTTGATTCTGATTTTTTTTCAAAGAACTCAAGCCGGCAGTTCTCTGATCCTGAAATAGTTTCAAATCTGGAACCGACGATTCTTTAAATAAGTGCACAACACTGGTCATATCTGCCCAGCCTTGTCTTCACTGGTCATATTCTAGCAGATATTTGGTTACACGTTCATGCAGATATAATACTGCAAAACGGTTTCTCACTTACACCTGTTGATTCCCATATTCCATTTGGCAAGGAAAAAATATTTCAGATTATTCTTGCCAGCCTAATTTGGAAAAAGCTGCCAAATTCCTGATTTCACATGTGATCTTTGACCAGGGGGCGGGCGGCGGCGAGGTCGCGGATATGCATATGATCAGATCAATCATGCAAAGGTGTCCCTAATTACAAAAGCAAAGTACTCCAACAATAACAGCTTTATGAAACCGTTTGATTACCTATCATTTTCAATCCCCAAAATTTTCAGTCCCCAAAAGCAAATATAATTGTAACATTGTGATGAATTACTAGCACAACTTTCGTCTAGTCCTCTTTTCTCCAAGTCAGTACATCTTTTTGAAACCACCTGAAAAGATTTGTGCTGAAACAACCCAGATTTGATTTCTTTTAAAGCATGTAATAGTGGGTTGTCAATGAGTTCAGCCCAGTATCTTCTGGAACCTTAAGTACCTACTTAGCTGTTGATCACTTGGGGATCTGCTAGTCATGTTGTTGTGGGGTCAGGCTTGGTCCCTGGACCTCACGCCATACTTATAGAGTCTATAACACACTCCCTTTAGACATCCATGATGTCCCAATCAATTAGACCACAGCTGCAGCTTTTTATCATTCCTTCTAAGTGCCAATCATGAAACGCACTTTGACAATCCCTTCGAGTAAGTTGACCATACACAGGGACCTTGAAGGTTTTTGGCTCTACCCGTGAGGAACGGAGTTCCAGACTGTGGAGTTCCATGTTTTCATTGCGTGGGGACGACATTTTGAGAAATGATGACTAGCTCTTACTGCGAGTTAATTTCCTTGGGAACTTCATGGAACATTTGTGATTTTCATTTGGTTGAGCACATTTTGTTGAAAATTGAGAGTGTATATGAGAGTATGGAGATTAGTAAGACACATTTATAAAGAGCTAAGAGAACTCTTCCCGGGCCCCCTCCCGTTCTTAGGATATGAATATCAATGAAAGAATAGAGATTTAAATAAAACACAAATTTACAATGAGCTCTCCACCCAACCTTAGGATCACATTAATGAGAGAATAAAGATGAGTAAAACACAGATTTATGAGTGTGAGACCAAATGAATCTCTGTTTTACTCATCTTTATTCTCCCTCCACCCAATCTTAGGATCATATAATGAAAGAATAGAGATGAATAAAATAAAAATTTACAATGAGCTCCCCGCCCAACCTTAGGATCACATCAACGAGTAAACAGACATGAGTAAAACACAGATTTATGAGTGTGAAACCAAATGAATCTATGTATTACTCATCTTTATTCTCCCTCCACCCAATCTTAGGATCATATAATGAAAGAATAGAGATGAATAAAATAAAAATTTACAATGAGCTCCCCCACCCAACCTTAGGATCACATCAATGAGAAAATAGAGATGAGTAAAACACAGATTTACAACGAGTGTGAGACCACATGAATCTATGTTTTACTCATCTCTATTCGCTCATTGATCTGATCCTACGGTTCGTTGAAGAGCTTATTGTAAATAAGCTGTGTTTTACTGTTCTCTCATTGATCTGCTGCCAATTTCCAACAATTTTGAGGAATGAGTACTAGGTGTTACTGTGAACTGTGACTTCACTTCTTGGGAATTTGATGGAACAATATTTATGGATCCTAAATTTTAACAGTTGCTGGTTCGAATTTGCCATAGAGGGAAGAGCCATGAGCAGATCTGCTAGTTTCAATATAAACCAGTGATCTTCGGACATAGAACTCAACAGTAACTAGGTTCAGTGAGAAAGCCGTAGCAGATTGAACTGGACACATACACTCCCCGAGCTATCTGCAGTTACCTTATCTAGATCAGTGTGTCACTACCGCGGCTTCTTCTTTCCTGGCATGATTCCTGACTGCTTCATTAAAGGATTTCACCTCCAACTTCATCAGGCTTGATACAAATCGGCCTGCAACGTATAACACATGTATAGATCATGATCATCTAGCTTTGCTTTCTCAGCAATCCCAGGCTGGGATCACACCGAAGCCACCAGTACTGGAGTAATATTTAGTGCTTTGAGCGGATTCAATAATATTCTAGGCAACATAGAAAGCACGCACTTGGGATGATCAGTCAAAACGCAGTGAGTTTGAGTCGCTGCAGAAATAGATAGATAGATACAGCTCGATCGATTCTCGAGATTTTGGGATTTTTGGTGGCATCTTATGAAGAACTTGATTGAAGCTGTGGAGCTGGCTGCTGGAGAAGCTGCAGGGACGCATGATTGCAGGTCTTGACGTGTTGCAGGGATCAAGAGGCATGGCAGTAACTATAAGTTGGTTCTTGCTACTAGTGCTAGCCGGATTGGCATCGAATCTTCTTGTGTGTGAAATTCATGCTAAAGAGTATATTGTGGGTGGAGAGCTAGAATGGACTTTTCCACCAGCTGCTCAAAGCACTTGGTACAGTGATGTGTGGGCGAGACCCATCAACTTCGAAGTGGGCGATGTCTTAGGTGTGTTGCTCTCCAGGCCTCCTTTGATCATCAATGTTGACCATCATCTTCCCGTGACATCGTCTCATGTACTGCTGTCATGTATTATACAGTAAGGCTTCATTTCTCAGCAAGCTGCATGGCCTCTGAAATGTTAAACGTTGCGCACCCACTCTGACTAAAATTTATCTGAAGGAGATGGTGTGATAGTCTTTTTCCTAGAACAACAATCTTGAAGCTTCTGTTTATTAGGCATTATGATTTGGTTTGTGAGGTCTTGATCAATGATGTATTTTCCTTAGCTTCTTGCGTTGATCAATACTTTGATGGAATATATCTAGTTATAGGAACTAGACTTTCTTATTCATGCTTGGCCTGCATCTCGATTCTCTGCATGCATGAGCGCAGTGTTTACATATGCACGGCTCCACAATGTATGTGAACTTGGCAACGAGACCGACTACCTTGCATGTGCCCCAAATCCATTAGCTTTGTGGGACTCGGGAAGCACCAGAGTCACACTCTCCAAGGCGGGAGTGTATTATTTCATTTGCGGAAGTCTAGGCCACTGCGACCTGGGCATGAAGCTGAAGATCACTGTAGAATCAGATGCAGTAATTCCTTCACCATCACCTGCTGCTGCTTCTCCTGCTCCTGGATCATCTCATGTCCCAACTGCAGCACCCGTGCAGCAGCTAGCTCCAGCTCCCACACCTCATGTGTTTAATACTCCTACACCTGTTCAAGCTCCAACCTCCACATCTGCAGCAAACAATTCCGGATCACGAGAGCAAAGTCCTCAACCAATCTCATCCTCAAGCCCACCAGCAGATGCAACTGCTCATCAGTCCGTGACTATTATGCTTACTCTCTTTGCCTCTTCTTTACTCTTGTATTCATGCAGCCAATATGCAGCAGCTGCAAAGTCATGATATATGAGTCAAGGTGGCCATGGCTAAATAGACTGGAAAACTTAGTTCTTAATGTGTTCAGCTGCAAAAATCAAGTCACAGCTGACAACTCCATTATAACAACTGTGCGGCACAACCTGTGCACATCTCCAAAGCTTATAATAATGGTCATAGAGATGATGAGCGTGATTGCATTTCCTCTGAATTCTTCAAAGAGTTTTTCTTACCACTCGATCAGATTGTGATCAGATTTAGACCTTGAAGCAATATTCGTATTAAATTGCCTTCAGATGTGAATCTATTGTACCAGATTACTTAGACTTATTATCCCCAATTTTGTGCGTAGAAGAAACGTTGTGAAAGGCCCAATGCATAACTTGGCTATCAATTTGGGGATATGTTTGTAAACACCCAAATGTGCAATATTTCCGAAGGCTAGTTCTTGATTGAGCCTGAAGTAACTTGACAATTGTGATTGCAAAAATTCTCCAAACCTTTCAATTGTCCAAAATTCTTACGATTTGAAACAATTTCAGATACATCCTTGGAAACATAAGGTTTTTTCTTTTTTTCCTATTTTTTTTTAAGGGTTTCAAACTGGACATAAACTTTGAAGCTCACTTGAGGTGAATTTGTCTTTGGGGGAGAATGATTGCACATTTCTCTAAGGACAATGTTACTTTTAGGGTTTTTCTTTTAGGATAAGTGAGACAGAATGGTGATTGAAATTGGCACTGTAGTGGGTTTATTTTTGCAATAGAACTATGGACCAGGCCCCATTGCACCCTGTTCAATATCTTTGAACACTTGGAAAAGCCCTCAACCACGGACTTTACTGGACTCAGGCCCACTATTTGGCACTCATGTAGGCCCTTATTCCGGTGAAGGCCGTGGCCTTGGGCTTTACCCTACACTTGAACAAGTCACCAAAACCAGTTACATTTGCTTGAATACTTTGTGGGGTGTACAAATTGTGCAAGAAAGGAAGTTGAAGTTAACCAACCTATTGGCCATTCCAACCCACCCCAGCCACTACTAGTCAAAAGTGACAACTACAACAGTGGAAAGCAACCTTATTGGTGAAAAAACTAATTATACCTAGGCCCATTCTTTTGGAGTTTGTGAAAAGAGGATGTTTCAAGGGGGCCCTTGCTTCAAGTCAGTTCAACCCCTCTATGCTTACTAATGCAACAAAAGTAGTGGCCACCTCCACCTCATGTCTGTAATTGTGTGTCCAGTACCCTATTGGCACTTTGGAGAGTTCATAATATGTACAGAATCATTTACAGGGCCTTTTACAAGGTCCTCTCTATTAATGTATGTTTCCAAAATTGTTGAAGGAGGTACTTTACCATGTGTTATTAGAAAAGTGTGCTCTTGAGCTGAAAATATTCTCAGTTGGAAGAAAAGGAAGTCCCTGACAGAATTTTTTCTAGGGTATTTATTATTGTTGAGCTGGTAAAGGGTAATTGCAAGCTAGAATGAACCAATTTTTGATACAAGAGGTGTTTCTAATCAAAATTTCATAGGATATTTTGATTGTGATAGCAATGTGACATTGTTTGATGTTCATGTTTGAGATTAAAAAATCATCATTTTCAAAAGTATTCAATAATTTTTTCTAATACATTTCAAAATACAATGTTTGTGAAAAAAAAAATCACAAAAATACATGTTTAATTTCATCATTTTTTAAAAATTTAGCATTTTTACAAGTTCTTTAAACTTTCATGTTGATTTGAAATGGTTTGGGTATTCCTACTTTGAGTTACTTATGGCATTTATCAATTTTAGAGATTGATAATGGACTTATCATTACAAACTATGATTATGGTGAGTCTATTTACAAGTTGTTTATGTATTGTTACACATGAAGTCAAGCAAATTAGAAAGTCCTTCATTTATTAGAAAACACAAGTTTTTTAATGATAAAATTATTCCACCTAATTAGATTAGATAAGAACCATATATTTAAATCCCTTTTCATAAAATTCAAAAAGCATTTGATATAGAACACATTATCATCCAAGGGGTGCAAAAAAAATCGCCATGTTACATAAATATTAAAAAGTGGGTCATAATTCTAGCTTGCCATTATAGGTCAGCCCTTAATATCAATAATGGTATCAATAATGGTATCAACAATGGTATCAACAATGGTATCAAATACCAAACCAATCTAGTATCAAAAGTATAGATATTCCCCTTGATAATACCATTATAATCCCCATATTGAATATTAAACTTTTTGTTGAATACCATACTAATTTAATATCACGAATTCTAATGTTACTCTAATATTTGATATCAAGTTCCTTTTTCCAAGCTTGGTATCAATCCCTAATCATCTTATGGTATGCATGCTTGTGTGTGAAAGATATTATAAAGTACATTGTTTTGTTGTAAGTTGACAACTAGTATGCTTCTCCTTCAATGTGTGTTTTTTTGTGAATAATGCATTGTTTCACTTTGAATGATGATATATATGCTACAACTACTACAACAAAAGTTCATGTATATTATATAAGTCTTTCAACTTTAGACCTTCAAGGTTATGTGTTATTCATTTCTCCATTGATGTCACATATATTAAGTTGACATTTGCACTAAACATGTCGAGTTATGTAGTAATATTTTGGTTATTTGGTGGTTGGTTTCATTGTCATGGGTTTTTCTTACTACCATAATGGTCATTGTGACATTGTGCATGGACATTCTTTACTTACAAGGGCATTCTTTATGTTCAATGATCTCAATGTTGGGGTTTAAATCAAACCATTTAAAGTATGAGGTGTGTCTTGTGCCACCCATGTCAAGCCTCCTCTAATAGCTAGACATAATCAAGGAAAGATATTATTTTCTATAATCCTTTACAGGGTATCACAAGCATGAACATTTTTTTCGCCTTAGTTCAATACAAATAGAAGTTACACATGTTTGGTAGAAAGGGAAGTAGAGGAAGATAATTCTTTTTACTTTAATCACTAAATAATTTTTTAGCCTTAACCCTTACAAGTTTACTTACTTGGGTCAACAACAATTCATAGTTTTTTTCATAACAAAAAGGTACTTACCAATGTCCCTTTTTGACAATCCGTGGACCTTGTATCATTTCATGTTGTGGCAATGTGATAGAGTGTAGTTTCCATCTCACTTGAGTTGTTTGTCCAATAACACAAATCCCCAACATGTTGGTTAAGGTGACAAAGTGGCATGTGTTAGTAACCATTGCACAATTTGCAACTACCATTGCCTCTTTTGAGCTCCAAATGTTGAAAACAAAGTTAGATACATTTGCATTTGTGAGAAATTTTATCAATGAAAATTTGGTGCCCTACCATTTTATAGTTGGTTTATTTGAAGCTCTTAACACTCTTTGGAGCAACACAAATTGAACAATTCAAGTATTTGTTGGTTAAATACTAACTCACCAACAAGATTATAACTTACATCAAGAACAACTAACGCACAAACTTGAGCACCCTATTGTTACTTGACCTTTATTGTGTCCTATACACCATTGTAGTTTGCTTCACCTTTTAGTGGGACTTGTTTTGGCCATGTGATGTCCAAATCATGTCAATATGCCACAAATGACAATAAGATTGGGGTTGGGATGAAGGAACTCAATTAAATGGAAGTTTAATCTACCTTATAGAAGCAATTGCATCAACCAAAACATCCAACAAGGGCATGTAGGAATGGGAAGTAATTTGAAAGGAGGTTGGTTTGAAGGCAAAAAAATTAAAAACACCTCTAAATACCAAGTTTGCTTCCAAAATTATTTTGTTTCAAGATACATTGGAATTTTCTATAGTCATTGACTTCTATCTTAGCCAACAAACTTCCAAGTTGTAAACTTCTGATACCTTTAAACTCCACATGGGCAATTATAAAAGTTGTCAATAAAACATCTTTAAGTCCTACATGGTAGCAATGCATTTTAAACTAGACCAAAAGGTGTATATGGTTATTTTTTAATGTTTAATTTGCAACTTTTTCCATTTGTACCAAATTGAAAGCTAAGTACCAAGTTTGTGTTGCATGAACCACCTTTAATATGTGAGGAATTTGACCAAAAGGTTGAAATTTTGTGTGTTAGGATCAGCCTCAAGGTCATCAATGTGTTGGATCCTTTTTTAGCTTTTGCACATGATACCTTCAACAAGCTTGCTACTACACATGTGTGTGCCTTCCAACTACATCTTAAAGGTCTTCAATGTGTCATGGAATATCCAAATAGAAATAAAACAAAGAATGTTATAGAAAAGTATGATAACAAGTTCTAGTGCCTTTGTTAATGAAGATAGCCCAATATCTACACTCTCAATGTGTAAAAAGCCTTATGATCTCTTTAACCATTGTCATTCATGATTCCTTATGAGGAGTTGAAGTTTCACCCAAAGAAGCCAATCTTTCTTTGGTGAAAACTAAAAGTTGTCAAATAATGTATTGTTGTAATGGTAGAAGGATCATGAAAAATATTTCCCTATTGTTGTATTCCTTACTTGGAAATTTTTAAGTGTTCTAGGAAACATGTGAAAGCAAGTTTCATTTTTACATGTTTTTCTCCTACAAAAGTTTGATGGAAATTTCTCCATACAAAGGACACCCACCAAATTAGACATTCTATGTTGTCATGTTTCAAATTCTTGTGTTCAACCTAATTCAGTTTTAATGTATTCAATTACGGCCTCTTTTTTGAACATCCATTGTTGATTTGATCACAAGTTCATATGTGATTCATGAATCAAAACCTTTTTTCTACTTCTAATTGGTAAGTTGCAATGCTTCATTCACTAGATTTATTCACTAGATTATTTGAAGAACAAAGAAAGAATTTACAAGTAGGATGTATTAGGATTACCATGTTTGCAACTATATGGTATATCTATTAGTACCCAAACCCTACTCAAATCTTGGATTTACATGTAATCAAGCAACATGACCTAGAAGAGGATGTCACTATTAAAGTATATTAGAATATGATGTATTAAGATTGTCATGTTTAAAACCAATAATCTAATCCAACTTGTTGATGGACATTAAAGTAATCTATATTTATATTTTTTATTTTTTTGGGTTTTGAATATCATCTTTTTAATGCAAGTGAGGCCATTGTTTTATCCTAAGGATGCAACATTGGGCCTTTCTAAACATATAGTGGGAGTTGTGTGTGGAGACTTGCTTGCAAAATCTAGTGAGTAAAGTTCAAGCACTAGAAGGAATGTGAGTTTAATTCACTAGGAATTTCACTAACCATTTTGGTGAAATCACCACCAACTCATTAAATTAGAAATGTAGTGAATTCACCATGTCTCTTAATGATGGATGATGGGTTGGTGTGGACAAGTGAATTCACTAACATGTGATCATATAGGAAATTTAGATGTGGCAAGATAATTCATTTATATTTTTAAATTTTTAAATTTTTATCATCATTTTATTCTATTTTATTTCACATAATTTATGTATTTTATATGTTCAACATGCATAATAATTCAATATTATTTAATTATACACACATAATAATTTTATTTTTATTTTTAAAATATGTATTTGATATTACATTATGAATATTTTGTTTCCATTTTTTTTTCATAAAATAGTTTAACATTTTATCAAATGAAGACTCAAAATAAAACATAACATCTTGTCTAAACAATTGTATGTAAGAAAGTCTTATTTAATTAAATTGAATTTTGGTTTAGAAAATCATGTAATATGTTCTATTATAATTAATTGATACACTAAAATTTTATAATAAATAATATTATACATTAAAAATGAACATGTTAATTATTTTTATGTATTATTGAAATAATAGTTTTAATAATGCCAAAAATAGCCTTAGTGAAATACTAAATAATTACTAGTGATTCAAGTTTCGCTCAAGGTGATATGAAACAAAGGTATGGTGATGCAGTTCACTTTTAAGGTTCCCTAATGAATTGGGTTAATAAAATAGACCCACCTTTTGTAGGTATGAAGTAAAAAAGAATACCCTTAATGAAAAGGACATAAAGAGACAAAAATAAATTGGATGTATCAAGATTTGCCATGTATCCAGAAATTTGGTATAATTATTAATACCCAAAACTAGGAATAGATCTTGGATTACAGTTGGAAAATTTTATTTTAAAAATTTTTAAGATTGTAAAAATATTAGTTTGATGGACATTAGAATAATCCAAGTTGCTGATTTATAATAAAGTAGTTCAATTTAATTAAAATTATAATAATCCAATTGGGTTCATTCATAGTTGGGGTTCCAAACAAAAGAAAAAGGATATCATCACTTTTTTAAATCTAAATTTTACAATTAACATTTACACAAGACAAATTTAAATGGGAAAATTTGAATAATCCAAACTAAGATAATTCATGTGGTGGTAATGATTTTTCACATGTCTACATTTGTGTGCAATTAAACTTTTGTTCAAACCTAGAAATGAAAAAAATGTTTGTTCCACTTATATGTACCACTTAGTTGGGATGAAAAGACAATTGTTTGCAAAAGTTAATCATAATGGAATAACAAGGGAATGCATGATGGCTCCAATGGAAATGACCTACCAACTCATGAAAAGGGGAAGCTAACATGAAATGACAAATCCCAATGGCCCATTGTGGAGAACAATTGTTTATCCACCATGATTGCTACTTATGCAAATAAAATTGTGTTATATAACAAGGGTAGAAAAGAGATGACACAATTCACCCTAAGTGTGGTTTGGAAGGTGGTGTAGTATTTGTGCCAATGAATACCCATATTCATCATTCCAAGAAGACACAATAAAAGACTACATATGAAAATATTTGAAGGAATTGAAAACTAGACTTTCAAATGAAGAGGATTCAAATAGAATTAGGTTGTAGAGTGAAAATGTGCCTTAGCATTTGAAAGCCATTGATGGACATGCCATGTGGAATGTGCTCAAAAGAAAGTAAAGTTTCATAGACAATACTATTTGAAATAGTTGAAACAAGGGACTCAAGCAAGCAATTATGGTGGATGGAAACCTAAATCGTCCTAAGAGCAATTTGGCACTAAATCCTATGGCCACTCACTTTGAAGCAAACATAAAAAAGGTGGATAGGCCAATGTCCAAGGAAAAATGCTTCAATGCCAATCAAAAAGCATGATAACATTAACAAAATAGAATCAAACTTTAGTTGTAATGTGAGATGTGCTAATAGCAAAAAAGATGGATATACAAAATGAAAAGCACATCAAGGTAAAAAAATCCAAGATCAATAATGTTAAAAAGCTAAGTGTATTTAATGAAAAGGAATTCAAGTGGGTCATAATTTGCTTTGATGTCACAAAAACTATAAGGTATTGCAATCTTTCGATATTTTAAAACGCCAAAACATTTTAAAACATTTCCACCAACCTTCCCACCTAAATATACAAATTACACAATTTTTTGTGTCAATATCTTCAAACATTCAAACCATATAACATGTGGCATTCATGTACCCACTTTGGTTTCAAATACATTAAAAAATTTTGATATTTCGTGAAGAAAAATCATATCTTTGGGTATTTAAAAAATTTGGGACTTATTTATGAACCATATGGTACAACTTTAAAAAGACTATTTCAAACATAGATAGGGCACTAAAATATATCATATTAAATACATTAGGAAGTGATTCCCCCCCCCCCCCCCCCCCCCCCCCCCCCCCCCC
>Ga0209611_10012041_pt1 | contig 12265 bp, 8 predicted proteins | sample S1TSphgellanicum_3_FD_187693 | JGI IMG/M metagenome (GOLD analysis project Ga0209611, IMG submission 187693) | Host-associated microbial communities from peat moss isolated from Minnesota, USA - S1T2_Fc - Sphagnum magellanicum MG (SPAdes) (version 2) | ecosystem: Host-associated > Plants > Peat...
GCATAGTGAACAAATTGAAGATCTACAACCTAATAACTTAGAACTTTGCATCTTGGGCATTCTTCCTTTCAATGCATCCATAGTAGAAAACCATCCTAACTCCAAAAGAGCAAGAACAAAACAAACATACGATGCAAAAAGGGTACTTAGCTTTCAAAGGTTGTCTTCTTTTATCCTTCACCTCCACAACTTCACTCTATCTCCTGGTGCCAACAACATCCACACACAAGTTAAACAAAACCACAACCAAGCACATCCCAAAAATTTCACACCTCCATGAACTAGCTCTATCTCCATCGTTCCTTCACAAATCAACCATCACTCCGTTGAATGATAAAAAATAAACAAACGGCAATTTTCAATGCTTAGACACCAACAAGACCTTCCTTGTTCACACCTTAAACCCTAACAATAAAATACCAAATACATTTTTGGCTTACACAAGCTAGTATAAAAAATTTCTTAAGTACCCAAATACCAAGATGATGGATTAGTAGGTATGTTCAAAAGTTCATAGTCCATGCCAAACAAACACTCAAAACTAGTGTTGGGCAATTCCTTACTTGTATAAAGAAACTCCAATTTTGGTTCAAGTAATTAAATTAAAACTATATTGGTTTGGGTTTTAAGAAATAAATTTAAAATATTTCAACTTTGATTCCACACATAAATGAGAATCTAATTTTGGGTCTAGTTCCTCAAAAAGATAAAATTTAGTTCCAATTTCAACTTTGGTTTCAGTTTTGAAAATCATACTTGGGTCTAATCTCGGTCTTAGTAACCCAGACCAGAACCAATGGTTTTAGTCTCTCTTTTTTTCAATTTCAATTTCAATTTGACACCTAAATAGAACTAGGAACTTAGTTCCTAATTTGATGTTATAAGAAAATAAAATCAAGTTCCAATTCATGTTTTGGTTCTAAAAATTAAACCTCGTTTTAGTTCAAATTTTTGTAAACATAATTGATGGTTCTTGCCAATGTTGACTAGTTCTTACTTTTCAAAATAACCTTTGGTCTCAATTCTAACATTCTTTTTTAAAAATTGTTAGAACCTCCAGTCCAGTTCATTATATTTCAATACTCTCAATTCTCAATTCTTCAAAAAAATAAAATTCTAAGCATGTTGGATTCCAAATCGAATCTAGTTCTATCTAACCTACACATATCCAAAACTAAAATTTGTCTAGTTATTAGAACTATGCAACTCACAAAAAAATGACCACTTATATCAATTACATCTCTAAACAAGAGAAAGAAAAAACCCAAAAAAAAATTCATATTTGATTGGACTCGGTTATTATTCATTCATCCACAACTAAGTTACCAAGGTTCCACCTTCATAACCTATCTTGTAAACTCTTCTGACTCCCCCTTTCCCCTACCTAGAGGTAAATTATCAGGGTTGTGTGATTATTTGAATTTACAAAGAATTATTGATTTTGATTTTTTTAATATTTCAGAATCAAAGGATCATTAATTTTGATTCTTTGAAAACAAAAATAAATTAAAATCAATTAACCGCCAATCTTGGGTTTTTTGAAAATTCTTAAAATGTGGTTTTCATGAAAAAAAAATGGTGAACTATCAACAATTTTCTGGCTAGTTATTTGATTTTTTTCAAATTTTTGAGAATTGTGGTTATATTTCAAAATTGGGTCTTTGATTTTTTGAGAACCATGGTTATTGATTCTAAGAATTCCCCTAATAACCAAGAAAGGCACATTCCTATTTCTAATAACCGGCCCAACATCGGTAATTGCTTATGTAAGTGGGCATGTAAGGAATGTACATGGTTACTATGTAAGTAGGTCATGCACTCAGTGGCTACTAGGTAGGTAGATGCTATTTAGTAGAAAGCCATGATCTTTCATCCATTGAACTTGATTTACTACAAAAGTTGGAACCAAACCAAGGATCCTTGCGCTCTAACTTCTTCATTACACCACAAGGATCCCAAAACAATTAGGTTGCCCAATATCAAGTAAGGAACCCAATTGGTATTTATAGCCAAATTAGAGGTCTATTATAAAATACACCTTCATGCTTGCCCCTTGCTACTAAGCATTAGTGGTTTTTAATCATGCAAAGCCTTTTCTCTTTCTTGAATCTTATCTTGATTGTCTAAATTTTTTAATTTTTTTTAAAAGTCATATAATTCCACCTACAAACCAACATTGGCAAATTTGCCAATGAAATGTACATCCAACATGAAATGCTAATTATTTCCCCTTCCCCACCAGCCCTTTTTTTTTAAAACTGGTGAAGTGTTGTAGCCAAAAAGTGAATAAAAAATAAAATTTTTGAAAATGAATTGATTTTGGAGGGTTTCCATTGCCAGAAATGGAAAAATAAAATAAAAATTTGTGAAAGTCACTACATTTCTATATTTTGTTTTTTCAGTGTTTAGCCATGAATAGAAGGTTGATTAAATAAATTGTACTCCCCATCTAGTTTATAGCCAGATTTGGTTAAATCTTCCGGAGGAAAATCGCCATTTCTTTATACATCTTCTTATCAACTTCACCATTTAGGCTACATAAAGAAATTCCTAATAAAAATCATGTTAACCATCCCTAAAGGAAAAAGAAAAGTAGCATACACCAGAAAGAATTCCAAGTACTAATTATATGGCAAGTTAAACATTTCAGTGCCGAATAATTATTTTATTTTGAAGATTGCATTTCGAAAAATTGAAATATTCCTCTTTTTTTTTAATATTCTACATTATTTTCCTTCAAATAATTTGGTTTTTGGAAAAAAAAAAATTGAAATTTTCAACAACATTTCTGAAAATAATATAATTAGTGTTGAACTTGCCAGAGTCCAAAAATTTTATGGACTCTGCCCACAGAGAAAGAAACTTGGAATGAATGTGTGGATGAAAGCTAGACACCTAGTGGTACGATCTAGTTGACAGTTTTCATCAAATTCATTTTGCAGTCATATTTCCTAACCATTTTGTAGCCTATGTAGGTAGCAATGATTTTGTTTTGTGGCAATTTTTTGGCAAAATTTTAAAGGGAATATTTTGTTGCAAATTCCTTATTTATAAAGGAAAAATTCAATAATGTTTTGAGAAAGTGCGGGAATTTGACAAAGTTGTGTGTGTTGCAAGTGAAGGGTAGTGACAATTAGAGGGAATTTGATACATGTCATTAATGGCTACAATCAACATTTAGAAGTAAACTTAAGGCTACTATCTTGTTTGAGAAGGTGCTACTACCTTCGCATGTATGACCTTGTGACTAGGAAGCAAAATGGATATCACATAACGTTCATGAAAAAAAATCTCATTCAACAAAAGGTCTCAAATTCATAGTGCAAATTTTCATATCCTCAAATGCAACAATTTCATTAAGCTTACTAAGATGATGGAAACAAAAATAGTTCAAATAACAACAAATAACATCAACTAACTGGTAGATGGCAAAATCATATCCAAGTATGCAAAGGCAACAATTGGGTTATTTTACGAAAATGTCTACAAAAATCTCAACCATGCAAGAACACCATAACGATCAACTAGTCCAATCCAAGCATCAAATGTGGCAACATATGGAAAACTCTCTATAATGAAGAACTTTTGGTTATACATACCAACCATGAGAGCAAGATGAAGGTCTAAGGTAATTTGGAGTTGACTCTTGAAAAATGCTAAAGATGAGAAAAATCATTCATGTTTCACATTCTCTAAAACATGAACTATGGCCATCTTTGTCAACTTAAGATACTCATGGAAGGAATGAGTGAAAACCCAAAATGCATAAATTGTCTTCCAAATGTGAATCAAAAGATTTAGATCAAACAATGATTCCATGGTAGCCTTGGAATTGTTTTTCATACACAACTTGAACATCTTTTGTTGTGCATCAAGCCGCCAACAATCAAGCAAAGTGGAACCAATGAACTAAATTCACTAGTCCTTATAATTTTTGGCTCACAATACCAAGCTTTCAATACCTCCAAATGTTTAACAAAATCATCCTTAGAATCAACCTCAACCAATATTGTGGATATACAAATGCCCATGGCATCAAGTAAGGCACATTAAGAAAGCAATTGTCCAACTCCATTATCAATTAATTAGGCAATTATAATTTGCTAATAGGATTTTTCTTTATGCCCATTAGTTTCTTACTTTTCAACTACAAATTTTGAAACAACAACAAGTACATCCAAGAAAACTAAAATCTATGTACAATCCTATAACAAACACGTGTTTTGCTATAGTTTCAAGAAATTGGATTTGACCAAGAATAATGACTTCATTTTTCCAAGTAAAAGAAAAACAAAGATGATATCAAAGTTTGAAAGTATAAAAAGTAGTATGAAAAAAATGGTAATCGAGTCCTCCATGTGTCCACCTTATTATACTAACTAATTCAAAAGTTAAACAATCATATTAGACCATTTAAACAATCATTAACCAGCGTAATCAATAACAATCCAAAATTAGTTAGTGTAAACACTAATAGTCTAATTTATTTTTTAAATATGGTTGTTTATAACATTCTCCCAAAAACTACCTATTTTGTCCACTACAGGTTTTGTAGACTATTGATTACTTGTCAACATGTTTACAAACCTATTATAATACTACTTGTTAGTTTTTGTAACCGGTTTTGGTACATGTTAAAGGTCACCGACTAGGTTATAGGTTAGGTTTTCTTATAGGTTAAATCACATATAATCTATTACTTTTCATAACTTGTTAACTCACATGTTACAAATTCCTAAGTAACATTATCCCCTTTTTAAACTAGATTTCATCCTTGAAATGCTTGCTCTAAGTCTAAACATTTTCAACATGTTGATTTGAAGTTCTTCAACAGGTACAGCTCGTCATCTTCACAAGTTCAATTTAATCCCGAGTACCTATTCCTTTTGCAACTTTTTGTTGGTCAAGTGTTTCATCAAAAGTCATTATTGACATTATGAATACCTCTGATGCATGATGTGTGTTAAAAATAAAATGATTTCTAGTTACACCTATCCATGGTGGTGTCAAAGGTAAAGTAGTAGATAAAAACTCAAATGGTTTTGTTTTACTATTGGTAGTTAAAGTATCAACAAGTTCAATGTTATTTTTAATAGTTTCAATAATGGTAACCTAAATAGGTATAGTAAAAATCTTAATAGGCAGAGGTACAAATTCTAAACATGTTCCATCTCTAACTGGGATATTTGGTTTTGTAAAATCAACAAGTTATTCTTTATGTTTAGAAATAGAAATGTGAAAAATAGCACCTATGGTTTTGGTACCAATTCCAATTTCAACTAAAACAATATCAATTTGTACATACTTAAATTCTAGAAAAGCAATGTGATAAGCATGTAACTCTAGTTCGTAAACCTATTCATTAGACTGAACTAGTTCCAAACTTTTTTGAATCTGATTTTCCATGAACTCTTGAATTGTCTACCACCGCTCCTTCCATTTTGGACTTTAATTCCAAGAGTTTGGTTTTGTACCTTGAGCAAAGTGTTGTCAAACAACAATTCCCCAAATTCCTTTAACCTATTTTGCATTCAAAAAAGTAGTTGAGTTGTGTTACTCATTTGTACCTTAATCATCTCTAGTTTGTTTTTCCACTCTTGGATTTGAACATTCAAATCTTGAACCTTCTTCTTCACTTCCAATGTTAGCAAGTTCAAGTTGTTTCCTCAATTTTTAATAGGTCTACTCCAAGCTTGTTATGGTGTTTCCCTATTGTATATTGGATTACTTCATATTGGTGTAATCATGAACCATCTTCTTATGCTCAGTTTTTAGTTTCTTCAAATCATTGCAGGTATTTTGGTTGAATTGGCTGAGTTCATCATACTCAATCTATAAACTTTTCGCCTTCTTAATAGCTTGTTTTTTTTGCATTACCCATATGGACAAGTTGTCATTGTTAAACAAATCCTTCATCAATTGCCATTAAATTATAATTAATTCCCTATCACATTTTTCTAAGGTTTGTTGTATAGATGTCAACTTAAGATTACAAGTCTATAACTAATGGTTAGTCTATAACATGTTTTGTTTGGTTGACTCGTTTTTTAAACTTTAAAATAATGAATTCCTTTAAATTTTTTCACCAAATGTTAGCTTATTGAACAATTTGTTCATGAAATGTGCTAATCTCCCTTAGAGTTTTTACAATATTAGAAGAAACAAGGGCTTCCTAGGGTAAAAACATGGTAAAGCAAACCCCAAAAAAAAAAGTTTTTAGATTTGCCTTGCGTCATGCATATAAAACCAAATAAGTAACATAAAAATGGGTAGAAATATAATTATAAACCACCCCACACCTCTATCAAAACTATAAGTATTCACTTCCAAAAAATTAGGACCAATTTTTTCTTAAAAGTAAACCATAAGTATCCCCATTTGATACATGGTGAATTTGTAAATGGGGATTTTTTAGTCTTTTTAAAAAATTTAATTGTTCTATTACTTTTAGGTATATATATTTATCATTATAGTTTTCAGGTGTGGCCATAATAGAAATTAGAAAATCTATCTATTATCACCTACTTACCACATACTTTACAAGAGTCATTCATTGCGTAAAATAGAATTTGAACCTACTTGCATTTCAAACAAGTAGCCAAAAAACTAATTGAAACAATTTGAAAGTTGAAAATCAATGCACAAAAATGAATAATTATGGTTACATATATAATAATAAAAATATTCAATGTAAACCAAATTTTTCAGGGGTTTTAAAATGTTATTTTATGTTTACTTTCATCTAACCTTGACAAGGTAAAAAGTATGTACAAAATACCATGCTTTCACCCCCTAATTAATTGAAGTATGTAGGTTGGTAACATGTTCAACTATAAAATCAATTGGTTGATCTTTTTCTATAGCTAAAACTTCAACCTTTATTCCCCCTGCAACTTTTTCTACAAGCACATCAATGGTAATAGTGTTTATTACCTTGTCAATAATCAATCTAGGTTCTTCTTTAAAGCTTACTTGTTTTCTTCTATGTCTATCTCCACTTCCTATATCCTCAAACTTTAGGTTGAAAGATAGTCTTTGGTGGATGTTACTTAAAAGCATCATGGGGTATAACTATTTGAACATGTAGTATAAATATCGGTTCAACAAATAGAGAGAATAAGTAATACAAATATTGGTTCAACAAATACAAATACCTATTCAACTAAATTCAAACATGTTGATGGAATCAAATTAACAAGTTTTAACATGACTAGTGTAGGGACAACTATGGTTCTTATTGAAAGCAATCCTAGTTATGTACCAAACATTAAGTCTTCTTCTTTATCAAATATTCCTATATGGAAATCATAACAAACTAACACCTCAAGTCACTTAGTTTGTGCTCCAAGTTTCTTAATAACAAATATAGTTTTATATGCATCAGTTCCTTGTATGGTGATAATGTTATATATTACCCCAATTATGAAATACTTTGACATCTTTTGGCCAAGGACAACGTAACAACATAAAGTAGTTAGAGTTTAATACACTACTTTGTATCACAATAAGAGTACTTGTATAAAAAATTCCATGGACAAGAATCTTAAGATCTTTGATTAAACCTAAAGTTTTAACAATGGTTTGATTAGCCATGTGTAAATTATAAAGTGTTGGGTTTGGTTTTGATAGACCTAACTACACTCTTAATTTCTTAATGATGATATTAACTCCAACACCACCATCTATAAGTACATATTCTACAAAGTTATTTCCTACTTGAACTTATATCACTGTCATTTGGTGATCAATGGCAATTGATGCAACTATGGTTTTGATAAAAACAAGTTTTGATTTGGTATTAGTTTAAGTATGTAATGTTTAATATCAAGTGTTACATGTAATAATTATCCCAAATTCAATGTATACTTGGTTTCCAAGATTTGTTTATCGATATTTTTCATAATTTCTTCTAAAGTTTTTTTTGTTGTAACTTGTTCTAAGATCACATGTTGCTGAATTACTTCACCGGTTCAATTATTTTCAACTAGTTGAATTGTAGTACTAATATTCAATAGTCTAGCCCAATTATTCTGCAATGACTCCTTAGTGGTTATAGTGGGTTTTTTTGTCATTTTCCACATGTAGTTGTCTTCTAGTTTTAATGAATAAATCCCATAAACGATCCTTGTTGCCATCTTCGGCTCCTTTGGTTTTAACCAATTCCCTTTCTTTCAACACATGTGTTATAGTTGTTGACTACAAGTAGTGAAAGCATGTTCACATTGTTAGTTTTAGGTGGTTTAGGTGATGTTACCGTAGTAGAACTAACAATTAGTTCTAAACATGTTATGCACTTTAGTCTTCCTTGGACAATCTAGTGTTCAATGATCAATATTGGAACATATTATACAAGGGTATCGAATAGATATTTTAACCAATTTCACAAATTATGTTTTGTCTTTGCTATAAGTTTTGTAGACTTGATTATGGTGGTTGGTACTACTAAACCTTTTTTTTCCAATTATGACAGGTCTTCAAAAGTAACATGCATTGGAATGTTGGATGGATTTCTACACATTAATGGATTGTTGTATGCCCTTAAATGTGACACACCATCCCCCATAACCAAACTATACATTATGTGTTGATGCTTTGTTTTGAACAAGGTTACCCAAACCAAAATGCTGAGTTTTTTCTTTTCCCCATGCCACTTTTAAAAACATTAGATTAAAAGTCCCCTATAACCACATGGTGCCTTGGCGCTTACCTTCAAAGTTTATTCAAGATTGGACCAACACCACTTTATAACCAAACGTTGCCATTCTTGAATTGGCCAAAAAAATTCCTATGATCAAACACTTGCTTGGCCTCTTCTTTGAACGATATTTTAAAATGGTCCAAAAGCATCCTATAACCAAACACCCAAAACTCCATTCCCTTCAACTTGCCTACCCTACCCTTCAGTCATGTGCACTAGAGGGAACTAGTTAACACCCATGACCAAACATAACACATGCAATAATAGGACAACAATCTCTTATTTGGGTTGTCATTCACACCCATCACCAAACACATAAAGCCAAGTTTTCCAAACACAAAACCCCAAGACTGAACGTTTGGTCATTAGGTATTTGTGTCGTTCCTTAAAGTCACTTCATTGTACTGAAAGTGAAACTAGCACAAAGACTTTAAAATCAGCAAGGGTCTCAATTGCAAACAATACAAAACTACTGCCCGATTTCTTTTTTCATTGTCTGCCCTTTGCCCCATCCATCTTTTTCTCAAAAAAGATAAAGATGGATGCTGCCCAGACACATTTTGACTCCATATTATGCATGTTTTGAGCCTGTAAAGGACATTAGGTGTCCATTACAGGCAATAATAAACCTACATAATAGGACCTAAAACATATCTGGGCAGCTCTAAAATGTGTCTGGTCACTACCAGACACATCTTAAATTGGGAAATTGGGCAGCCAAGGAAAATAAGATTACTACCCTTGGCTGATTTAACATGTTCAGAGACTAGCATGTGGATGCTTGTCCCACCTAGCAAAACGGCTGAACAACACAACTATTTAAGTAAAATTGAACTTCATCTTTCAAAACTTTCCACAAAGATGAAAGTTAGGGTGTCTAGAGATTATCAATATTTTTAATTAATAACCAGAGATTTAAAATACCTGGTTGATAATCACTAGTTCTACATTGGTTATAATTTTTTTACATTTTAATAATTTTCTTTTTCTTTTTTCTTAATTTTCCTATCATTAGCTGATGGAGTACTTTGGTACATATCAGTAAAAGAAAAATGTTCCTCCAACAACAACAAATCTTTGTTCACACTAGGGTCTGGGGTAACAGATTACATCATTTTCTTGATCACTCTGAAATTATCTGCAAAGTCACGCTCTCTTTCACACCCTTTCCCCTCTCTCAGTGGTATCTGCAAAGTAAGGAAATTTTATTAAATCTCAGTATGAAATGCTGAAACTTAGCATTTAATGCATAAGGTTCGAGAATAATTATAGTAGGTATACAAGTAGGAGCAGTGAAAATAAATGTAGCAGCAGTGGAGGTGCTCAGAAAAAGAGGAGACGAAACTCAGTTTACCGCCAAAATTGGTGGAAAAACTAGTTCGGGTCCCAGTTATTTCATTCTGTAAAATTTAATTCCCAGTTACGCATTTGATGGCCTAATAAGGCGAAACTGGCCGTTCTCGCCCCCCAATCGCCTGACTTCGTGTATAACTTTATTATATGACATAATCCTGTGGTAATGGTCATCAACTTACAATAGTGACCAAAAAACTCTCCTCAACATGATTTTTACAAAAAAAATTGTTGAATCTGCCACCCCAGACCTCAACCCTAAACGTCAGGGAAAGGCAAAAATACATTGAAAAGGGAACCAATTTGGTCCATTGTGGTGATGTTTAGGGTTTAATGTCATCGACCGGTCTACCGTCTCATGCTTGCCCATCATGTTAAGTTGCTTCTCCTTAACCACCATAATGGGCACGGGCTTGACCATTCCATAGTAAAGTTGCTTCTCCTTAACCACCATAATGGGCATGGGCTTGACCATTCCATAGTAAAGTTGCTTCTCCTTAACCACCATAATGGGCACGGGCTTGACCATTCCATAGTAAAGTTGCATCTGTGTATTTTCTAAAATTATTTTGTGGAGAATTTTCACATCTCAGTGACCTCAAAAGGTTAAAAAAGAAATAATCTGTTGTAAATTTCAAGTGTTTTTTAAAAAATCAATTTTTTTTTTGAGGATAAATGTTTTAAAAAAAAATTTCATCACATTTCAACTGAGCTTCTAGTTTTGCCAAATTTCTACTGTTTTGACAGTTTTCTATAAACTTGTAGCCAACTAAAAATGCAAAATATTTATTGTGATGCTTGCTAAAAAAGCAACATTAAAATTTTTGAAGAAAAATTAAAAAATTCACAGATTTGCATCATAGAGAAACTTTTTAAACCACACCATCAAGTTTTTCAATCAAGAATTTTGGGATGTTTACACACCAAAAAATTAAAATAAATATATAATTAAAAATAAAACCATTTTCCCTCTAATTTTTAATTTTTAAACCAAATTTTCGAATTAATTTTTTTTTTGAAAAAAAATTAAAAAGCTAGAAGAACGTCTAGTAAATTGAATAGATGGTTTTGGGGAGATAAATTTTCAAGATTTTTATGCTTTGAATTACTGGTGGATTCACTTGAGGCTTTATGGTAGCTAGTGGTGATGCAATATGTTTAAGACATTTGGGGCTTTTATTATGCCACTAGTTGGGGAGAGTCTGAAGCCACTTTTGGTGGTTCAAAGATTTTAATGAGCCACTTAAAAGGTTAAATAAAGTCTGGCAAAGAAAAGAAAAGGGGGGGGGGAGGGAGCTCACTAAACAATTGATATGAAGGTTTCCTTCTTCTTTGGGTAGCAAAATGGAGACCTTTCCAAATTAAAACAAAAATTCAAGTTCTAAATTTTTATTGGCCTTGCCTACTACCAAGGCAAGAAGGATATTGTGTTTAGATTCATTATAGAGTATTATAGTAGTAGCTTAAGGGATTTTTTATAGGCCCCTAGGTAATAATAATAATAATAGGTCTATTTTTATATGAGTGTTTTTGAAAGATGATATTTTTGGCTTGTGTTGAAACTTGAGATTAGTTATTATAGAGTTATAATATCTTGAAGGATTTTGGTTTTCTTTTAGAGGATTTTTTGGAAGATTGTATTTTTGGATGGTGAAATATTTGAGTTTCCATAATTCTTCTTTTGCATTAAGATCCTTGTTAATGTAAATGGCAAGGTCACAATGTGACACACCCCTTGTTTATTGAATTCTATGATGATGATGATGATTATTATTATTATTAGGCTCTGCTTCTGAAGGAGAGACTCTGCTTCTGGAATGATGTAGTTTTCATTTGGTCCCACATTTTGGAGAATGTTCCCGTGGGTATTATTAGTGTGAAGATTATTCAACTTTGAATTCATTTTAAAACAAATTTGTCTGACATTTCCTTTTAAAACTATTACTGGTTTAAACTTCTGACAGTTTGGTTTATTTATTTATTTTTATTAATTTTATATTTTTTCAATTTTTTGGTTTCGGAAAGTTTGGCCAAATATTTTCCAAATATTTTTGAAAAAAAAATTTGAATTTATACTAAACCCCAAAAAATAAACTTGACACCCTAAACCCCAACAATAAATTTGATACCTAAGAAAGAGCTTGGGACACCGTCCCTCCACCAAATTTTGCCTCCTAATAAAAGATGCTACCTCCAATTAGGAGAAACTCCCCC
>Ga0209611_10012042_pt1 | contig 12265 bp, 9 predicted proteins | sample S1TSphgellanicum_3_FD_187693 | JGI IMG/M metagenome (GOLD analysis project Ga0209611, IMG submission 187693) | Host-associated microbial communities from peat moss isolated from Minnesota, USA - S1T2_Fc - Sphagnum magellanicum MG (SPAdes) (version 2) | ecosystem: Host-associated > Plants > Peat...
ACTTGTTTTTGTCAGAGGGGGGGGGGGGGGGTTAGAAGACTTGTTTTACACCCGGGTGGAGCTTAGGGTTGTTTTAAAAAAACCTTTTAACCAAAAAATGTTGCGATCTGGTTTAGGGAGAGTAAGAGAAAATTTTATTGTATGCAACATATAATATTGTTATAAAAAAAAGCTCTTTACATTTTTGTGGATTCTATAATAGAGTACCCCAAAATGTAATAAGCTATTATATATTTTGGCTACCTCTTATAACTTTTCAATTCATCGAAGAGATAGTTACAATTGTGTTATTTCTTTTTGGACCCTTTTGAATTTATCATTGAATTTTGGGGTGTTCCAGAATAATTATTTTAATATAAAAAATTGGACAGTGCATAACAAAATTCTACCATTTCCAAGATGTGTTCTTCCTCAAGTATTATGGTTTTGAAGTTGATTTTTGTGTTTATTTAAAAGTTTATTCAATTCTTTTGAAGCTTTAAAAGAGATGCATTGATTTCATTTAATAAAAATAGGAGAAAATAAGCTACTAGTGATTATATGTTGGCAAAAAAACTCATTTCAATTTCAAATGTAATGATGCACACCGCTTAGCATAACAAAGAAGGGCAAGATTAAGAAAATTTGTGACAAGAGGGAGTTTATTTCTTTCTATAGGAGTATATCGATTGCATCAAGGTAGCACATGGTTCAAATATAAGCTCAAGTATAAGATTGAGTATTGGTCTTGGTATTGAACTTGGTAGATATTTGAGTAGAGAAACGAAAAATGGGAAAAACAAAAAGTGGAAATAACATAAATTTAATACATGTAGTTTTAATTATAGAACTAAGACAAAAAAAAATAGCAATATAGATGAGTGAAGAATGAAATAAGGGATGGAGGCGTGTGAGAAGGCTCCAAAGATCAAGTAATTTGCTCTAAATCTATAAATTAATAAGTTATTGAAGAGAGGTCGAAAGCAAAATCAACAAAGGTGGCTTGAAATGGCATTCTTGTCATTTGCCTAATAGACTACACTCCCCCCTCGATGGTAATTTCAAAGTTGAGGTGGGAAAGCAGAAATGAAAAATGGGAGGGCGCTAGCAATAGGGGCTTAGCTCTCTTTTCGAAATAAGAAAAGGGCCCAATAGGAAGTGTTAAGTTAACCAAGATATACTTCCTATGGCCTAATTGAAGACTACTACAAATATATTGCCATCTATAATATACTACCTCGTCACACATTTCTGTAATTTGAGTATACAAAACATTTTTTATGTGATATTATTTCGAGCTAATGGTGAAATAAATTATTCTTGTCTCAAAAACAAAAGCCTATTTTTCGATCTTTGTGGTAGGAAAAATTATTTGCACTCACAATTTTTGAATTGCTTTTATAACTAACTTGCTTTGGAAAATACCAATACAATAGGTTTACATTGGACATCATAATATTAGAACAATGAAAATATATAACAAATCCCATATGACGGAAAAACATATATAAGATGATTATATTCAAATTGTACATAAAGTCTACGAATTTGAACTCACTACAAAAGAAAGGGTGCTAATTCTTACTTGTAAGTGCATGCTTGCACTTACTTAAATAGTATTGTTTTTGGTTTTATTGGGTGTAGCACGATAGGACATCAAAAGGCTTCCAATTAACCAAACAAAACTTAGCCAAGTACTAAGTTTTTCGGTTTTGTTTATTTTAACTTAGATGAACCATAATGAATTATGTAAAACCCTTTTCCATGAAAGAAGAAGGGGGCCATATCCCTAAAGAAAAAAATGTTATAGAGAAATGTCAAAGGAGGCGCCCTTTCCTACCTTAGTTTCATTCTACCCCTATATTTGATTGGCAATTACTTTCTATGAAGGAAGTACAATTGAAAAACATATATATATGGGCCCATAAATAAATAATGTTTGATTTATTTAAGTCATTCCAATCTGATTATGTAAGTATGGATTATTATAAATAAATTACAACAAATAATCGAATCCATGTCAAACACAAGGGATATGAATCATCATAAAGAATCAAATTTCATTTATTATAAATAAACTCTACCACCCTTAAATATATTTTCTTTTTCTCTATATTACCTTTTTGTGCGTGGTTCTTTAGTTTGAAGAGCCCATAAGCATTTTGTAGCATATGCCTATAGCAATGTTACAATATAAGCTTATATGGTTTCTATTATTATCTTGGAGAACAAAGCCCTAAGAAAAAAAACCAAATGTCATTTAGCTTTTGATGATCTTAATTGTAGTGTGGGAGGATACTAGAAATAATTGATACCACGATTACTATGTTTTTTGGGTACCTCCTTTGAAAAAAAAATCCTTATAGGTAGGCCTCCAAAATGAAAGCAGAATAGAGCTGATCTAATTGTATAGTGGGCCAACTATTAAACTTTACCTAATATAAATTAAACTATTTTTTTCTAAGGAAGGAGTGTAAGTAAAAAATTGATAGCCACACCTTAATAAATAGGGGAGTACACTTAGAAAATAACCTTGTAAAAGCTGAAAAGAAACTAGATACTTGATTATAAAAATGAGCTAGCCTTTTAGCATGCCAATTCTTGCCTTTGCTCTTGTCATTGCTAGAAAATAGACAAGTTAAACATGGCCATTTCATAGCAATGATGATGAAATTGCCTACTTTATGACATATAACCGTTATATAAAGTAATATGGAGCAAAGATTGCTCTGCTATAAAATAAAACAAATTAGGCTAAAAGAAATACACTCATGCAAAATCCATGATTGGTTGGACTTCAAGCTTGTTGATTGAAAACCTAAAAAAGAAATCCTATAAATCATCATATATAGTAATATAACACCTTTTTATCATATCTACTATTTGAGCAATAAAAAAAGGCTATTTGTGGCATTATTAGGTTAAGAAGGGACATGTAGTAGTTTTAAGGGAGATGGATTATAGTATTTACAAATAACACAGGCCTTGTTATTGGCAAAAGCTTAAAGCTCAAGAGGGTGGTGGCGTGGCTTATGTATGATACAAAGGTTAGGCTACCCCCTTTTTTTTTTATGAAAAGGGTAGGTAGTTTTTGTTTTGGGCTAAAGCCCAAAAATTGTAAAATGTCATAATAATTTTCAATGTGACACGTCATTGGCCATAGACAAGAAAAAGACACCCACTAAATAAGGTTTATTTTGAGAAGAACGGGGATAAAAAGAAGTAGCAAGGAAATATCATAATATTTGGTAATGATGATAGGGCTTTTGTACAAAAAGACGGGGTGGGTAAAAGCAAAGTGAAGGTTAAATAGTTGGGCCCGCACATGTAGTTTCAACCTTGGCAAATAATGAAGAAATTCAACCCACTTTTTATACTTATTGAGGCCAAAGGATTTCTCTTTAATGCACTTGTTGAATAAAATAACACCAAAAAAATCTATCCAAATATAATTTTTAGTTATATAGAAATGGTAATGGGGATCCTTAATCTGTGGAAGACCTAAATAGATCTTATAGAGTTTTTATGTAAAGAAAAAGAATTTATGAAATCTTTTTGAGATGAGATTGAGTATAAAAATGCTTATAGGCTCAGAGGGGTCTAAAAGAGTAGGATTTAGACCTAGTTTTGTGGACTCAGAAATCAAAGCATAGCCAGGCAAAACAACTTTTGATAAAAATGGTATTGGTTAAAATCTTGAGAGAGATAGCCTTTTTTTTTTAAAAGTAAAAGTTGTTGTTAAGTGGGTAAGATTACTAGTAGAAAATAATTCAACAGATTTGAGACGAACTTTTAAAGCATTTTTATAATGATCAAGAAATTGAAGATTAAATTCAAAGGATTTATTATTGATAAGAATAGGAAAAACTTAGAAAGGGTGTAGCCAATATTTCTTAAAATTTTTTGGTTGCACACATTTATGAATTCAATTTGTGCATTTCCATATAGCAACTTTCATAATGCGAAAATGTGCTATAAATAAATAAATTTATAAACCTACACAACGCTTGCGCCAAAAGAACTGAGGTCCAAATCTTTTGCACGAAAGGGGTTAGGTAAATAATTACATGTTGGTGCAAAAGTTTGTTTGCAATAACAGTAAGTAGTTTAACTACTTTGTTTTTGAAATTAAAAGGCTAATGAAATTAGATAGATTATGTTATGTTTTATAAGTTTTGGAGCTTCATACTACGAAGTCTTTAGACTATTGTAAAGAGAAATAGTATGTTTTATCAACATAATGATGAAAACTGACTATAACATTTAAGGGTTTGGTCAAGTTATTTAGCTCGATTGGAAATATTTGTCAATATGACAATATCTTATTTTATAATGATAAAATTTCCTATTAAAAAAAAATCTAATAATAATAAAATCCAGTTACATCTCTGAAGGTTACTACGCCCTTCGGCCTCTTAACATTGATGAGGGCGACCTTAAGAGGCCAAAGGGTGCAACAGAGCACGTAGACTTCCATTTCATCATTAGAAAATGTAAAAATGTTTCTTCAAAATAGGCTAAAATAGGGGGTTTGGGGTTGAGCCCTATGTCTTTTAACTAAAGGTTTGAAAAAGCGAAAAGGGCCAATTTATATGACTAAAGATATGAGGTTCGAAGAATAACTCTTTTTCTCTTACACAATACACGTCACTTCAGGTCTATAAACTAACTAAGCTTCCTCTTAGCTAGCTATTTGAGCCAATGTCTTATCATACAATTCTTAAAACCCTAGTTTGATGAATTAAAGATGAGTTGATTTCCAAAGGGATCTTTTTGTCAAAGCTACTAGTACGAGATGCAACTGCTAGAAATAAGGTCCTAATAGAATTGTCATGTAGCATGATGCAAGGTCGACCTGCATTATTTGTGTTATGTGCTTTATTATTTAAGAAATAAAAACTTGACAAACATACCATTTGTTTAATTTTTTAAAAAAAACCAACATCACTTACTTGAATTTAAGGTATGTTAAGAAAAAGAGGAGAAAGATTTTTAAAAATAGTAATAATGATCCTATGCTAATTAAACAAATTATTATATAGAAGAAAGCCCAAGAGATTGAAAAATAATTTCCATATATTCTTTTATTTCAATCTAGTGGCTTGAAAAATCGACAATGGCGACAATTCAAAAATAGGTTATGTATTTTTCAAGGTAGAACTTTGCTTCAAACAAATTGTAGAGGAAAACTACCATATATATATAAAAGGTGGTTTTATTACACAATTTTCTTTTAGCACAAGTCCCACTTGTATCTTGTACTTAATTAAAAAAACACCAGATAATACATGGTCACAATTGTTACCTTTAGCCTTTTACAAGCAAAATCTAGTTTTATAATTTGGACTCCAATCTACTTTAGTCAATCATATGGATATAAAAATAGCTATTGATTTAGAAACAATATCAATATTTCAACAATTTCTTGAGCTTATCTTTTACTCGTATAATTTTTATGTTTTTGTTTAAATTAGCCAATACAAGGAGTATAATCTATCGGCAAAAATGGTTGATGATGTCCAAGCATGGGCACAATGTAGCCTTATCCTTTTATGTTTGATTTGCTATAGGATAAAAGATGGAAAGATTTAATAGGGTGACTTAGTCGCTAAAGGATAACCACCTAGTAACTAAGGGGCCTGCTTTGTTAATTAAGGCCATAAGCTTGATCGACAAAGCTAGGGCATTTTACAGCAAAGTTTTTTTTCTCATTTGGAAAATCACAACAAAAATTGGAAAATTCCTACAAAAAAATTTTGTTGCCAAAAACAATGCTCCTGAAGATTGTCAAGATTTGAGCTAATAGATGATTTGTTCTTATGGCAAATAACGAGATTTGAACCCATGTTTTCAAATTCACAATCTAATATTTTCACCTATTAAGTTATACTCACCATTTTACTTTCCAATTTATACATTAGGATACTCGCTATCAGATTCGAATCAAGAACCCATAGGAACAGATTTTGAGATTGTCATGTCTACCATTTTCATTAAGCAAGTATGCTCACTATCGGACTTGAACTAATAACCCATCGGAACAAATTTTAAGTCTGTTGTGTTTACCATTTTCACCAAGCTTAAGCAAGCAAAACATAGAGCGAAAACACAATCTTTCTATTATGTTTCATTTTTGCCATTTTCTTTTTTAGACACTCCTAGCTTATAGTGTGAAGCTTACCTTGGCTTGGCTGGACTTGTAGCATTTTTTTAAATATTTGAAACAAAAAATATTTTGTTGCACTCTCTACCCCAAAACGTGGAAAGCCTTCTTTTTATTGATTTATATCAATCTATCTTAGATCCGAAATAGTGCCGAAAAAATGACTTAATTTAATCTGACCATGGTTGTAAAAGCCTTGGAAATGGCAATGATTTTTGCACAACATGGAAAATACTTCAATAAAAGGGTCCTTTCCTTACTTTTTTTTAAAAAAAAAAAATCTTTTTCCTTGTTGAAGGTTAAAGAAAAGTAATAAAGTTTCAAAATGAAAATAAAAAATGCATAACAAAAAAATTTTGGGCTTTGTTTTATGTGGATTCACTCTCTATATAATATGATATAGTAAGAGAAATTAGGTTAGCAAAAAAATCTCTATGTATATTTCATTTTATAGTCTTGCAATAACTATGCTTAAAGCTAAAGGCTTTAGCCTTTTATCTTCCATAGTGTTTGTCAAGCAAATAAAGGCTTCATTTAGCTAGGGGTTTTTTTTTCTGCTAATTTGCTCTACAAACAAGATGGGAAAAAAAGATTTTTTTTGTCTATTTGATTTCCTTCCATCACTTAAATGGCCTTGTGAACTTTTGTTGAGCAAAATAACAATTGCATATGCCATTGGCAACTTTCACAAAGACTGATAGAATGATAATAACAGCGTAGCCAAGCTTATTCTGCCCGTTGTGCAAATTTTTTTTTGTCTAAAACCACTTAGTAAAAAGAACTCTTTTATTTTCAGCACTCATTATAGATGGTGGGTAGATTACTAAAATAGAATAATCCAAGATGACCCATCTTTCAACGGCATATAGTAAACTCTATTGGATGCACTAAAAACTCGTTTTGTTGGGCTATGTTATCAATTTACTAGGAAAGCCATCATCTAAGTCTTGGCTCATATAGCTGTCACCTGAAATACAATTAATTATTATATTTTGGGTCACAATTTAAAAAATGATTTATGTATGTATTTATTAATTGTAACTTTACCTTTGCTAAGTAGTTGTGTAGCACGTGCCTTTAGTCATTTTCTTAGTTGATAAGGAATTACTATAGTCACAAGCACGTGTGTTTCATTATCTTTTATTTTTATCTTTGATTGTTTTTTATGAAGTTGCATTGGAAGCCGATGCTTTTTATATAAAAATGGCTCCATGGATTTTTTTCAGAGATGTTTGACACTTCTTTGGGCTTTTTTGGCGACCATGAAGTCATCGGATGAATTGTTGGATAAATAGATTATCTAGACACTACAGTTTCTCTGTGACAAAATGGACTTGACTCATTCTATGAAACGAACTCCCTTAGAGCACCATAGCATGTCAAGAAAGAGGCATACCAAATGTAGCCAATAATATCCTTGGTCATGCTTTGACCGTGTCTTGAAACATAGGTGAGACCATAGGTCACAAACGTAAGGTGGAGGAGGTATCCCAAACTTGGCACGTTAGGCAAGGTGTCATGTAAAGGCTAGATAATGTGGTGCTCCCTCCCACATATGGGCACCAAAAGGGCGCATATGCCCGAACAAATGGGGGGCTTGAATCCGATAATTAAAGACAACACACCACTATGTTAATGCTGGTTATTGGAGATAACTCTATTCAATTATTTTTAGGATGGGAAGGAGTAGTTCTTGCTCCATATTTGTTAATTAATTTTTGGTTTACACGGCTTCAGGCCAATAAAGCAGCTATAAAAGTTATGCTTGTCAATTGAGTAGGTGATTTTGGATTAGCTATTGGGATTATAAGCCGTTTTATTATTTTTCAAATAGTAGATTTTTTGACTTGTTTTTCTTGTGTTAGCACCTTTTCTAAACCTTATCATTATTAATTTTTTTGCAATATGAAATTTCATGCCGTAATTGTTATTTGTATTTTACTTTTCATTGGTGTTGTTGGAAAATCTACACAAATAGGATAACATACTTGGTTACCTAATGTAATGGAGGGTTTTTGAATAAATACTTGAGGGCTCTCATGTGCCATTAAGTGCATTCCAACAATCTCACTGTATGTTGGAATTGTCAACTGAGTGAGAGTCCTTATTGGAAAAATATTTCATTTTGACTAATCAACACAAAACCTATAAGAGAAGGCCAAATCCACTTAGCAAAAAAGGCTAAGGGAGCTCTATTCTATAGGATCCTTAGAGCTCTTATTTGAAATAAATCTTATCCTTGGAAAGAGAAGTCAGTCGAATTCACTTGAGGTATGAAGCACTATTTTGTCGTGAAGGTTTGGTCATTTTTAAAAAGATTATATAGTCTAGATGTGCGAGTCTTAGAAAATGGAAGGATCTATACAAGTTTCGGGCATGTAGAGGAACTTTATATCAAATCAAATACTCATCATTTTGCTTGTAAGCTTCATTTGGAGGGAGTGGATATATATATATTCCAACACAACCTGGTGTTCCATTCTAACAAGGCCAAATTATCATCTTGAGCCCAATCTTATCATCATTGTTACCAAAGCGCTGCATGTTGAATCGATCTACCAAGATTTACTTTAAAGAAGCTCAATTTGTTGTTCTTTTGTTTTGCAAAATATATTTTCAAAAGTGTGAAAATGGGGCTGAGATGGCATCAAATTCATATATGCATAAAAGAGAAAGATCATCTCAGTTGTTAAGAGCACAATGGCCATCTTATAGATTTTTGGGAGAGTCTTTATTTCATAAGTGGAAGATCCAATCCCTAATCTTGTTAAGCTCACTAGCTCATTACCCAATACTCCAAAATCTTTATTTTATGGCCTTGTAGAAACGTAAAAGCTTGAAGAATAGCCCACTCTAGTATTCATTCTAATTCATGCAACTACTATGGTAACAACATGCGTTATTATGATAGCAAGGTGCTCTCCTTTATTTGAATATCCACCCAATGCTTTGATTGTTATTACTTTCATAGGAGCTATGACGTCATTTTTCGTGGCAACTACTAGAATATTACAAAATGATTTAAAGAGGGTCACAGCTTATTCAATTTATAGTCAATTAAATTATATGATCTTTGCCTATGGCATTTCCAACTATTCTGTTAACGTATTTCATTTAATGAATCACACATTTTTTTAAGCATTACTTTTTTTGAATGCAAGTTCAGTGATTCATGCCATGTCAGATGAGCAAGATATGCGTAAGATGGGAGGGCTTGCTTCTTTGTTACCTTTTACTTATGCTATGATGTTTATAGGCAGCCTATCTTTAATAGGTTTCCCTTTTTGTACTGGATTTTATTCTAAAAATGTTATTTTAGAGCTCGCTTATACTAAATATATAATTAGTGGTAACTTTATTTTCTGGTTTGGAAGTGTCTCTATCTTCTTTATTTCTTATCATTCTTTTCATTTATTTATTTAAACCTTTTTAGCACCAACAAATTCATTCAAGCAAGACATCTTACAATGTCATGATGTGCCAATTCTCATGGCAATTCCTTTAATCTTTTTAGCTTTTGGAAGTATTTATGCAGGATACTTGCCCAAAGTGTCACCTGTTAGCCTATAAGTCACTCTTGTGACAAAGCGATTGTTGCTCACCTAACACACCAAAAAAAAAAAAACTTTTTGTGTTAGGTGAACAACATTTGAAAATTGGATGCGGGCAAAATTCCTGCCAATGGCTGAGATGTTTAGCCGACTCTCTTTCATTTGTAGGAGGTTTGGTAGCCTTTGAGTTAGAAGAAAACAAAAAAGGGAAGAGGAAAGAAGCCCTAGTGAACCATTAGAAACAAATGAGTGCAAGCTTTGCTGCCCAATAGTATCCAATATTAACCACACTAAAGGACAGGCCCTAGAACGAAAGGCAAGAACGAAGGTATTTGCAGTGCAAAATTTTGGTCTTGCATTGAACATCCAATGGACCATGGACTAAATGGCCATTGTTTAAAAGGACTATGTTTAGGGGACCACCTTACAAAGTACATTTTGCGCCTATGGGCCTCTATAACTATCTAATACACTCAAAACTGGAAGACTTTAGTAGGGCTCCCTTAAGGTGGGTTGCTGAGCTACAAGCCCCATGAGAGCAAGATTCTTTAAAAAGCTAAGGCCATGGGGCACAACTAGCCAAAATAGATTTTTCCCTGAATCATTTTTATTATGCCCACTTGGAGACTTAGGACCTCAATAAAAATTGGAAAGGAAAATAAATTATGAATAAATTCTACATAGATACCCAAGCGATACCTTGGGAACTAATTTCTCGGCCTAAGGTTGAGGCAATTGTTTTTAGACCTCAAACTAAGATTTACCAAGCCCTCGCTTTAATGATATGGACAAGATGCATGCTCTACAATCTAAACTTATACAAAATATATACACCAGACCCTTAGCCATAAGACAAGTTACACAAGAAAACCTAAAAGAAAAAAACTTTGTCATTGACAAGAAGGTGGTGACCTTAAGGCCACGAAAAAGAAAGATGGCAAGAGGTCTTCAATTAGATGAAAAGACTACACCCATTCATCAAATGAGGATACTAAAGCTCCGAAAAGAGGAAGAGCGACTAAGAAAACTACAAGACATAAAATGTAAGGTAGGAAAAAAAAAAAGATTTTGTTGCGCTCTTTTTGTGCTACATGCCAGAAAACATAGAGTCAACCAAGCACACTTTGCGCCTAAAAGACGTAAAGCAAAAAAATATATAGATTTTTTTTTTCGAATTGCACTTCGCGCCTTTTTTTTTTTGGCATATCCCATTATTGAAAATAAGCCAAGCAAGCTTTGGCCAAGATGGCCCTAGAAATTGAATGGAAGCCTACTTTGAACCTAATTCCTATGGATTTAGACTTCGACGAAGCTGCCAAGATGCCGCCATTAAAGCCATATTCTTAGCTATTCGAACCAAGCCTAAGTATGTTTTGAATGTAGACATTTCCAAATGTTTTAATTGCATCAACCACGAAGCCCTCTTAAACAAACTAAAAACTTTGCCTAGTCTAGCCAAATAGTTAAAGCTTGGCTTGAAGTCGATATCATGACTAAATTGGGAAATAATCTTCAGTACATGGAAATCATAAATATGGGCACCTATGGCACTATCTTCTTTCCACTGCTAGCCAACATTGCTCTCCATGGGATGGAGACAGCTTTGAGGGAATGGGCATTAAAAGCACACCTTAAAAAATCGACTCCGATATTGGTTAGATATGTCAACAACTTTGTTGTATTTCACCAATCTAGGGAGGTCATAGAACAGCTCAGACATTTTTAGAAGGATGGTTAAAGTGCATGGGACTGAAATTGCACCTAGATAAGACCTAGATAGTCAACACAAGATCTGGGTTTCAATTTATAGGGTTCTCAGTCAATCATATCTGGAAATGGGGTAGAGTGAAAACTTTAATAACTTTGTCTTGTGAGTCTTGTCAGAGATTTCTTGAAGAAATTCGACGGGCCATTCAACTTTCAAAAGGAAAGGCGGCCTATCAACTCATTGTAATCTTGGTACCAAAAATAATAAATTGGGCAATTATTTTAAATACTCTAAATGCAACAATGTATTTCGAAGACTAGATTATGACATCTTTCAAAAGATCCGAGCATGGGTATACCGATGGCACCCAACATGGGGTCATGATAAAATAAAACAAAAGTACTTCCCCAAAAATAAAAGCTAGATATTTCGAGGGAAAGCACACCAAGATAACTAGATTTTGTACGACTCTTACACAACAGCCTTTAAGGTCAAAAAAAAATATTACCTGGTGAAACTAAGTTGGATAGCTAGCCATAAGCACATTGAGGTGGGACAAGATAAGGGCTTAATCAAATTACAAGCCAAGTGACAAGAAAGCGTAACAATAAAAAAAATTATATATTGTTTTCTATTTCGACTTCTCAGTCTTACTTTGCACTTTTGATGAAAATACCATCTATTGAAATCCAAGGCTCTAAATACGATGACCAAACCCCTAAAAAGGCTTTTGAGTACATTGCCTAAAGATATTAAGAAAACACAAAAACATGGAAGTAAACCACATCAAAGTAGAATCTTTGAATATTTATATAAAACAAATTTCAACTCCTAGATAAGCACTGCCATGTTGAAAATGAGTGA
>Ga0209611_10012043_pt1 | contig 12264 bp, 13 predicted proteins | sample S1TSphgellanicum_3_FD_187693 | JGI IMG/M metagenome (GOLD analysis project Ga0209611, IMG submission 187693) | Host-associated microbial communities from peat moss isolated from Minnesota, USA - S1T2_Fc - Sphagnum magellanicum MG (SPAdes) (version 2) | ecosystem: Host-associated > Plants > Peat...
AAAAACCTTGTCTCAAAACGATTCTCTCCTTTTTTCCTATGCAATACAAGCTCAAACCTTTCACTACTTCTTATTCTAACACAATGTCCTTTCTCTTGCTTGGTGTGGGCCCATAACCTATTGGAAATAACTTGAAAACAAGCAAGAAATGAAAGTTTCAAGGTTCATGAAGTGGAACAATTGTATTAACTAACAAGAAGATTACAAAGGTTGTATGCTTCAAATGCTACAATCATAAAACTATGGCTTGCAACAACTAACAAAGCTTGAAGGTTCTATGTGCACTCAAAAACCATGAAAGGAAAGAATGAAAGACAATTCAAAACCATTCCACTATATACTATCTCCTAACCCTAAAGTAGCCGCCACTTAACCCTAACCTAGCCGCCGCCAAACCCTAACCCTAGCCGCCGCCTAACCCTAGCCGCCACCAAACCCTAAACGTAGCCGCCGCTTAACCCTAACCCTAGCCGCCCCCAAACCCTAAGTAGTCTCCTAACCTAACTACTACAAGGATGTGTATACTATTCATCCTTTTGATGAATGTTTACCACATTCATCAACATTGGGAATTAGAAACGAATAGAATTTCTAACAACACGAACAAAACACATTGATGTATAACATCATTTTGTTCGTGAACGAGTTGAAAATGGAGAAGTTCGATTTGAATATTGTCTAACGGAACACATGGTGGTGGATGTGCTTACTAAGGCATTATCCAAAGAACGACATCATAAGTTGATAAACATGTTCGGATTAGAAATTTCATAGAGTGGGAATGTTAGGAATATTATTCGTTTCTAATTCCCAATGTTGATGAATGTGTTAAGCATTCATCAAAAGGATGAATAACATTCACATCCTTATAGTAATTAGGTTAGGTTGAATAATGGTGGCTAGGGTTTGGAAGTGGGTTACTTAGGGTTTGGTAGATGTTAGGGTTAGGTTTTGGTGACAGCTAGGGTTAGGGTTTGGCGGCGGCTAGGGTTAGAGTTTGGTGGTGACTTGGGTTAGGTGATGGCTAGGTTAGGGTTAAGCTGGTAGTATATAATGGAGTGGTTTTGAATTGTCTTTCATTTTTTCCTTTCATGGTTTTGAATGCACGTAAAACCTTCAAACCTTGTTAGTAGTTGTAACCATAGTTTTGTGATTATAGCATTTGAAGCATACAACCTTTGTGATTTCTTATTAGTTAATACGATTATTCCATTTCATGAACCTTGAATGTTTCATTTCTTGCTTGTTTTCAAGTTGTTTCCAATAAAACCAAGGCAAATTGATTGCAAAAGGGGAAAGGGATGGACGAATGTTCATTTTGGATGTGAACATGCCTAAGGTGAATTCCATGTTATTCACACATGGAAAAGGAGCTGGAAACATTGGAATTTGGCACAAGCAGGTTGGCCATGTTAATCTCCAACATCTTAAGCTGATGGAAAAACAAAATCTTGTTGGAGGTCTTCCCAAATTTGGAACAAAAAAGGTGATGTTAGAATTTTGTGAAACATGCCAATTGGGGGAAGCAAGTTAGGCATCCATTCCCAGCTCAAACAACTCATGTAAGTTCCAAACCTTTGGAAATGATCCACTCATATATGCGTGGACCATGAAGACAAAATCCATTGGAGGATGTAAGTATTACGTGAATTTCATTGATGACCACACAAGGAAGGTGTGGGTCTACTTCATGAAACACAAAGGTGAAATGTTTCAACATTTTTTGAATTTCAAAGCAATGGTGAAGAAGGAGAAAGGTGTGAACATCAAATGCTTAAGGTCTAATGAAGGGGAAGAATATTTTTCAAATGAATTCAGTGAGTGCTTGAAAGAACATGGAATTCAAAGGAAGTATTCATGTAGTTATTCCCCACAATAAAATGGAGTTGTTGAAAGAAAAAACAAGCACATTGTAGAAATAACATGTGCCATGTTGAATGAAAAGAATTTGCCAAATTACTTTTGGGTTGAAGTGGTAACAACTATAGTCTATATCATGGATTGAACACCCATAACGGAAGTTCATGGAATGACACTTGAAGAAAAATTCACAAGTAAGAAACTCGATGTTTCACACCTTAGAGTGTTTGGTTGCATTACATACGTGCATGATCCTGACGAGAAGAGATCAAAACTAGACCCAGAAGTTGAGAAATGTATCTGCATTGAATATTCCTCAAAACAAAAAGGATATAGATGTTTTAATCCTTCCATTCAGAAGTTATAAGTGAAAAGATGATGCGCTCTCAAGTTCTTAGTTAGACCCAAGATGGGTCTAAGTTATTCAACAACGGAATTGTGAAGAACTCGGGGCATGCTCCCAACTCTCAACACTAGAAGGGGTAGAGGGGTGTGCTAAAGCTCGAGGATGGGACTAGGAAAAGTGACAAGCTTTAGTTATTTACTCGAACCTACATCAAACCAACCAACAAGTTGGTTAGTTCATTTTCTGGAGCACCTTCAGGACATAGGCAACCCTGGACTCACAAGACTCACCACGGCCTAGACTCAAGGGAAGCCACCACCTTCCCCCATATAGTATATTCTGTGCCTTTTTGCGGCACCCACATCCAAATGGTTTTTTTTGTCCCAGGACTTCGGAGGAGGAGTCCCGAATCTGTCCTGATTTAAACTCCTGGGATTTTCCGAAATCATAACTCTTTGCTCAGACCTCCGATTGGGATGAGGTCAAAAACAAACTTGTAGCTATTCTTGAGAGCTCTCCAACGGTGTATCGCATTCCACCTGCACACACTGGGGTCGAGTCGATTCTTGACTTTTAGTGGTCGGGAGTCAAATTGGCAGTTTGACTCCTAGCCCTTCTTTTTGCCATAACTTGTGCTATACATGTCGAAATGGCCCATGCGAGGCCATTTTCGACATCTAAACTTTGATAGCTTTCCAATGATATAAATAACACCCCAATGTGAGGTGTTCTGATCCCTGTGATCGAACTCTAAAATTTCAGGAGTCCTAGAGGACTCCCAAGTCCCAATTTCGGGAGTGTGAGTTTCATCCTCACATTCTCTCAAAGTAGGGTTGCAACAATAGAGATGTTGTGTTTAATGAGAAGGTTAGCTGGTACTCACCACTGAAGGTAGCAAAAGATGGAGAGGCTAAAAATGGTGATGTTTCATCAAATGTGGAACAAGAATCACAATTAATTAGTGGACCACAAGAGTTTTCAATTAGTGGGTCCAGTAACACTCCATGGAAAGGAAGATTTAAGATTTTCAAACATTGTACATGGTAGTTCTCAAACATCATCTAGAAATCCTCATGTAGATGATGAGTTAAGTGATTCAGAAAAGAATGTGGGTGAAGAATCAGGAATCCCTTCAGTTATTACTCTTGGAATTCGGATGGCCAAGAAAGTTTTGAAAACACCTAACAACAACAGTGGAGTACAAAGATCCACAAGAGTCAAGTACCTTATACAAATATTCACATATGATGGCTTTATAGTTCATCATTACATATACATGGTGAGAGTTATACAGGAGGTTGAGCCCACTTATTTTGAACAAGTAGTTGGAAACCCGAAGTGGGACAATGCCATGGATGACGACGAGATGGCGGCTTTGGATGTAAATGCTACTTAGGAATTGGTAGCTTTACTAGAGGACAAGAAAGCAATTGGGTGCAAATGGGTGTACAAAATCAAACACAATATAGACAGATTTGTGAACAAATACAAAGCAAGACTAGTTGCCAAAGGTTATGCCCAAACTTATGGCATACACTATGAGGAGACCTATAGTCCAGTTGCTAAAATGACAATTATAAGAGCAATCATTGCTATGGATTTATAGGAAGAAGTGTACATGGAACAACCACCAAGTTATGTGGGCTAAACATATCCTAATTTGGTTTGTAAGTTGAAGAAAGCTTTGTACGGCTTAAAGCAAGCACCTAAAGCTTGGTGAGACAAAATAGGTCAATATTTTATTACAAGTGGATTTCAAACATCTAATGTACATTTTTCACTATATGTGAAAAAGACAAATCATGGGATTGTAGTCATAGTCATCTATGTTGATGACTTGATTATCACAGGAGATAATGATGCATACATCTCTGATTTGAAGAAGCTTTTGAAGCAAAAGTTTGAGATGAAGGATTTGGGAAAGTTGCGTTACTTCCTCGGCATTTAGGTAATCTAGTCCCCTAAAAGGATATGGTTACTAGAAAGGCAATATGCCTTAAACATATTATCCGAATATGGGATGACGGGTTGCAAACCCATTTTAATTCCATTGGAGCAAAATGTGAAATTAAGTGTCGATGAAGGAGACCTTGTGGAGGATACCACTATGTACAGATGCATAGTGGAGAATTTGATTTACATGACCATCACAAGGCCATATTTGAATTATGCAATTGGAATGGTAAGTCAATTCATGCAAACACCACAAAAGCCACATTTGGATGTAGTGGGGCGCATATTGAAGTACATAAAACATACTATGTAGTGTGGAATTTTTTATGAAGCCAAGAGCCAGTTACAAGTACATGGATACACAGATGTTGATTGGGCTAACAATGTTTCAAACAGAAAATTGACCAGTGGTTTCATGTTTTCTTTTGGAAGTGGTGCTATTAGTTGGAGCAGTAATAAACAACCAACAATTGCACTATCAAGCACGGAGGCAGAATACAAAGGTGGAGCAATTGCTGCATGTGAAGTAGTTTGGTTACAAAAACTACTCTCAGATTTGGGACAGTTAGTGGATGCTCATGTTGTCATTTATTGTGATAACATCAGTAGCATACTATTTGCTAACAACCCGGTCTATCATGCTAGGACAAAGCAAATTGAGGTGCACTACCACTTTATTAGAGAAAAATTTTTAGCAAGAGAAATTAACTTATTCATGTTAGTACTAAAGATCAAGTTACTGACATTTTCACAAAGTCTTTAGGTACATACAAGCTAAAGAGGTTTAGAAAAATGTTTGGTGTACTAGAAATGGATTTGAGCTTGAGGGGGAGTGTTGAAAATTCAAGTTCAACTAGTTAGGTTTCAATTGTTATTGGAGTAGGAAAGTAATTAGGTTACTTTCACAAGGTTGAATTACTTTCTTTACTTATATTAGTTTGGTTATTTATGGATTAGTCTTTTAGTTAAATACCTTAATGTTGATGGTTTGGCTCTCTATCTTCATTGCACAAGTTTGTGTATTTCATGTGACAAGAACCTTGAAGTGTTCTTGATGTTATGTTTTGTGTTGTGAGCATCATGTTGTAATTTCCTTTCAATAAAAATTTATGTTTGCACTTGAGTAGATCTCCTATTTGTTAACAAATTTGACATGTACAACTGCCAAATGATGCAAATTGTTCAAAACCAAAAGCCATGAAAGCATGCAAGTTTAAATATTTCAAATTGAATCAAATTGAAATTTCTCACAAATGAAAAAAGCACAAAGGCCCACAAATGGGCTATAAGGTTGTTTATGAATCCTGACTAACAAAATTTGAATTATTACAAGTTATTCAAGCCATTAGATTATTGGAAACAACTTGAAAACAAGCAAGAAATGAAACATTCAAAGTTCATGAAATGAAGCAATTGTATTAACTAACAAGAAATCACAAAGGTTCTTCAAATGCTACAATCACAAAACTATGGCTTGTAACTATTAACAAGGCTTGTTCTCAAGGTTTTACGTGCGCTCAAAACCATGAAAGGAGAGAATGAAAGACAACTCAAAACCACTCCATTATATACTATCTCCTAACCCTAAAGTAGCCGCCACTTAACCCTAACCTAGCCGCCGCTTTAACCTAGTCGCCACCAAACCCTAAGTAGTTTCCACCTTTAAACCCTAACCTAACAACTACAAGGATGTGAATACTATTCATCCTTTTGATGAATGTTTAACACATTCATCCACATTGGGAATTAGAAACGAATAGTATTTCTAACATAGATTGTATTCCTTGAACACTCCCAAATTCTGGCATTTTTTGAGGTTGATTTATATGTCCACCCAAGTTCATTCCACCATCACAAGCAATGCCTAATCCAACAAAAAAATTACCTTATATTAGTAAACCTCAAGATTTTTTTACACATCCATGCCTAAAATTCTCCATCTGTGTTAAACTTTGAAACATGAACAACATGAGCACAAATGTCAGAAATCCAAACATGGTCCACATCTTACACTTGATCAATTCAAAAGTCAAAACACAAACAAATTTTGTATCTTTTTATTTTAATGGCTAGACCTCACCATTCAAACAACTAAACTCCTTCCATGGTTCCTAGTATAAGCAAAAAAAGTCCCTCCTATTTATTGTCCATGACAAGAATGTGAAAAAACCCAACTAATTGTCCCCTAATCAACATATTAACATGATAACTAAGGGATTTGCAACCCAAGAATACATTGTCAGAAATGAGATCCCATTGTGCTAGTAATATGAAAGCATGCATAATGTGGGGATGCATACAATAATAGCAAATGTAACTCCAGTTGTTATTCGAATTGCAATAGAGTATTCTTTAGAAGCAAGTTCCAAATATGGCTTGTTGACTTGCACATGTACCAAAAGGACCCCCAGTCTCATATACATCATGGATTGACACAAATTATAAATTGTTTATGGGCACTAATTATAATCCAAACAAAATTGGGATTTGCTAATTTTTCAAAGTGGATTTCACCCTTCCCTTTTCATTCCACAAAAACAATGGAACACAGAATCTTGAATTCCCAAACTTCAACCATTGATTCCATTCAACAAAAGTTGTGCTAGATCCGTAATTAACTACAAGTGTAGAATCCGATGTAGGGAGGGAAATTTTGGTGAACAAAATTGAAGTTGTTGATAATAACATCAAGAATCATAACAATTTGAGAATCTTGAACAAACCAGTTCTTTTCTAGTGGAATCAAGTTGGCTAATTAGGGCTTTTAACTACTCCACATCCCTTTCACTGTCTCGACCCAACTTCTTGAATATTTTTAAAATAAGTTTGACAAGGAATTTGTAAACCTCACTCCATTTGAGTTGGAGATTAAGACCTGAGAATGTGACTTTTGCTATGATGTTATTACCAACAAGGCCACCTATGCATTGACAAAGTCTATCAAAAACCCCACACATCATTTCAGCACCTATAAACCTTATACGACATGGTAAACACGTTGGTTTTGAATAGTCAAAAAGGCTATTAGCTACAATCATTGTAATGTATTGAACAAGGTCATTTAAATTCGATGATCAATCACCAACATCTTAGGACAAAAACAATACCTTACATTATGCATAAGACTATTGATTACTATAATCATATTTTATAGTTGGTACAACATACATGTTTGGAAAAAAAGTCCAAACAATGAAAGATTCCCCTTAATCTTACAACTCACATATGGATCTTTCATTGTTATGGAATTACATAGGTCCAAAACAAAAAACATAAAACATCACACACAACAATGGTTTTTCCATCAGTAGTAACCTATACCCACAAACAGTCTAAAGAGTTGAATATGACTCACAATATTATACATGTTGTTGACATAACCCATGAAGCTATAAATCAATCACAACACTAGAAGAAGTATCTTATGACAACAAGGGAGCAATAGTTCTCTCACTACCATCTAGTCAATGTCACTCAAAATTGTGAACACAAATTATATACCTTAAAGAACCAATAGAATGAAAGGAACATACACCATGGATAAGCATGCTCTAGACATAGAACCATTGACAAATTTGTATTGTCAATTCAACAATTGCTAGTGCATTCCCAAGCTTGTAACCAAAAAACAAAGAGGCGAAGTATCAAAACAACAATGGGGTATTCAAGGTGTGAGAATGAGAACATGTTAAGCCCCTTCACCTAAACTGGATGAAATGGTTTAATGTACTAAACTACAAGCTAATATCTGGATGCAAATCAAAATTTGACTTGTTCCAATTTGCTATAAATGTAACATTTGTAGTCAGACATTCGATAGTGAAACTAGATGTTGGATAAAATCAAACATCCCAAGCAAAACTCCAAAAACAAAGAGAGAATGAAAGAAAATAGACCAATAACATGGTCAAAACCTTTCCATTACGATTTGTAATTCAAGAGATGTAGAAATAATGCATTAAGAAACAAATCCATTAAGATTTCCAATATAGGAGGTGCAGAGATAATGCATTGGGAAATAGATCCATTAAGTTTTACAATACATGAGGTGTATAAATAATGTATGAAAAAAACAAATCCATCACAATTTACAACACAGCAGATGTAAACATAATGCATTGGGTAACATATATTGTTAAACACGTACCACAAGTAGCTTCACCAAAAGGGTTCATCGACTGAAAATATACTTATTTTCCTTTTGTAATTTCTTTGCAAATGGTAGGTACATTAGATTGAATTCCCAATTATATCAATAGATCGTAAAATGAAAAACAACAATTAGAAATAGATGACAATCACATAACCATATAATAATTTCAAGAATTTTATTCCTATCAATGAAGTATCATGAAACAATATCTAAGAAACAAGCTTAAACATAATGTTGAAAGTCTCATCTTAGACATGTTGGTTCAATAATCTAAACCCCCAGAATTATAATTATTGGAAATAACTTGAAACCAAGCAAGAAATGAAAGACTCAAGGTTCATGAAATGAAACAGTTGTATTAACTAACAAAAAGATTACAAAGGGTATTCTCACCTAAATTTTCCTAAAAATATAAAACTAGTTGAACTCCTCACCTAAATAATCGCAAAAAAACTTGGAACTAAATAAACAAAAACACTTCAAACATTCAACCTTTAGCTTCATACATTATTGGTTGTTGTTGAAGGACATCTTGCACTATGCTGATATGCAAGAGGAATTGAAGCATGGTCCAACTCCCAAACACAATAATTTTGAAAGAAAGGAAGAAATATGAGCAATTGAATTATATTCAAAGTATGGTAAATATAGGCTTAGAGACATCATCATTGGGTGATCTGAACAATTTGATAATCAATCACAACACATGTATGATTAGATGTGCCTCACACAATATTTGTTAATGTCCATGCTCTTTCAAACTACATCAAAAACAAAATTGGATTTTTGGTTACAATGCACAAATATGTCCAAACATTTGGTAGAGCTGATATTTCTATATGCACCATTAGGTACAAGTTCAGTCACCAAACAAAACTTTACCTATAGCTATGGAAATCTACATGGGTGAGAAACTCCACAAAATGACACACAACGCAGATTTGTAAATTCACATGACCAACTATTACAAAAAAGACAAAATTCTTGGAAGACAAGGTTAATCACCAAGAAGAGATCAAAAGGAAATCAAACCTACCTATAAAAAGAAGTTTTTGAAATTGAGTTGTGATTTCCAATTGTGTGGCTAGATCCTCATAGTAGACTCATGCTACCATGGTTGCAAGGCTTTCCAATTGATGTTATCACAAAATCAAGAAAAAGAACAAACCCATGACAGACCAACCAGCCACATTTTTTCCATTCCAAACATCATGTGCATATCTTCTCCTCATGCACATATTACTAGGAAACCACAGTTGCACTCCAAAATCACCCAATTTCCATGGTGAACAATGAAACAAATTTTCAACAAACTAATTCATGAATTGACAATATCCCAATTCAAGCTACATCCACCTTGAGGGTGTAACCTTTATAAACTCTTTAAATTGACATGTGCAAGAAAGTGAAAGATAAGGCACATAAAAGGTCATGGTTGAACATCTAGTCTATAAGCTGAAAATATCCTTTAAACATGGCATTAGTTACGACAAAACTTAAAGAGAATTGATGAAAATACAAGTTATCAAGCTAAGAACATTCTTGGGGGTAGGAAAGATTCTCTATATAGCATAAGAAGCAAGCATTGAGCTATAAAAGTAATGTTCTAGAACACTATTATAAGAGATAAACAAAACGTTGTTGCACATTTTGTTTGTAGGATCATCTTTTACCTTCTTCTCCATATCCATAGTTGAGTGGAAGAAGAGAATAATAATTGCTATGGTCGTTATGAACCCTCTTTTTCGACAAGCTTTCATCCTTCTTCTTGCAAATTTCAACCATGTGGTCCCCCTTCCTTTGGGCTTCATCTACGTCAATCGCCAACTTGTAAGCCCTTTTTATGAACTTTAATGTGGGTGTTTGGCCGCAAGGATATCTCTTAAAAAAAGTCAAAGATTGAAAAAAGAAAGAAAGAAAATAATACCCCAAAGAGAAATTAAGAAAGAATGGAGGCCATTCAATGCAATGAACTAACCAAAATTGCTTTTAAAAAAACTACAAATGAGTTTCCAAAGAAATATCACAAGTTCCTTTGAATGAGAGAGGATGCATAACAATGAACACGAAAGTTAACAAAGTTGCAGCTAAAATGTCTAAATCTATTGTTATTGTGGACATGGAAAAGTTCCATGCATCTTTTGTAGGTGCCCACATCAAACACAATACCATTGCAAGAGAGATGACCCATGAGGAAATTGATAAAATCCTTTGTTTCCGTGGTTGGCTTCCAATAGTTCTAGAAATGGCACAACTCATGTATGCCAAAACCCATCTTGGAGTAGAAATTGAAGCTCATCATTTTTAAAAAATTCATTAGGAATTTTGATGGCAAAGAGAAATTTATAAATAAGGAGGTTGTCAATGATGATTACTCCAATGCATTGTCCTTTGGTAATGAAGCAAATGAAAGTAATTAATTCATGAATACTAGATCTAATGTCCAATATAGTTGTGTTTTGGTTGCAAAGGCTTTTGCTACTAGTTAACAATCTATCAACGTGACATTCAATGTTCCCAATGGTGAACTAAAAGTCACAAGCCATTAAAAAGTTAGAATATGTTCATTTCTATTTATTTGAATGGTAAGGTGTAGATCAGGACTCATTTTTTTGTTAATTGTTTTTATGATCTATTGCATTTTCTCGCATCAATGTAGTTATTGGTTTCATATGTCTAGTGCCCATCATGGTCAAATGCAACCTGGTCTAACATTATGTCATGTTACATTGTCAAACTCTATAATGGTTCATTGTCAACATTATTACACTACGTATAATGAACCATCAATCTATAATTCTACTCTTCCTTTCCTTTGTTGCAATGGGGTTTAAATCAATGTATTTAATGGTTTTCAACATCTCCTCACATTTAATATTCTTTTTTTAATGATATATTTTACTTAATTTCAATTCTTGGCTTGAGAGTTTACTGTCATTCCATCATTTCCTTGACATTTTATTTTTCATTTGAAGATTCATTTTTGTGAATTCAATATACCTTTGACACTATACTCTATGGAAAACACATAAATCAAGGTTTGGTTGAAGAAATAAATACATTATCGATTTTTATATGCATTTGGTTCTTGGAGACTTTGGTTCCTGAAGGTCTTTTCATGTGAACTTTTTGCAACACAAACCAAATGTTTTTGCCAAGAAAGTTCACACAAAGAGCAAAAAAAATTTATTTTCAAAAAACAATCAAAGATCTTTCCTTTCGCACAACAATCAACAATCCCACATGATGCATGTACACATAAGAGTTCTTATTGGAATAGAAAAATATGCGCACAACATTCACATTTCTTACCCATAGAGATACAATAGATATTATCATAAATGCATTACAAGTGTGCAAAAAAAAAGGTGATATTACATCTCTCCCAAATTAAATATTCTTATGGATTACCTTTTTGTCCATATTTGCCTCCATTTGTTTCAAACGTATTGAGGCAAACCTACCATTGTGGAAACCCTAACTTTGCCCACCTCTTTACTTGTAAGGACCTATGGCACTAATGTGTCCCTCTCCTTATCTTATATATAAATTCACTATGTCTTCCCGTTCGTCTGTGACGTGACGTTCTGCTGCAGAACGCTACCAAGTTCCAAGTTCCAACCTTCGCCTGAACCGTCATCCATCCAGCCGGACGGACAGTTATTTATTTTTGGTTCCCCCCCCTCCCCGAGCCTTCTTGTTCCTAATTTTCAGCGTTTGTTTTTCTTGTTTTTCTTTTTGTCTTTTGTGTGTTTGTTTCTCTTCCGTGGCGGAGTGCGCGAGGGCGTAGGAGAGGAAGAAGAAGAAAAAAAAAAGGGGGGGGGCGACGGCGATATGGTGATGAGAACGTCGTGGTCTTCAAGATGAGCTTTTCTTCTCACGGGTTTCCAAGACGAGTTCCAGGTATTATTTCTCTTGGCAGGAAACAGAAAGAAGCTTTCCCCCCCCCCCC
>Ga0209611_10012045_pt1 | contig 12264 bp, 11 predicted proteins | sample S1TSphgellanicum_3_FD_187693 | JGI IMG/M metagenome (GOLD analysis project Ga0209611, IMG submission 187693) | Host-associated microbial communities from peat moss isolated from Minnesota, USA - S1T2_Fc - Sphagnum magellanicum MG (SPAdes) (version 2) | ecosystem: Host-associated > Plants > Peat...
CGGGAAGAACTTGGACAGCAAGTTGAACAAAATCATTTAACGCATTGCATCAAATTTTTGGAAGCGATCGACCGGCCAAAAGACATCCTCCGCCAGGCCGCTATTTTCGTTCTGGCAAGTCACGCGGAGCCGTGCGGCCTGGTCTTAAGCGAAGCGCGCGACAGTGGGTGCGCCATGATCGCCACGCGGGTTGGCGGCATCCCGGAAAACCTGGACGGTGGAAAGAGCGGACTCCTGGTGGCGCCAGGGAACCCAGAACAATTGGCGGCCGCGATACGTCAAATGATCAGCGACCCATCGGAACTCGCCGCCTGGCGGCGCCGTGCCCGCCAAGGGCTTGAAAAATTTGATCTGAACAGGGTCGTGCGCGAATATCAAAACGTCTATGAATCGGTTCTATCCAAGCAGATGGCGCGCTTACGCGCCAAAAAAGACTCTTATACCAAGGGTCATTCTTTATGACCCTTGGTATAAGGCCAATTTTGTCCGGCGCAGCATATAAATATCCATAATCCAGCCATGGGCGGCCCGCGCCTCGGCACGCAAAGCGACGATTTCTGGCCCGATCTCCGGCAGATCTCCGGCGCAAATGATTTGTTCAGCCATGCCGAGAAAGGCGCCCCACCAAATTTGTACGCCCGGCGCAGCCAGGGTTTGAAAAGCGCAATTGCCATCCAGCATCACGATCAGCGTGTTCACATTGTTCGGCCAACCTTGGGCGCGCAGTTGGCGCCCGGTGGTGACCAGAAAATTTTCCCCGATCTCATTTAGGCTCACGCCATGCGCGGCCGTCAGCGCTTGCAGCGCCGTAATGCCGGGCACGATCCGCGTGGCCAGCCCCAGCCGGGCGGCGATGCGCAACGTGCTGTCGTAAAGTGCGGGGTCCCCCCAGACCAGCAGCGCCACCTCCCCGCCGCTTGGCAGTTCGCGGGCGATAATGTCACTCCATACAGTAGCGATGGCGGCGTGCCAGGCTTCTACCCCGGCTCCGTAATCCGCGCGGGTGGCGTCGCGCGCCGGCATATCGAATTCCACAATGCGGCTGTTGGGGGCGTGGCTGGCGCAAATGGAATGGCGCAACACGGCAAGGTCGGATTTATCCGGTCCTTTGCGGGGGATAAGGATTAGATCCGCCTCGTTCATGGCGCGGATTGCTTGCAGCGTGACATGTTCCGGGTTGCCGGTGCCAATGCCGATCAGGATTATGCGCGCGCGGGCAGTCATGCGTTGATCAGGTGAAAAAAACTGCCGCTAACCAGGCCGCGATGCGACCCGGTTTCCGTGACTGGTCCGCCGGCGGAGTCGGTGACGGCGGCAAGCGCCGCGTCCGGCTGCGCCACAATGGTTGCGTAATGAAATTCATGCCCGGCCAGCACCGCGCCTTCCGCATGTCCCGGCATGGGTGCTTTCAGCGTGGCGCGGCGATAACCCAGATGCAGGCGCCGCTGCGCGAAAGAGGTTACCAGCCCCAGCAGCCCGGCCATGGCATGATTCCTGCCGTTGGCGTCCAGAATCGCGTCCCCTAGAACCATGTAGCCGCCACATTCGCCATGCACGGGCCGGGTTCTGGCGAAGCGCCGCAAGCCCTCCAAAAAGCCGCTCGCACTGGCCAGAATGCCCGCATGCAGTTCGGGGTAGCCGCCTGGCAGCCAGCACACATCCGCCGTGTTCGGCGGCGCCTCGTCCGCCAAAGGCGAAAAAGGCAAAATTTCCGCGCCCGCCGCGCGCCAGCCCGCGTGCAAATGAGGATAGAGGAAGGAGAACGCCTCATCCCGCGCCAGGGCGATGCGCTGGCCCGGTGGCGCCACCGGCGCGGCGGCGGTCTCCGGCCCCGCGCCGCTCGTGGCGGCGGCAAGCAGCGCGTCAAGGTCGCAATTTTGGGTTATCAGCCGCGCTGCGTCCTCCAGCAACACCTCCAGCCGTGGTATTTCACCCGCCTGTACCAGGCCAAGATGCCGTTCCGGCACTGTCACCGCCGCGTTGCGCGGCAGCGCCCCAAAAACGGTCAGCCCGGCCTCGGCCATGCCCGCGCGCAGCAATGCCTCATGCCGTGGGCTTGCCACGCGGTTCAGCACCACGCCCGCCACCCGCACGCCAGAACGAAACCGCGCTAGCCCTTGCGCGGCGGCGGCGGCGGTCTGCGCCTGGCCGCTGGCATCCACCACCAGCACAACCGGCCAGCCCATCAGGGCGGCAAGGTCGGCGGTCGCGCCGGTACCGGTGGCGCCTGGCCGTGCCACGCCATCGAACAGACCCATGGAGCCTTCGGCCAAAGCCAGATCCGCAGTTTCAGCGGCGCGAACCAGACTCGCGATCTGCCCCGGCGGCATCGCCCAGCTATCGAGGTTAAAACAATCCCGCCCGGCGGCGGCGGCGAGGTACGCGGGGTCGATATAATCCGGGCCGGTTTTGAAGGGCTGTATCACGAGGCCCCGCTTACGCAGCGCGCGGGCCAGCCCCAGCGCCACCGTGGTTTTACCGCAGCCAGAGGCCGGCGCGCTGATAATCAGGCCAGGTGTCATTCGGGAAACCGCGGATTGTCGCCCACCGGCCGGTAGCGGCGGTCATAATCCGCCGCGTAGAGCCGGCTTTCGGCAAAATTTTCTGCGCCCAGCACGTGCCCGACAAAAATCAGCGCGGTCCGATTAATGTCTTTGCCAAGACTGCCTTCGATGCTGGCGAGGGTGCCGCGCACAATGCGTTCATCGGGCCAGGAGGCGCGCCATACCACCGCCACCGGGCAATCCGCCCCGTAATGCGGCAGCAGCGCCGCCACCACTTCGTTCAACACATGGATTGAGAGATGGATGGCCAGCGTCGTCCGCGTTGCGGCGAAGGCGGCCAGGGTTTCGCCATCCGGCATGGGGGAGGCGCGGCCCGTGCCGCGCGTGAGCACCAATGATTGGGCAATGCCCGGCAGAGTCAGCTCTGCTTGAAGACTGGCGGCGGCGGCGGCGAAGGCGGGCACGCCGGGGGTAATGTCGAACGCAATGCCCAGCGCCCGCAGCCGCCGCAATTGCTCGCCCATCGCGGACCAGATCGACAAATCCCCGGAATGCAGCCGCGCGACATCAAACCCCAGCGCATCCGCCGCCTGAATTTCCCCAATAATCTCGTCCAGCGAAAGCGGCGCCGTGTTGACGATTCGCGCCCCTGGCGGGCAATGCGCCAGCACGCCTGCAGGCACCAGCGAACCGGCATAAAGGCAGACAGGAGACGCGGCGATAAGGTCACGCCCGCGCAGGGTAAGCAAATCCGCCGCCCCTGGCCCGGCGCCAATGAAATGCACCGTCATGGCAGCGCCGCCACGGCCGCCGTCGCCATGCCATCGGGCGCGGTGGCGCGCGGCCCGAGCAGCCGCCCCCCCGGCCCGGCCGCGACAAGCGCCGCGGCTTCCGCCAGGCTACCAGCCCCCAGCCGCGCCAGAAGGCGGGGTGATTGGGTAAACGTTTTTGCCCCAGCCAGTGCTTCGGCGGCGACCGGAATGATGGGGATTCCAAGCGCGGCTGCCAGTTGCGTCAGCGCTGGGGCTTGCGCCTTTTCCGCCAGCGTTGCCAAGGCGGCAATATTCTCGCCGCCCGCCGCATGCAATGCCGCGCGCAGCGAGTCTACCGTCGCCGCCGCGCGAAACCCAACGCCCGCCACCTTCAAAGCAAGACACTCCATTGCACGATGGGCCGCGCCGGCACCCAGCCCCGCAGCCGGCCAAGCGGTGCCGCTTCTGAAAATTCCAGCCGCAGCAGGCTACCGCCTTTGCTGACGGCAATCTGCGTGAACAAGGCTTCCGTCTCCAGCGTCACCGCATTGGCGACGAGCCGCGTGCCCGAAGGGAGTATCGTCCAAAGTTTTTCAAGCAGCGCCGTGGTTGCACCACCCCCAATAAAAACCGCATCCGGCCGGGGCAGCGATTCTAGCCCTTTTGGCGCACGGGCAGGGATGATGGTCAGCCGGTTTTCCACGCCAAATGCCTCGGCGTTACGCCAGGCGCGTTCGGCGCGCTCGGCATTTTCTTCCACGCCGCACGCCATTGTGGCCGGTGCTGTTAAAAGCCATTCGATAGCCACGGCGCCGGAGCCGGTGCCGATATCCCACAAACATTCGCCGGCGCGCGGCGCCAGGGCCGACAGGGTGAGCGCCCGAATGGCGCGCTTGGTCATCTGCCCGTCATGCTCAAACATATCATCCGGCAGGCCGGGCGCGCGCGGCAGCCCAAGCGCCCCCGCCGCCTCGATGGCGACGGCAACCGGGGCGATTCCCGCACCTGCGTTCCAGGCCGCCGCGTTGCCCGCCAAAATGCTTTCCCGCTCACCCTCCAGCGCCTCCAGCCGCCAAAAGCGGGACGCGCCAAACCCAAGCGCTGTCACCCAGGCGGCGAGGCTTGCCACCTCCTCCGGCCCGCGCAGCAGGCAGATGATACGCGCCCCAGCCGTCAGATGCGGCCGCATGCGGGCAAACGGCGCGGCATGCAGGCCAAGGCACACCGTCTCCTCCAGCCGCCAGCCAAGCCGCGAAGCGGCCAGCGCGAAGGTGGAGGGGGCAGGGAAAGCGCGCCATTCGCCAGGCTCCAATTGCGCGGCGAGCGTGGCCCCGGCCCCGAACCAGAATGGATCTCCTGACGCCAGAACAATGGTCGGGCTATGCCGGCAGGCCAATACGGGGGCTACCGAAAAGGGCACAGGCCAGGCATTGCCGCGCGTCCCCGCGCCCGCAAGCGCTAGATGCCGCGGGCCGCCAAAAATTATTTTGGCGGCTTCCAGCAGCGTGCGGGCTTTGGCGGACAGCCCATCCAACCCGTCCTCGCCGATGCCGATGATGGTCAGCCAGGGTTCAGACATTTCCGCGCCGCCTTGCCCGCTTCGTACCAAATGTTGCATATTGCACCGCATGAGCCACGAAAAAGAGACAAACGTACTTCTGCTGGGCGGCACAACCGAAGCCAGCCGCATGGCGAATAGCCTGGCGGCTTCGGGGATCAACGGCATTTTTTGTTATGCCGGCCGGACAGCCACGCCTTTGCCCCAGCCCTTGCCGACGCGCCTTGGCGGTTTCGGCGGCGTGCCGGGACTGGCGGCATACATGCGCGCCCAAAAAATCAGCCACGTCATCGATGCGACGCATCCTTTTGCCGTGCAGATGAGCCACAACGCCGTTGCCGCCTGCGTGAAAACTAGGATTCCGCTCCTGGCGCTCGAGCGCCCGCCTTGGAGTCCTCAAGCGGGCGATGACTGGGTGGTGGTGCCGAACGAGGCGGCCGCGCTCGCCGCGCTGCCAAGCGCCCCGGCGCGGGTATTCCTCGCCCTTGGCCAGAGTGTTGCCGCCTTCGCCGCACGGCCAGAGCATTTTTATCTGCTGCGCCTGGTGGACCCGCCCGCCGCTCCGCCGCCTTTGCCCAATGTGGAAACCGTGGTCGCGCGCGGCCCGTTCACCGAAGCGGGCGACCTCGAATTGCTGCGCGAACACCGCATCGACCTGATCGTCGCCAAAAATGCTGGCGGCGAGGGCGCCCGCGCCAAGCTTGATGCCGCCCGAACTTTGGGTTTGCGCGTGGTGATGATCGAGCGCCCCACGCCGCCGCGCCGGCCGGTTGCGGCGGGGGTTGAAGACGCGTTGGCCTGGCTCGGTCATCCGGCCCGCCTGGGGGTATAAACGAATTTTCCCACCTGCCGGGTTGATTTGTTGCCAACCAGAATGACGGTCCGCATATCCGCCATGTCTGGACTGGCCGCCGCCAGCGTGACCGTGGTGATTTTCTCTTGTGGCGCCGTGACGGCGGCGGCGAAGACGATTAGCCGTTCCGGCTCACATTCTTCCCGCAGGACATCCAGCGCGCGGCCAAGCCCCGCCGGGCGCGCGGCGGAGCGCGGATTATAGAGAGCCATTGCGAAATCAGCTTGCGCCGCCAGGCGCAGGCGGCGCTCGATGAGGTCCCACGGTTTTAGATTATCCGACAAATTGATGGCACAAAAATCATGCCCCAGGGGTGCTCCCGCCCGCGCGGCGGCGGCCAGCATGGCGGTGATGCCTGGCAGCACCCGAATGTCCAGCGCCAGCCAGTCTGGGTTTTCCGCCACCACCTCGAACACCGCCGCCGCCATCGCAAAAACCCCAGGGTCGCCGGAGGACACAATCACAGCCCGCTTCCCCCCCGCCGCCAGCGCCAGCGCATGGCGCGCGCGCGCCAGTTCTTCCCGATTATCGGAGGCATGTACCCGCAACCCCGGCCGCGCCGGGATGCGGGCGGTATAGGTTGCATATCCCAGCACATCCGTCGCTTCCGCCAGTGCGGCACTGACCTCGCCAGTCCACAGCGCCTCATCTCCCGGCCCAAGCCCGGCAATCGCCACCCACCCGCTCATTGCGGCTTCCCGTGCACCAGGACGATTGCGAAATACGGACAATCTTCCTCCGGCATCTCCGCCAGGCGGAGGACGCGCTCTTCTGGCGTCGTCCCATGCGCCACCAGCCAGGCCTGCTCAAGCCTGCCAGCGGCGGCCAAGGCACGGCGGATTTTCGGCAGGTTGCGCCCAGTCTTCATCACCACCAGCGCGTCACAATCGCGCATCCGGCGGGTCAATTCCGCCTCCGGCAGAATCCCGGTGAGGATGGTCAGCACATCATCGCGCCAGGTGATGGGTTCACCCGTCGCGGTCCAGCAGCCGGACATGCCGGTGATGCCTGGCACCACTTCCACCTCTGCACGGCCACGTAGCCGCGTATGCAGATGCATGAAGGAGCCGTAGAAAAACGGATCGCCCTCGCAAAGCACGACAACGTCTTCCGTCCGTGCCAGCGCCGCCAGCCTCTCCGTCCAATCTTCGTAAAACGCGGACAGTAATTCTGCATAAAGCGGGCTGTCATGCGGCAATTCGGTGGTGACCGGATATTCCATCGCATATTCCACGCAATCCGGACGCAGCATCCCCGTCACGATGCGCCGCGCCTGCCCCAGGCTGCCAGCCTTCCGGAAATAGGCGATGTGTCTCGCTGTAGACACCAACCGATGGGCGCGCACGCTCATCAACTCGGGATCGCCCGGCCCAAGGCCAACGCAGATGACGCGGCTCATTCCACCCGGCTCGCAATGGCGTTGACAGCCGCGACGGTCACGGCCGAGCCACCCAGCCGCCCCTCGACAATGAGAGACGGCGCCGGCGGCGCCGCAAACAGCGCCGCCTTGGATTCCGCCGCGCCGACAAACCCAACCGGGCAGCCGATAATCGCCGCCGGCCGCGGACAGTTTTGGTCCTCCAGCATGTTAAGCAGATGAAACAGCGCCGTCGGCGCGTTGCCGATGGCAACAACAGCCCCGGCAAGGCGCGTGCGCCAAAATTCCAGCGCGGCGGCGCTGCGCGTGGTGCCGAGTCGCGCCGCCAGCTCTGGCACCGCCGCCTCATGCAGCGTGCAGATCACCTCATTGTTCGCCGGCAGCCGCTTGCGGGTAATCCCTTCCGCAACCATGCGCGTGTCGCACAAAATCGGCGCGCCCGCCTTTAGCGCCACGCGCGCCGCGCCCACCATGCCGTGCGAAAAACGTACATTTTTTTCCAGCCCGACGAGTCCCAGCGCATGGATCATCCGCACCACGACAGGCTCTTCCTCATCTGAAAAACCGCCGAGCATCGCCTCCGCGCGGATAATCGCAAAAGATTGCCGGTAGATGGCGGCGCCGTCCATTTCGTAAGTATAAGCCATCAGCCAAAAACCTGTTCGGGGCGCAGCCGCGCCGCGTCAAGCCCGGTGGATACCGGCACAGCGGCGGCATTCCCGTTCCGGATCAGCGCAAAGCCTTCTGGCCGCGCGGTCAGCGTGAAATCCGCCGCCGCCGGATGGGCACAGCCTTTCGTGCAGCCCGAGACATGCAGCCGCCGGCCAGGCGGCAGATGCGCCGCGAGCCTCGCCGCCAGCGCGCGCGTTTCCGCAAAAGCCTCGCCGCAGCCCGGCGCGCCTGTGCAGGCGAAGAGTCTGGGCATGGGCGAAGCGGGATCAATGATGATTCCAGGCAGAGGCGCGAGCGTGCGCAGGTCAGGTAAAAACAGCATCCGCCAAGGCGTCAGCCGTATTTCCGGGGCAAGGCGCGCCAGGCTGTCCAGCGTATCCGCCGAAACATCGCCAAAGGCGAACGCGGCCAAAAATCCGGCGGGGCAGGGGCCAGGCTGCTGCGGCGGCGCGGCGGTTGCGCTGAGCACCGTGCCTGCCAGCTCCGGCGGCAAGCTGTGCCCGGCGGCAAGATGCGCGCGCATGCGTCCAGTCCCGCCGCTCGCCAAAAACCAGTTTATCAGCATAATGGCGCGCGCTACCGTATCCCCTTCGCGTACAGGCAGCCCAAGCGCTGCCCCATCCGCCCGAAGCAAAAGCCCGCCGTCAACCGCCCGCTCCAACCTTATATCGGCGGAATCCGCGTTCAGCACCGGCGCCGGGCCGGTATCAACCGCGAAGCCGAATTTGCCCGGCAAAGCCGGAATTTTTGCGCCCGCCAGTTCAGTGGCAAGTTCAAAAGACTCATCGCCGGGGCGCCCAAACGGTGTGATGATGACGTTTTCTGGCGCGCTCTCGCCGCCGAGCAAGCCGCTTGCCCCCAGCCGCGTTAGAATCGTTGTGTGATCTTCGGCACGTATGCCGCGCAATTGTATGTTGGCCCGGGACGTAAGTGTAAGCACGCCATGGCTGAATTCACGGGCCAGGTCCGCCAAGGCATGCGCTTGTTCCGTGCTCAACCGCCCCGCTGGCGGGTGGACGCGGACCAAAAATCCGTCCGCCGCCGGCATTGGGCGGCGCGCGCTTGGGCACCAGCCGCGCACGGCGCTCACGCGGCACCTTCCAGCGCGGCGGGAATGGCGTTGCTGCGCGTGCGCCAAAGCCCGGCGGCGCGCAGGCGGGCAAACACGTCTTGCATGCGCGCCAGCGCCGCGAAATTTTGTTCGCGCAAAAAATCCACCACGTCGGGCCGGCCGAGTGTCGCCGCAAAATACAAATCAAAAAGATGCGCGGGCACGGCATCCGCCAGATGCGCGAACGCCGCCATATGGTCCAGTGTCGCCGCGATTTCGGCGCCGCCGCGAAACCCATGCGCCATCATCCCCGCCGCCCAGTCCGGGTTCGCCGCGCGGGCGCGCACCACCCGGGCAATTTCCTCTGGCAGCGCGCGGGCGCGGGGGGCATCCGGCCGCGTAATGTCCAAATGATACAATGCCAGCGGCACATGTCCCAGATGCGCCATCGCCGCCGCAAACCCGCCCTCATGCGCCGCATAATCCGCCGCCATCAGCAGATCACTTTCGGGCAGATCATGCGCATGCACAAAACTATCAGTCCTGGCCAAGCGCGTTTTCAGCGCCGCGGAATCCTCGCGCGCACGCCCATCCGCGCCAATGCTCCAACTCGCCGCCGCCAGCCAGGCTTCCGCCGCAAGAGCCCGCGCCTCATCGGTAAATTCTTCCCCCGCCGCGCCCATATTCAGGCCGTAACTGCCAGGCCGTGGCCCAAAGACGCGCGGTACGCGCCGTAAATACGGATTGTCGGCTGACAATTCCTCGCGCGCGGCCAGCGCCGCGGCACCTGCCTCAAACAACTGGGCGAGCGGCGCAAAAATATCGCGAAAAAGCCCAGAAACGCGCAGCGTGACATCAATGCGCGGCCGGCCCAGCAGGGCCAGCGGCAAAATCTCAAAACCATCAACGCGCCCGCCGCCGGCCTGCCAGCGCGGGGCTAGCCCGGCCAGATGCAGCGCCATGGCAAAATCCTCCCCCGCCGTGCGCATGGTGGCGGACCCCCACAAATCAACCAGCAAGCCCTTTGGCCAATCGCCATGATCCTGCAAATGCCGCCGCAACAACTCTTCCGCCAGTTTGACACCTTGCGCATGGGCGGCCGGGCTCGGCACGGCGCGCGGATCAACCGAATACATATTGCGGCCAGTGGGCAGTACATCCGCGCGGCCCCGCGCGGGCGAGCCGGACGGCCCAGGCGGCACGCGCTGGCCAGACAAGGCCAAAAACAGCCCATCGCGCTCGGCCTTCCCGCATGCGCCGCGGCCGAAAACATGCAGTCCTTCGCCAAAACGGCTTTCCTTCAGGTCGCAGACGAAGCGGTCGATCCTCAACACCGCCTCGGCCAACGAAGCGTCAGGCCGTAAACCCAAATCCTGTTCAATGCCGTTGACTTGCGCCTCGGTACGAATGGCACTGATCAGCCGCATGCGCCGGGGCGGGTCCAGGCCATCGGCGGTCGCATACTCATCCAGCAGCGCCTCCAGCCGAGACAATGCCTCGGGAAGTGCCGAAGCGGCGAGAGGCGGCGGCAAATGGCCGATGGTCTTGGCGCAAGACCGCCGCTTGGCCTGCGCCGCCTCGCCAGGATCATTAACGATGAACGGATAAATGATCGGCAGCCCCCCGGTAAGCGCCTCCGGCCAGCAAGTGGCCGAGAGGGCAACCGACTTGCCCGGCAGCCATTCCAGCGTGCCATGCGCGCCCATATGAATCAGCGCCTTCATGTTTTGCGCCTTTAGCCAGAGGTAAAACGCCACATAGCCATGGCAGGGCGTGGCGGCGAGATCATGATACGCCGACTCGCGCCCCGCCGCCCGCCCGCGCTCGGGCTGCAGCGCCAGCAGCGCGCGGCCCGTTTGCAGTGCCTGGAAATGAAACGCGCCGTCCTTCACCAGCGGATCACTTTTTGGCTCGCCCCAGGCTTGCAACAACTCCCCCCGCAGCGCCTCAGGCAACACCGCCAGCGCCGCCTGGTATTCATCCAGCGGCCAAGACATTGCGGCATCGCGCAGCCGGTTCGGCAGATCGTCCACCGGCGCCACATCGTAGCCAGCGGATTGCAAATCACCTAGAACGGCGATGGCGGAGGCAATTGTGTCCAACCCCACAGCATGCGCCATCTGGTCCGGCCGGCCCGGATAAGTGGACAGCACCACGGCAAAATCATGCGCCGGTCCCGCCAGCCTGTGCCAGGCCGCCACCTTCGCAACCACCGCCGCCACGCGGTCCGGGACCGGACGATGGGTAAACCGCGCATATTGCAGCGCGCCGTCCCGCTTGCCGATTGATTTGAAACTGATCACCCCTGCGAAGAGCCGGCCGTCGATCTCCGGAAGTGCCACATGCATGGCCAGATCAGCCGGCGAGAGCCCGCGCTCGGAGTCCACCCAATCCCGGCGGCGCGCGGTGGACAGAGCCACCTGAAAAACCGGTACGCCAGGCCCATCCAACGGCGTGCCGCCATGAGGCCCGGCAGCCGAAAAAGCGGTCGCGTTGATAATGGCGGCGGGTTTTTGCGCGGCCAAGTGCCCCGCCACCCACGCCGCCGCTGCCGGATCTTTGAGTGAGGGGACAAAAATCCCGTAAGCGTTAAAGCCCGATTCGCGAAATGCCGCGATCAGCGCGTCAATTGGCGCGGTATCGGCGGCTGTGAGGTAGGAGCGGTAAAAAATGACCGGCACGTCCGGCCCGCTTCCACCGCCTGGCAGATAAATTCCGTGATCCGGCAATGGCGCCGGCGCCGGTAATTCCGCCACGGGCAACCCGGCTTCCCGCGCCAGGCGCGCCAAAACCGCTTCCGCCGCCGCTCCACCACCTGCCTCGCACAACGCCGCCAGGTCTCGCAGCACCGGCACCGAAAATGTCGAAAACGCGTCCAGCGCCGGGTCGGGCCGCCCATCGGCTGGCAGCACCGCGACATGCAACCCAGTCTCGCGCGTGATGTTTTGCAGCGTCGTCAACCCATACGCCCAATACGCCTCGCCGCCGATCAGCCGCACCAGCACCGCCTTCGCCCCCCGCAGCGTTTTTTCGGCATAGGTATCAACGGAAACCGGATGACGCAGCGCCACCAGATTCACCAGCCGCAGAGACGGCAACGCCCGCCCCGCCGCCTCCGCCTGGTGCCAGCCCGCCGCGAAGGCGCCAAGATCGCTGTCCGAAAACGACAGAACAATCAGATCGGCAGAATCCTGGCCAGGGTCGAACGGCGTCTCCGTCTCCTCCAGCCCGTGGCTTTCGCGGAAGACGATGTGCATGCTTAGCCGCCAAGCACGGCGCGGATTTTTGCCTCATCAATATCGCCCGCTTCGGCGATCACCACCAGTTGGGAAACCCGGGGTAGCACCCCCCAGGGACGATCATACTGGCTGCGCACCCGCGCGCCCGCGGCCTGCACCAACAGCCGCATCGGCTTGCCCGCGATGGCGACATACCCTTTCACGCGCAAAATATTTTGCTCCCGCGCCAGGCGCTCAATGGCGGCAAGCAGCGGTTC
>Ga0209611_10012047_pt1 | contig 12262 bp, 11 predicted proteins | sample S1TSphgellanicum_3_FD_187693 | JGI IMG/M metagenome (GOLD analysis project Ga0209611, IMG submission 187693) | Host-associated microbial communities from peat moss isolated from Minnesota, USA - S1T2_Fc - Sphagnum magellanicum MG (SPAdes) (version 2) | ecosystem: Host-associated > Plants > Peat...
GTGCAAGCTCTTTCTGGCAAACCTACTTAAAGACTCCTCTTCACTACATACTTATTTTCGACTCCCCAGACAGAGGATTGCATCATGTGGGGGTATCGAGTCCCGGGAGAGAAACATAACATCGATTAGCAGACGGAACCGAACGCGCTTAGCGCGCGTTGATTCACGTCAGTGAATCTCGCCTGGGCCTCCCGGCGGTTCTCTTTGATTATCAGCTTGGTCATGGCAGATGCACCTTTCGCAAACCGACGCCAGGCTCAAATCGATAAAAGTCCGTGCCCGGATCCCGAAGAAGGTGAATCGAACACGCACCATTTTCGTAATAACCCGGGAAATTTTTCTGAGGGAACAGTTTGTCGCATTCCGCCAGCTTAGGAAGCACGAGATGTTCAGACCCTTTGTCTTTTCTTGCTTCAAACTTCTCTTCTCCTTTGTTTTTCATCACTTCTGACTCTTTGAAATCTCCCATGAGGTGCAGTGTGTACGCCATTAGGAAATACGCGCCAACAAAATTTGGTTGTACACGTATGCAGTTATCAAACTGTTGGACCGCTTTTTCATATTCACCCTGTTCCAAGTAAGCCGCGCCAAGACAAACAAGTGCTGTGGCCTGCTTTGGCTTCCTTTTGACACTTCTTTCCAGGCATGCAACGCACGGATCGTGGCTCTTATAAATTAGTCCAACGTTTATCCACGCCTCGACAATTCGATTATCTGATTTGAGACAAAGCTCATATTCCGAAAGTGCCTTATCCAAAGAACCGTGTATCTGGAAGGAAGCAGCCGTTTTGAAGTGATTGAAGGCATCTGTTCCATAGGGCTGTTTACTAGCTTCTTTTACTTGTTCCGCGGGCTGACCAACTATTGCCGGCGCAAACGAAAGATAGGCAAGAATTAGTATCAAGAGAGTTTTCTTCAACTGCGCACCATCAACCCGAAACTGGACAAGGAACAATACGATGCGATTGTTCATGAGCATGGTCCCATGTCGCCCCGAAAGCTGCACTATAAGGAGCTTCGCACCTAGACAGGGAACCAGCCCCCAGGTAACCAATCATCTGGTTTGGAGGGATGGCAACGATTCGCGTAAAAATGGGCCATTTGCTTCTTGATAATGGGGTTAAGCTTCGATAGGATCAATATCTACCGGATTTTGAAATAGCTGATTTCCTCTGTAATCGCGCTGCATCGTCAAAACCTAAGTCTTAATCAGTACGTAGCAACCAGTTCTATTATGCGTAGGCCGGAAATAGTTTTGAACGATATAGCCATTTGCAAAAGCCAAAGTAAATGCCTCCCGCACAGAAAACCTCCAGGACTTGGCTTGTTCAAAGTTCTCACGTTTCATTAGTTGGATGTCCGATGGAATATCAATTCTATATTTTTCACTTGTGAGCTGGTGGTTGTTAGTCCAAAGTTTTGGAAAATCATTATCGATCATTCTAACGAGACAAGGAATGTGCATTAATTGATCTTCGTCACGGCTGAGAGCGCGTGTCTTGCGGTGCTCATTGTCATCAAGTAATGATACTACATCCGGTGCTTCGAGCTGCCATTCTACAAGCAGGCGATCACTACAGAGACCAGCATTCAAAGCCTCGGGCATGGCTCCATAGCAATCTGGCATATAGAACTTACTAATACCACCAAGCTTGTAGAAATACAGATGCGCATTAACCGATTCCAGTGGATCAAATGTCCAAGTTACTGACTTCAATACCTGCATAATGACAAAAGTCCTTTCTGCGATCATCAGTTCGAATCCGACATTCCAACTCCGATAACCAGGTAAGACCCCAAGCAAATGTAGGTAATGGTGTGTTGTCGCTTCCTGGAGAGCAACAAAAGCTAGGGCTATGCCTATTAGCCGTGCCCCATCCCAAGCACCAATTAGAGTACCACCACATTTGGCCATCGCCAGCATAATGTCGTAAGGAATGATTTCGCGTTCGGTTCCTCCCCAAATTTCCAACTGAAGATCTTCGCAGGCATGAAATTCTGATATTTCCTTGCAAGTTTCTATTTTCAATGCGGTCGGTTTAGACATTTGTAGTCCTCAATCCAATTTGGTGGTTGTTCAACGCAACGCTCCTTATTCAGTACTCTTTGGCATAACGGTGTAGTTGCACAGTTTCCTTTGCTGAGTGAGAATACGCATTACAGAGGCACGGCTAATATCTAAACGCCTGGCAATCTCTGCTTTAGACAAGCTCTGTTCTGCCATCTTTTTGACTTTGTAGGTATGCTGTGCTGCAGTGCGCGGTCGCCCATGATTGCCACCATTTTTTCGAGCCTGGGCTATTCCAGCTTTAACACGCTGTCGAAGAATTTCTCTTTCAAACTCCGCAAAAACAGAGAGCATTCCAGCCAGTGCGCGACCTGTCGGAGTCGTGAGATCGATAGCTTCTGTGAGCGAAACGAATCCAACCTCGACTTCTGAAAGCTCCTTCAAACTTAAAATCAAATCTGCCAGTGAGCGTCCCCAGCGGTCCAATCGCCAAACTACGATTGCATCTATTTCTTTTCGTCTTGCCAATTTCAGCAACAGCTCTCGATTCTTTCGTTCTGATACACCAGAGCGAATATCTTGCACCTCTTGAACAATTGTCCAGTTAAGGCTCTCCGCATATTTGCGCATCGCTTCAATCTGTATTGGCAGGGTCTGCTGATCCTGGGTGGAAACGCGGGCATATATAGCGATGCGCACAAATCCCTGCCTAAGCGCTTCATCGTCAAAGGGTTTGAGGCGAGGTGTGGAAGTAGGACTTTGATAGCAAACTTCCTTCCGAAACCTCGGTCAGTTGCTTTGAATACGGCGCCCATTCCACCCTCACCAATGAGTTCGTCTATCTGATATTTATTGCCATTAACGATTTTTCCAATTAAGTCGCGTGGCTTAAAGAAGGAGAACTGGTGATTATGTTCTGAGGGCACAGACTCCGATCTTGAGATGGTTTTATCCTGATTTTCTTCATTTGAAGAATCAGAACCAGGCGAGCTGTACCGGCCTTGACTGGTATCACTCGTGTCATCGGGCAAAGGTGTTTTTCTATCAGAATCCAATGCGATGTTTTCTTCTAGTTGGAATTAAATAGCCGCTATTTTCCACTGGTGATGGATTTCCTCAATTTTTAAACTCTTTAGCATAGAAAGATGGAACCAGGATTTCTAGGATTGGACCTCCCTATTTTGCGCTTATGTGGTGTGTAATCACCTTGACACCAGTCTGTTAAACTCGCTTGCTCAATCAATTTTCAGCTTGGTAGCTGATGACAACGAACAAGAATGTCCCCTTCGTCCCCGGTATGCTAGATTAAAAATTACGGTACCTTTGCCTTTAGGAATGTATTACTCGCAGATCAACAAGTTTTCTAATATGCAGAAACAGATTTTTGCTGCTTTTATCGCGTTTGGACTTGGCAGTTTGTATTGTACAAGTAGCGCAAAAGAAACCGCGCCACTCAAGGTAATAGCGCCTGATTTGATTGTGGAGTCAGTGGACTTCGGCAAGTTCCCCCCGGGACACGGTCCTCTCGATGACGGGATGAAGCCAAACGAATATAGATTCATACCCTTATCCAAACACCTCGCAAATCAGAAAGCTTTCGGTTACGGATATAGAATTCGCCTCAAGACTGATCGAGAAAAAGTAAGGATCTTTCAAGGGGTCGATGCGCCTTTCAATCTCGGCAAATTGACACCGAAAAAGGGAGATGGAACATATGAAAAACCTGTCAATGGTGCCATTTACAAAGAATTCTTGATGGATGGCCTAAAGAACGGAAATTACAATGTTTATTTATGGGTGGAAGACGTAGAGCTTCCAAAGCTTGAGTACACGGTCAAATTCTAGGGCCTGAGATTCTCATAGCGATAAACCGAAGTGGGTGGACCATAGTTTGTTTCTTTGTCCGGTGCCGTACCGGTGAAATTTTCGACTTTTGTATGCCCAAAACCATGTTTCTTGGGATCACGAGCACCAGCGTAGTAGACGTTTCCATCCCCATCAGCGATCGCTGCATGCACAGCCAAGTTTGTTGCCCAGATCAGGATATCTCCAGCTTGGGGCTTGAAATAGGCCCAATTGCTGTAGGCTGTCTGATAGGCAGAATCGCTTGAATAGTCAGTTTTCCAAGAACACTCATACCTTGGATCTTTTGCCAGCATCTGATCTAACTTTTCGCAACTTAGTATGCCCGTCTCTGCCCATGGTCGAGGCATACCACAACCCTGCATCACTGCGTCTAGGTAGACGTTACATTTTCCAGTTGTGCGGCTTTCCCATCTGTGTGGATCGTGACCGAGCTTCTCAGCGACCGAGGTAATTCTTTCTTGCGAAACAGCCGGCATAGAACTTTGATCAGTTTCTTTAGGACGCTGAGTTTGATCTTCCGACTTTGCTATCAAAATACGATCTGACGATTTTGAATTTTCGTAGAGACTTTGAACGTTTCCAAAATCGATAAAGGGAGGTTCGGCGGAATCTAGTTTTGGTTGGGTAAAAAGGTTTCGTGCGGCGTACATGTCTTGATTGTTTGAGAGCGTATTCGATCCTGGCTTAGCATCCGTGATCATTTTAGATTCGTAATTTTCTCTTGGAGCCGTTTCTAAATTCATTTGCCCTAACCAACCGGAACTTGAGTAAATCCTAGTCAGTTAGCGTGACAGAACGGTGGCAGAGCACTATACGCACTCGGATTTAACCGTCCCCAAGCTGTTCTGATAATTTAGATAATGTTTCATTCCGCTTCTGGCAAGTCAAGATTTGATTGAGACGGTCGTGGCGGAAGCAGCGCAGAGTTATGCAACTGCGCGAATACTTTGCCCGTGAACTAGTGCTTACCAAGCATACTATTGATATCAGCAGTTGCAACCGGAGTGTGATCCTGGTCACTGCGCAAGGTCAAATAGAGTTTTCCAACCGACACTGCTTTGGCTAGTTTCGTCGCATCATTGGGAGCCAGTGCTACGGTAAACGAAGTTATCGAATTACAAGGTCTTGGACCAAGTTGCTTCTCATGATTTTGACCCACCCGCAGCACTTCGACATCAGAAAGAATAGGTTGAGCCTTGATGCCAACTCCTGAGCCAACTATCGCCAGTATGTCCACGTCAGATCCAGGCTCTATGAATCCTGCCACACCAGTATTGGTATCGACACCAAATGAAATAGCGCGCATTCCCTTTTTGAGAATAGGCTGCTCTAGCGGACCACATGGTGCCAATGCATGGTAAGAGAATATTTGCCCAGATGGGATCTCATACTTAGCGAATCGTCCGATCGCAAGCATGCTCGAACTGAGCGCATCTACCGGAACCTTGCTTGTTTCTATTTCACGCTCTTGCAAATCGCCGCTCGATATTTCTGTTCCTTCTGGGATGTCTTTCAACGTGAAAACCACTCGAGACTTGGCAGAATTAGAGGCTCTAAGAGCTTCGATTTGATTCTTGTCTGCAATTAGCAACATTGCCATATAGTTTGCGATAATAGCCAAACCGGCTATTACCAACAGCATAAACATTGGTGGTATGTGAGAAAGTTTCAAAAATACTTTACGAAATAAAGTCACCTCGCTATCTCCCATGTTGTGATGGCGTGTATCACTCCTCACGATTATGTACCACTCTGACTACGGTAACGCTATCGCGACTAATGCGCGCTTGCCCGTTCAGTCCGATTAGGAGAACCGGAGAACCGACGGGAGGTTCCGTCGGCGCAATCGGTCGAGCCCAACTTGCGAGCGCTAGCGCGCATTCGGATCGTCTGATAAGCAATGAGAACCCGAGCGTCCCCCGGGCGAGATTCACTGACGTGAATCAACGCATGCTAAGCGCGTTCGATCCGTCTGAGAATTGATGTTTTGTTTCAAAGCTGAAAGCCCAAACTTTTGTCCTCCCTAGGCTAGGCGGTCACCGCATCGATCCATTTGCAGCAGCGGTCATCTTGGCGAGGTGCATTCGCCAACTGTGTACGCCATATTCAAGAAAGGTACAAAAGCAATGCTATCAAGAACGTATTTTAAATAGGTGCAACCATGCTGGCAATTCCTTTTCTCTCCTATCAACCAACGCCAATATTTTCGGAGCAAGCTATTACAGAAAAGGCTACCCTCCTATTTCAGGCAGTCTTGGAAGACGATGTACAGGCACATTGGAAATACTAAAGTCATAAGATTCAGCAGAAGAAGCTAAGAAAGTTGCAAAAGAAGCAAGAAGTCATCGGACTATCGGGTAGAGACTTATTTACAGCGTCACAGCAGATGGACGGACTAGCGAAGGAATAGCCTTATGAAGTTAGCATTGATAATTTGTTGGCTAGCCTCGATGATACTTCTGGGCGGATGTGCGGCACAAATGCTGATAGGGGTGACATCAGCCACGGTCGCGAGCTCAGGGTTGAGGATGGCCTTTGTCGGTATACTCAGCTCTGTAGCATTGGTCTTCTGGTTGGTCAAAACACGATATCGAACCCGGCTGGAAGTTACTAAGTACATACTCGCTTTAGGCTTGCTTGTACTAACGGGGAGCACCACGGGTTTCGGACTTTGGAGTGCATACAACGCCGGTCTTGAAGAACCAGTCGATAATGCTGCCGATGCGGCGGCAGCAGAGCGCGCAAAAAAGGAGTACTTACAGCTATTATCATCCGAAGTGGTGCGCTCCGATCAAACACTGGGGCTCGCAACCTTGAAGGCCGCTCTTAGCCTAACTCCAGGGCGTAATATGATTGTCTTCCCTCCTGGATTGGCACAGATTCTTCATATGGATGTCATTCTGGGAGATCATAAAAGAGGAGAAGAAATTTGCCGGGCTGCGGGAATCAACAGCTTCCCGCAAAATTTAACGGAATTAGACAAGGCCATTCGAGAGCTAATCGTTCACCCTGATCCCGGCGTCCATATGAAGTGGGCGACTTCGATCGAACTTGCGCCGCAAAGTGCTGTTGTTCCGTCTGCCCGCTTGCAGCAGCTGAGCAAGGAATACTGCGGACATGGAATTATGCAGAATCAGGCGCTGAAACCAGACGAGAGCATATTCATTACTACCGCTTTGTTCGACGGCCGCTGGTTGCATAAATTTGATCATGGATCTACGTCGCAAGGAGTATTCTTTACCCCTGATCACCCGCATCGGGTTGACTTTATGCATCAGAAGTTTATAGATCATGTGTACTTCTATGAGGACAGGGCTGCAACCGTTGTCGGGCTGCCTTACAAGAACAATCAACAAATCGCTTACATTGTCTTGCCTAATCGAGGCAATACCCTGCAGCGGCTCATTGGTGCCATGTTGCCGGAACAGCTTTTGCAAATGACAAACTCGGGCCACCCCACCGAAGGGACTTTGGCTCTTCCAAAGCTATCTATCGAGTCGAGCGACTCGCTCAATCAGATTCTAGGCAGCATGGGAGTTTCGCATATTTTTGAAAGAAACGATCTGCCAAAACTAGCAGACAGCGGTGAGTCCCACGCAGTTTGGATCAAGCAGAAGGTTAAGATATCGCTGGATGAGGAAGGCACCAAGGTCGAAACTTTAATAGCCCAGCTGAATGAAACAACGGCGGCTGAAGCAGAGCCGCAGCCGCCTTTCAATCTAACTGTCGATCGTCCATTCTTACTTGCCATAAAAGACTTACCCACAGAGGAATGGCTGTTCCTTGGTGCCATCTTTGATCCAAGCGGGTCCTCCTCCCGTTCGGTGGACAAGGATCTAGAGCGACTTGCGCATTAGCGTCCAGAGTATTGCATTTTACGCATCGTCTGTTTTATTTGGATGGACCTTTGGAATCTATCAATCTAGAGTTGAATCAATTGAATATTTCGAAGAGTCCGAATTCGATGATGAAGATTAGGCGCGCACCCATTTTCGTCGTATAAAGGGTAAGGCCCAGCTTCTGTACCGAGAAAGCAGATCTTCCTACTATTCTATTAGCCGGCCGCTTGTGCGAATTGAATATTGCGAAATTACGGCTGGTGCCTCATATCAGCCGAAAGGAAACCAGGCCGCTCTGACGGTGATACCATGCGCGCTAGAGTCACCAATACGTTCAAACAGCTGTGTAATTAGTTTTTGCTTCGTATTGAAGATGCTATCCTCTTCTTGACTCATTCAAAACTTATTCTGTGAAAGCTCTCAATTACCTGATTTTTGGATGCCTTTTCCTGGCGCTTTTGCTGGGTATAAGACAGGACTGCTTGGCTGCGGAAAGTATTGATGATCCGGTTGGGTCCATTATTTCTATTCACTCGAGATTCGATACTGATTGTAATTTTGAACGCGAGATGAAGGACGTCGCGGAAGCAGTAAAAGACGGCGTGCCTGATGCTGAATTGATTCGGCGCTTGATAGTTCTGTCGAATACTTGCGAATTCGGAGGACCCGACTCTCTGGCGGAAGATTGTTTTAGGGCTATCAGGCTACTGTATATCGATCTGCCTCTATCACAGCAACAAGAGCTGGCTGAGCCCATACTTGGCACACAAGTTCGTCGCGGATCGTCGGTTGTCCCATCTCACGATCTTTTACTAAATACCGTTGCTCAAACAATAACCGCCGATTGGCCAAACGCCGAGAAACTCGCGCTAGATCTTCGTGGCACGGAATCACTCTATTTCCAGGTGGATAGTGCACAGGAATGGTTAATGAATAAACGAGCGTCTGAACTGTTTGAGGCTGTGCACTCTAAAAATAAATATGCTGCGCAACCTTATGAAACTTACGCGGACCGCCTCGCTCAACGTGGCGAATATGAGGCTGCGGCGCACTATTATCGAAGTGCACGAGCTTTAGATCTAATGCCCAATCCTTTTTTGATAGTGAAGTTGGCGAGGATGTATGGCGAACTAGATGATCACAAACGGGAAAGCCTACTTGTTACGGCAAATCTGAGCCGTTTCCACGGAAATTTGAATCAGAAAGATGCACTGATGGAAATTCTTTTGCTAGATGGGTTGTTTGATGAAGCATTAGCTGTGGCGAGGGTTGGCTGTCTGGATTTAATTTGGGTTGAGCTGCCAACAACTGAAAATTTTGCAAGTGGTTGCACGTCGACGGACCGCTATATGTATCCGTTGAGTCATATCCGACAATGGGGCTTTAAATGCCGCGCTTCTGGAAATCCAGAGCTTGAATTTCGGTTGTATGACACGTGCTTGAGCACCGCAAAACAAGTGGGTTTTGGGCAAACAAAATCTTATGAATCTGTCTTGGCTCAAGCAGCAGTGGCACACGCTGAAAATGGTGATAAGAAAGGTGCCACCAACTTATATCTTCAGGCAAGCGATCTTTATAAGAAATTTGAAAATCCTACTCAGGACATGATGCTGGACTGGGCGAAACGACTCATTGATGGACTCAAGTAATGCTGCGGCTGCAGATAGGAAACATAAAATGCGATATCAGTCGATCCGAATGCGCGCTAGCGCACGCAAGTCGGGCTCGACCGACTGTGCCGAAGGGACCTCCCGTCGGTTCTCCTAATCAGACGAATCGAACGCGCTTGCGTTAATCTTCTCGACCATGCTTCTACATATCAATTCGGCAAGCGCTGATTGCCGTTCTAAGACATGTCCGAAAAGCTCAGAGAGAGAGAAAAAAATGGTTATGAGCAGCACAATTATAAATGAGGTGCCATAGTCAAAATGGTTTTTTTCTGGGATGCACAGCATCCCTATAATCCAGATTATGCTGACAAAGGCACCTCGCACCACCAAGCTCCAGCCGATGGGGGGATAGCTACTCAAACTTTGTATCAACTCTTCGGTTGACATATTCAGCGGTAGCTTTCTGCCACGATGTGGTAAAAGATTCAATTTTGCGAATCCCCCTTTGACAAATATTTTGTGTCAGTCAAAACTGCTTTTCCTGGCTAAAATGACTGTGCTACGCATTCTACTCAGGTCTGGGTAAGAATAGTTTCTTCCACCAACTGATTTCTTTGTTTTCTGAATTTGGCGAGGAATCAACGTTTTGTTGCCGCAATCTTTCGTTTTCGGCTTGCAATTCCTCGACTTGCTTTCGCAGACTTTCTTTCTCGAAAAATGCTATTTTTTCTCTATCTTCAGCCTGTTTTTGTAAATCTGGCAATAATCGTAACTGCATGTCTTTTTCGTGCAATTCTTTTCTCAGCTCAAAAATTTCTTCTTTGTGTTGATCTAGTCTCTGAGCGAATTCTGACGCAATTGTCTTAATTACGTCTGTCATTTCAATTTTAGGTGTCTGAACGTCCTCGTTTTCCAGACTAGGATTTTCCTCTAACTCTTCCTCTACTTCTTGCGCCTCAAAAACTTCGTCAACGCCATCGATCGAGGTTCGCTCCATATCTGCCAAAGCTGTCAGTTGAGTATTCATCCATATTTGAATTGGCGAGTTTGCTAACTTTCCTAATCGGCGCGATTTAACTAATCCGCGTTTGGTATATCTCCTAAGCGTCTTTTCAGATAATCCAGTACTTTCGGCTGCCTCTTGAAGAGACACCCATTTTCCTTCAGTTATGGTTGTCTGGACAGTCTGGTCAACCGCCGAAGGCTTCGTCTTATCGTATGCTGTAGCCATTTAAATCCTTTGTCTAGACACGCGCCTTTGATTATAAGGGTAAATCTGAAAGTGGTACCACAAATTTCTAAGGCACCAATTGAGAAAGTATATGTGGTCGACTCATCACTGATGCCAGTGGCAGTGCTAATCAATTTTGTCTAGACAATGAGAATCCTCGTCGACGCCTACCAGGGCGTGATATGCGGCGTCGTCTAGACAAAAGTGCTGCAACAAGTCTGGACTGTCTAGACATTGCATCTGGTGCCCGGAAGGGTAGAGGATCAAAATGTAATCTACTGCGTGCGGAAGAGTTTTTGTCCAGACACACTAGACAGTCTAGACAAGTTGTATGCGATCTAATAATATGTGCCTGTACTGTCTAGACATCTTAAATATATGGTGTCTAGACAGTACAGGCAATAACTGGGAATTCCCACTAGAACGGACTTTTGGAGCTTGCTCAATCGCTGAAACGGCCGTAGGATCACGTTTGACCTCGGACCAGGCCACTGTATGTGGTGGCCATCTAAACAGTATTACTTACTCCGCACTTCATTCTAGAAAGAGAGCCTGCTATTAGTAGGTTTGACTTAGCCCAAATCGAAGCTTCTGCTCAGGAATATGAACTTCATCACCGAAGAATGATGAAGGCGTTCCTAGAACTGTTTCCCAATCGTTCTGATAGCCAAGTCAGCTTCAAGGGCAATACCTGGCAATCTGTTAGTAAGTTCCATGACCTTACTGATGAACAACTTGAAAGTTGTATATCTAGACGCAGCCAAATTTTGCGTGCTGTTCAATTTGGCTCCCTTACTAGATTTACCGTATTACTGATCGAAGAAAAATCCTTCTTCCATTCTCCGGAAAAGCTGTCGCAGCTCATTAAACAACTCGCCATTATCGGAGTGAGGAAGACTAAGGTCTATAAAAATAGCGGCAATGAAAGTTGGTTGATTTTCGTTCCGTGGTCTCAACTGGTACCAACTCTTGAAGCTGAGAATGCAATCAGAGAAAGGATAGGACGTATGTGTCCAGACAATCTGGACAGTCCAGCCTCCTTGTTTTCTACTGAGGCAATCCCTATTCCTCTACAAAACAGTTTTGCTTGGCTCGATCAGCATGGTCAGCTACTCCTGCGGCGAGAAGACATATCTCTTGATCAAGCGCTGCGGCTTTTCTTAGCGGACATGGAAGATTGTGAGAACGAATGGATTCCCTTCTTTGAAAACGCGAGTCTTGGCGTAATTAGCGGCTCCGAGAACTTAGCTGCGGAGTCCAATGAGAGATTCATAGAAAGTTTTACTGATAGGCCGGTAACGAATAGAGAAGTTTTCGTGATTCCGGTGGAGATTGCTGCGTGCGAAAGCATGCAGCAACTCTCCCTTTTCCCCTTAGTTTTTGAGCGAGGCCCACCCTCATGGTGACAGTCTCGACGTCCTTTCTTTGCATCTGTATGCAAAGTAGTTTTGTTTCCCAATTAGCTAGAAAGGAACGAAGCCCACAAAACAAAAAACACCGCTTGAAGCGATGTCATTTGTAAGAACCTTTCGGGTCTATGTATTCAATTTTCGGTCAGGTTTCGTGGTAGTTACCTGTGCGAAAAAGAATAAGCGATAGAGCCGAGTAGGTCAACTCATCCCAAATTAAGGAGAGTAGGCTACTTTGGAGCAGTTGCAGCGGCACAATGGCACAGTAAGTGCTGGTGCCCGGTTTAAACGCGAGCAAT
>Ga0209611_10012049_pt1 | contig 12260 bp, 2 predicted proteins | sample S1TSphgellanicum_3_FD_187693 | JGI IMG/M metagenome (GOLD analysis project Ga0209611, IMG submission 187693) | Host-associated microbial communities from peat moss isolated from Minnesota, USA - S1T2_Fc - Sphagnum magellanicum MG (SPAdes) (version 2) | ecosystem: Host-associated > Plants > Peat...
CTCACCCATTGCCCACCCACACCCTAACTTCACACCTTTTGGCACACAACCCGTCACATCAATGGTGTTTCATTTTTTGCATGAAAGAACTATTGATGCGAAAATATGGTTGTTGGATGGCAATTGGGATAGTCAAATTTCATAAAGGAATGATTAGGTGATTAATACCATCATTATTTCATTTAATAGGCTAGATGTCTCTTTGATTGGGCTATGTGTCAAGGAACATTTGAAACCATGGATGAAGTTCATTCATGTTTCAATTAGGGTTTGAAATAACTTGTTTTCCTTTTGTGAAAAAGCTTGGAGGTGAAGTTATGTGATGTCTTGGAAGGTTTGTGTGGAATAGCTTTCGAAACATGCAGCAAACCAAGCTTGAGAGGTATTTTTTTGGCATACCTTTGAGAGCACTATCTTCATTGCATTGCTGATGAATGTAAAAAGCCTCGATCATTGCAATTGTTGTTGGTTGGGAAAGCAAAAAAGGACTTCATGACATCGTTGCAACTTGTTGATGGAAAACCTAATGTGATCATTGAGAATGTTAAAATAGACAAAAGTGTTTTTGTAAAGAAATACACACCAAAAAAGGTCACATTTAATGGAAAAATGCCACCAGAGTTGGCAAGAAGATAGGAAAGACCTTGTATGTGTGTATTGTTGGTGCTTGCTCTCTTATTTTCAACTTCCCAATGTGAGCAAGTAATGTTTATACATTAATCAAAGCTTCACACACCTTAACCAAAACATGACAAAACATGTTCACCTAGAAGAAACATGTTATTCACACCCCTTAACCAAAACTTACGAAACATGTTCATAAAGAAAAAAACATATAACAATATAACAGAGAAACAAATAAATGGAAACATGTTCCATCCTAGCATACACAAATGGAAGTTGTATTCATTGAAACATTGATTAAGTTTGAATAATACATATAATACATTGCATAGATTAAAACTTCATAATGAAATAAGAAATACAAGTCAAGTAAATTTCAAGACCAAGACACGAAAACTTGAACCACAAGAATTTACTCCATGAAATATATGGATTGAAACAAGAATGACCAATTTAGTTGGACATTATCAAAACATACGCACAAAAACTTGCGATTAAGGAAACATGGGTAGTGAAACTTGTGGCAAACTAGCTTACAAAACATGTCGATTAAATTATTGCATGTTGGTCATTAAATCAACATTGAAACATAAAATGAATTGAAATGCACGGGACCTTACCTCAAAATCTACAAACTATGTCCACTAACCCAAAGACCTACAAGCCATGAGCCTTTGCCTCGAAACCTATAAACCATGCGACTTGAGCATGGAACCTAAAACAAGCCATCAACTTTGCAAATGAAACATAATTTTTAATTAGTTTAAATGCTTGTAAGGGATCACGTGCACGAAAATAAAATGTGATGCATGTTTACTAACATGGTCCCATACCATGTATAACAGGTGATAGCAATGATAATAAAAATACCAAAACTTTGGAAATTTTTATATATTTGCCCATAATAGTACACATATTTTGTTATGTTTCTTAGTAGAGAGGTATGGGCTGAAGCCCTAAGGTAACATAGATGAAAGATGCATGGAATAGTAGTGCACTTTATAATGGATAATGATAGCTAAAGTTATGGCTCATCAAACAAATTCAATTCAAGCATCAACTGCAACTAGTTTTGATGTACTTGTTATGGATACTCTCAAAACTACTAATCTAAAATCAATACTGGAAATAGGAGTCATAATAAAAACTCTATTTCTTGTTGTTATGAGTGATCTACAACCTATTATTAGAATAAAATAGAGAGTTGGAGCTACTAATTAGCCTTCCTTTGGATGGTTTGTCAACTGATGGAGCTATGGCATTTTGTTATTTCCGATACATTGTTATTGCTAAATGGTTGTCGCTAATGTTTTGAACACATAAAAGGTGAATAATGAACGCGATACTTGCTAGTTGGCAAAGGTGTGCATCATCGTGCCTCTAGGAGACTATGATCATTGAAAGTAAGTTGGTTGATGATCCAACCATGGTTGTCCAACAATGTCCGAAAGCGCTTGATGTTGGTGTCCACCCTCATTCATTCTCCAATTGCATGTGATAAGGGCTTTTATGGACTTTCAGGTGATCTATAAAAAATCTTTAAATCCAAATCTATTTCTTCTTCCGCCTCCAACGACAATACAATATGCTTAACCGTCTCCCAAATGACATTGCTTATGTGATTCAACTCCCTTTGCGTCATCCCTTACCACTTGACAATGCCATTCAAAACTCCTGCATAAATTCAAAATTTTTACTCCAGTGCAAAAGTCGAAAACTAAAATAGTTAGGCTCCAATGATGGATATAAATTATTCATTAATTCAATCCAACACTCTCACATGCATAAAATTTCGACCCATGAACTCAAAACAAAGGAACCCAAGAACTCCAAACCCATGAACTTGAAATCAACATGCCCACGACCTCAAAACAAAGAAACTCAAAACCAAGGAACCAATGACCTTGAAATGAAAGAAACTCGAAACCTAAGAACTTGAAACTAAGGAATTCAAAACCTAGAAAATGAAACCCATTTAACAAGTTGGAATGTGAAACATAAACATAAGAAATCTGAAACATGAAACTTAAGATTTGGACTTGAAGCAAGATTGGAACCCAAGAATTCAAAACTCAAAACTCAAAACAAGTAACATAGACCTTGTATTTTGATTCAAAACTTGAAACTACGACTAAAGCCTTGAATAAACACCTCAAAATTGAGTGCAAAACTCGAAATTGAGCACAAAACCTAAGAACAAAGACCCCATTGAACCACCGGAATGTGACCGTAAAACCTAGAACCTGCTAAAACATGGACATGGTAGATAAACCTTAAAATCGAAACACAAAACCTGAGGGGAACACAAATTTGGGATGCGATGGCGAGTTAAGTAGCACCAACCATATTCAATTTCCTTTTTGACTTGAGCCTGTCAACTCCATCTCCTCAACTGAGGAAGTCCTGAATTCATTTCTTGTGGATGCACTAATCCATCCGCTTGCTTGATAACCGGGATTTAGTAGCTCTTAAAGTTTCTTTCAAGTTGCCATGATAGCTTTCAATCATTGCATTTGTATCTTGCCCTATGTATGGCAAATTACAATTGCCCATCACATCCCACATCTCGCATTTAGGAAGCCACTCAGAAACCACATATGACTAGAATGGTTGCGCATGCGGTACATGTATGGGAAAGCTCCAACAACTACTCCATTACAAACTCCCTCACACACTTCCCCTTTAATTGAGTTGCATCATGCATTATGTGCCCCATGTGTTTCAAAACCTCAACTCACAATGGTATATCCCTTAATTTGATGCATGCTTGTTTTTGCCATGCTCTTTTAACAAGCCAAAGGCATAAGAAAATCTTTGTTTCTAGCCATACCATTCTACACACAAAAAAGATGGAAAAAAAAAACCAACCAAAGTCAACTTACTTCATTGCCCACCTTCCTGAAAAATAATTTGTAAAAAGTCCACATTCGAAACATGCACAAATATATTCAAGAAAATAGGGTCACCCAAGCTATAATAGCTAATGTCAAAACATGACATAATCACATACTAAAGCACCAAAACTTAGGCATTGAAACATAGCTAGCATCCACCGCCAACAAAACATACACATGATACATTCACTTCATTGAAAAGGTTTAATAAAAACAAGGCTCTATGAATGTCGAAGTAAAAACCTATAACTAGTAAACTTAAACCATAATTTTGCAATAGGAACTGTACGTAGCTAACCTGTAACATTACCTCTGAAACATGACCTATAAGCAAAAACCTATAACATTGATTGAACCATTCGAAACATTGTTGAGACATATTCACAATATGCACTTTAGGTTAAAAAGCCTTTCGAAACAAAGGATCTTGATGCAATTAAACATGATTAGACTCCAATTTGAAAAGGCTTTTAAAACATTAATTTATAATGAAGAAACTATGATCAACATTTCAGATAGTTAGTATGTGAAGTAATTTTACCTGATGCTATTAATTTCCGTGTTGGCATCATCAACAATGAATGCATTCAATTGCCATCCTGGACTTCCTTTGAGTATTTTTTTATTTATCACATGCATCCATTGCAAAAGGTCAATCTATTTGCTTCACAAGGTGATAACATATGCCATAAGACATTTGTTGTGCCATTGGTCGAAGACCATGATTATGTACAATGGAAACTACACATAGTAAAACTGTTGAAATTTAAATAATATAGGTTCATTTGGGCTATTTGAATTGAATTTAGTAAAATGTTTACCTTGTTTTCATTTGTTTCGAAACTATCATCTATGATGATCCCACTTTGATGGCCATATTGCATCATCATTGAAGTTTGCCACCGAGACTGGATACCAATAGTGAAAGGGGTATTGTGACCGTTTAACTCTCCCCCTATTTGCACATTAGTTTCCTAATAATAAAACAAAAGGTTTGGGTTCTCTTGAGCCCACATGCGAATGCTCTTAGCATCATTTTCATGTTTCTTATATGTTTTCTGTGTGACCTTTCCTACTATGTTTCTTATGTCTTGTTTGCATAGACACATGTTTCACGTAAAGTAGCCATTGGACTCAAGAACTTGCTTCATGTTTTTCCTATGTTTTGCCATGACCTATAAACAAATAGCTTTAATCAAAGGTTGTCCATGATGAATTCCTTCAAGGCGTTAGAAATATGCAATGCAAAATTTGCCTTATCTCCTTGTAGCTAATTGTCATGGCACACATATCCCACAACATTAATGTGTTTTTCTTCATAATAACAATTCTTTTGTTACAATAGGTAGAAGATAAAATGTTTTGAGCTTAAATGCACATCAATTGCTTTTCTTTTGGGAACCCCCACTATTCTTACTTGTAATTTGAATTTTTATTTTACCTTTTGGTATTGCTTTTCCTTTCTTGTCTAATGGTGCCTTTTTGAAGGCCATATTTTTTATGATTGCAAGAACTTTGTGAGAGTGGTCTTTGGGTCCATATCTACAATTGTACCTATAGAAGATCCAATTAATATCAAGCAAGAGAATAATTACAAAGCTACACAAGTACAAAGAGCACGAAAAAGAGGGTGAGGGTAATTTACACTATGAGCAAGCTTGAAAATTCAAAAAAGTTATCCTAGTGAAGGAAAGAAAGTTGTCCTCAATTGTTTTTTGTAATTGCCTTCATGTGAACTTGTAATTCATGTTGATTATTAGTTCCTCTCCATTGATAAAATTTTGAACCCACTTTGATGGAATGTACACAATCTCAACGTCTCGTTTCATTCCTTATTTAGACAACTTGTTATCTGTAGACCATGTCAAGTCCTTATGCATGAAAAGGCCTAGAGACGGGAGTTGAACAACAACTTCAAGACCTTGCAATATTTACTTGTTCATTTCAAAGCACATGAAGATCTTTGGGTCCCATGTTTCTCTATAGCTAGTGTTGAGATGCAACGATTCCATGGCCTCCTCCTTGTAGAGCAACAAAACACAACACTACATCTTCATAGAACATCTTCAACAAGTTTGATCAAGCCATTGCAACCATTGCCATAAATACAACACGAAAATTCATCAAACACAGGTTAAGTTTTGAGAAATAGGATTTGAAGCCGCCACATTCAAATTATGTTTCAATAATATGCCACTACTAAAATATAATGGTTATTCAATGTACAAAACTTGAAACATGCGAAAACTTAAATGCAACTTGCCTTTGAGAAAACTTGTAACATGATCGTCAAAATAACCAAAACCAAGGTCTTGCATTGAAACATGACTTGGAACTTAGCCTCCAAAACCTCCACACATTTTGAAACATGCACACATTGCAAAACTTGCACACATGCACACATTGCTTTCAAGATGAATTTTAACAAGTTGCAAGCTAATTCATGATAAAAACTACCCCGAATCACAATTTCAAGAAATTTAGAATGGGACATGCAAAATAAATATGCACCTTGACCTAAAAAATGGAATGTGAGTAAAAACATGACACTTGGACACATGTAGGAGTGATTGGATGCCCTTGAAACATCTCATAGAGACTTTTGTGAACACGAATACATAACATATTTATGCACGTATAATAATTTATTTTGAAAAGAACAAATGTTTAAAGTGTATTTTTATAGGAAGGATGGTCAAAAAATCAAAATATTCTAATTTACAATTAGTTTGCCTAGTATGTCTTAGAAACATTATATGTTACAAACAACCAAACCCAAAAACCTTAAAATGGTTGTGTTCCTAGTCATTTGTTTTATGGAAATTATGGTGGGTTCTCTTGCTTCTAGGCTATCTTTCTTGGGGGTCTAGGTGGTTCCTTCGGTGGCACAATGGGGACATGTTTTTGCTCCCCCCTTGCAACTATTTGTGGGGCCTTAGGTGGTTTAAGAGGGACTACCATTGCCATAACACATTACTAGACGTTTTGGACCTTCTTCAACAACGATTCTATTCACATTGACTTTCTTTTTGGAGTGATGGTGTCATTGTTGATTGAGTAATTGCCTTTGGGTCGGTAGGGCATCCTATACCCTTCCATTAATATAGTGAACTTTTGCCACATCACCTTAAAAAACTTTCACTTGGAGATATTCAAATTTTAGAATGGCCCCACGTTCCTACAAAATGAAACATGGTTAGTAGGAAGATTCAAAATGTATATTTTCAGTTCATCCCAAAACATGGAGGTGTTGGATAAACCATCCAAGCAAATGTTTCAAAGTAACATGTAGAACTGTTTCGTGATAATAAAACACCCCTCTAACAACATTTGCACCTAGCAACCTTGCATCAAACCAACATTTGAAAAAACATATGCGCCCGAACACTAGGCAAAACTAAAGTGAAAAACCTCCTAAAACATGAATTCAAAGTAATGCAACCCTCTAGAAACATATGACCACAAAACATCCATAAACATTTGAACAAACCATACGAACCATGAAATGTGATAGACCGCTAGCAACAAATCCACCTTCGAAACATAGATCATCACCAAAAAATTGTAGTAACATACACTAGTAGAAATTAGCCAAAATGTAACCATTCAATTTACAACTACATGCAACTTATAATCATTTGCGACTAGATTTGAGAATATTTGCAACTATAAGACCAACTTTCAACTATTTTGGTCATTTTCACAACTATGATGCAATTATTAGAAATTTCATCTTATGGTTGCATCAATTTTACATTTATTTTCATCCATTAATAGGTTGATATGTCCCATTAGTCGCAATAATCATCAAATTAGCTGCATCTTAAAGGTATTATACAATGACATAAGGGTATATTTTAATGTATGTATTAAAATTATATATATATATAATATGCATACATATGTATATTGTTCATATAATGAATCACAAAATTAATATTTGAACTTTGAATTTTTTTATTCAAATCTAAAAATTGATATTTGAATCTGAAAATTGTCATTTCAATTGTTTAAAACATTATTTGAATTTGAAAATTTTGATTTGAATATGATATTTTCAATTCAAAAAGACATATTTGATCTAAAAATAGAGTTTGAATTTTAAATTAGTATTTTCGAATCCAAAAATTAGTATTTCAATTTAGAAAATTATAATTTATCATAAAAATGGAATATTTTGAATATTCCATTTAATTTTGAATATTTTTATGTGAATATGAAAATTTATATTTCAGCTATGAAAATTTTTCATTTCTATTTTAAATAATCATTTAATTCGAACCTGAAATTTAAATTCCAAATTATTATTTTAGATTTTCAAAATTAATATTTCAAGTCTGAAAATTAGTAATTGAGTCTAAAAATGGACATTTCAATTTTAAATATTTTTATTTGAACATGAAAATTAACATTTCAATTCTGAAAATTGTTATTTAAATTCAAAAAACTTATTTGATTTAAAAACTGATATGTGAATTCTAAACTATTATTTTTGAATCTAAAAATTATTATTTCAATTTAAAAAACTATATTGACTCTAAAAATTGGCAACCTGATTTCAAATATTTTTATTTCAACTTGAAATTTGATATTTGAGTTTTGAAGTTTAAAATTTAAATTTTAAGAAATTATTTGATTTGAAAGTTGAAATTAGAATTCCAAATTATTATTTTGGATTCTCAAAATTAATATTTCAATTCAGGAAATTATTAATTGAGTCTTCAAATGCAAATTTTAATTTTGAATATTATTATTTGAATCTGAAAGTTAACAATTCAATTCTGAAATTTGTTTCTAAAATCTTCTAAAAACTGATATTTGAATTCTGAATTACTATTTTGGAATCTTAAATTTATTTTTTAATTCAAAAAATTATTGATTGAATTTCAAATGTTTTTTCTACTTGTGTTATCCATAATAAATCACTTTTATAAATAATTATAAATGATTATGTTTATTAAATATAAGTGACACTAAATAATTGTTGTTATGACATAGATTTGTATATTATATAATTTATATTCTTATATTAGAAGAAATTAATTAATTAAATTAATGTTACATTACTTTAAAATCATTGTAATTACTTCATATAAGAATTAATTAGTATGTGCATAATTATTTTCTAATTGAACATAATTATTCACACTCTTTAATTTATAACTTCAAACCTGAATTAAAAATTTGGAAAAAATATAGTGTAGTTAGAATAATTATTTTACTGATTTTAATTTCACAAATTATTATATAATAATATTATCTTAAAAAATTATGTGATTAATAATCTATGATAAATATTTTATAGTAATTTTACAATAATTATAAAAATTAATGTTATGTTTAAGAAATTATTGTATTTATAGTTAATAATTACCAAGAGAAAAAAAATATTTGACTTATAATAAATTTTTCAACAATAAATTTTATCATACAATAAATAATGTAATTAGTTGAATAATAATTCTTCAAAATTTTGTGTAAGAATTTATTTTCTAATTACAATTGTTAATTCATGATATATAATTTAAAATTATAGTCATTAAATTAATTTCATATTAATTATATTATATAGAGTTCGATCAGATTCTGAAAAATAATTAAATATTTTTAAATATTTTATTATTTATGAGTTATGTATTAATAACTTGTGAGTAATTAGATAGCTAGTTTGTCAAATATGAAGAAGGTATTACTTATTTAAATAATTGATAATCAATATTGAATATTTGTAATGTATAATTTATAGTTTAAATGTATGTAAATTTCATCATTATGAATTAAATGATTATTTAATTATCTAGTACTTGAATTGTTTAAAAATCTAAAAACCTTATAAGTAAGGGATGAAGAAAGTTTTGGAATTACAACTTAGTTTGTCAGGAAGTTGCAACTTCAAAACTTATCCCATATTGTTTGTTCTCCATTCCTATTTTGAACACTATATAAACAAAGGGGTGTGCCTATGCAATTTCACATTAAGAAGTTTGTGCACATGGGATGAGCTAATCAAAAGGCTCAACCCAAAACAAAAAAAAAAAATAATGCACAATTCTAAAGTACATACCTCCCCAACCTACTTATCTATTTAGCTAAATAAGTACCTAGTTTGACCTACCCATCTAAGTCAGCTTATGTACCTACCTACTTAAATACCTACCTATATGAGTAGGTATTTAGCCTAAGAAGGTAAAACCTACCTATTTATTTATTTACCTAGGTAGGTAGGTAAGTAGGTAGGTAAAGATTGTAGGCACCTATTTATGTACCTACCAACCTAATATTGATATTTTTATTAAATTAAAATTTTAAATGCCACGTGGCATATTTACATTGAACCATATGTCATAATATAAGATCATCCAAGTCTTTGAATTGAACGTCTTAAATTATTTCAAAATAATAATAATAATAATAATCATCATCATCATCATATATTAAGACACGTGGCAGCACATGATTTGCCTTCAATTGTGACCAAAATAGTTGCATATTAATCGCATGTGACAATACGTATACAATGGAATCAAAGGATGAAATGTATTTGTTGACTTTTTCTTTCATACAATACTCTTTGTCATTTGCGACTAGTTTATCACATGCGACTTGTCTTAGATGACTAAAAGGATTTTAGTTGCAAAATGTCTCTTGCGACTAAAATTTAGTCACAAAGAGTAGTCGAAAATATATGTTTTTCTTCTAGTGATACCGCCTAAAAATCATATTAATTCTGAAACATCATTGAAATGCAAAACCATACCAATTGAAACATGTTTTTTCAAAAAAAAACACACCAAATCATAGTTATTTGAAAAATAATTAATTTCAGTATGGTACTCACACATGTGCCAACTAGGTGCTGTTTATTACCATGCTTAGTGAGTTACTGCACAAAATTCTCTACCACCAAGTACTCACACTCCCATGATCCCTCTTGTGGGTGCACAAGAACACAAATAATTGGTTTCAAGCTTATAATCCCCCATTCATTAAAGTTTGGGGGTAGTCTTTTTGTATATGCCACCCAAGTTCCACACACATCACAAACCAATTGGACTATGTAGTGCTATGAAACCCAATAATTCAATCAAAATGAAGAGTTCGATGACTTTCTAGAACAAAAAGAAACCAATGATTCCTTTCAAAATATGGAACCACCAATGAGTCTTCTTGACCTTCATGGCTACACAAGTTTCTTATGGCCTAGTTGGCAACCTTCTTTCCAACATCACACTTATTTAATTTCTCTTGTTCCAACATTTTTTGCAACCCATGTGTGGACACGAAAGTATTGCTTTTGAATTGAAACTGATTTAAAGCATAACACATATTGTAACATGAAGTCCACACATGGGTCCTTTAAGATCGCCATGCTTTTGGGTCAATAATTTGAAATCGTCATCATTTGGCCAGAGAACAATCTCCTTTTTCAGATCCCTGCAAATAATAAAATGTGGTCATAAACATCGTTTTCTTTGTCCTTTAAATCCTTGTAGAACCCATTAAACACAAGCATGGATGCGACCTTAACAAAAAACATTTTCCCTAATGTAACAATTTTTACACAATCATGTAAATATAACTCCATGTTGCTACACATGTTTCAAATGGAATTTGGCACATGTTTCTAACTTTGCAACTAGTGAATTCATAAGGAATCTCATGAAGCATGGGACTTATTTCGTGTTCTTGAAAAACTCAAGCAACCTACATAGCACACATGGAAAATAGTGAACACGTCATTTAATGTGCATTGTTGAAATATAAGTTATGAAAATAAACATGGTTAGGTGAGGAACCTATTGTTTTGCCTTTACACATCAAACAAGGCACTGGTCGTTACGAGGTGAATTTTTCATCTTTGTGTATAGTGTTTTGTTTGGGGGTGGCATTAGTAGAAATCAACCAAAATGTAACCATTCCATTTATGACTACATGCAACTTGTAGTTGTTTGCGACTAGATTTGGGAATATTTGCAACTATAAGACTAACTTTCAACTATTTTGGTCATTTTCACAACTACGATGCAACTATTAGAAATTTCATCCTATTAGTTGCATCTGAAAGGTATTCTACAATGACATAGGGGTGTATTTTAATGTATGTACTAAAATTATATATGTATATGTATATTGTTCACATAATGAATCTCAAAATTAATATTTGATTCTAAATTATTATTTTCGAATCTAAAAATTGTTATTTCAATTTTTAAAAAATTATTGAGTCTAAAAATAGGCAACTTGATTTTAAATATTTTTATTTGAACTTGAAATTTGATATTTGAATTCCGAAGTTTTAAATTTCAATTTAAAAAAATTATTTGACTTGAAAGTTGAAATTTGAATTCCAAATTATTATTTTGTATTTTCAAAAATAATATTTCAATTCAGAAAATTATTAATTGCCTCTTAAAATGGACATTTTAATTTTGAATATTATTATTTGAATCTAAGAATTGACATTTCAATTCTGAAATTTGTTATTTAACTTCAAAAAACTTATTTGATCTAAAAATTGATATTTGAATTCTGAATTACTATTTTGAATCTTAAATTTATATTTTAATTCCAAAAAATATTGATTGAGTTTCAATGGTTTTTCCTACTAGTGTTATCCATAATAAATCACTTTTATAAATAATTATAAATGATTATGTTTATTAAATCTAAGTGACACTAAATAATTATTGTTATAACATAGATTTGTATATTATATAATTTATATTCTTATATTAGAAGAAA
>Ga0209611_10012050_pt1 | contig 12258 bp, 10 predicted proteins | sample S1TSphgellanicum_3_FD_187693 | JGI IMG/M metagenome (GOLD analysis project Ga0209611, IMG submission 187693) | Host-associated microbial communities from peat moss isolated from Minnesota, USA - S1T2_Fc - Sphagnum magellanicum MG (SPAdes) (version 2) | ecosystem: Host-associated > Plants > Peat...
CTGGCAGACTCCCGGGAATTCGACTCCCGGCCCTTCTTTTGGCCATAACTTGTGTTTCAGATGTCCAAATGAGCAATGCGAGCCCATTTTAGATATCTACGCTTCAGGAGCTTTCCAATGATATAAAGAACGCCACAATCCATTGAGTTTTGACCCCTGCAATCGCTCTCTGAAGTTTCAGGAGTCCACCGGGACTCCATCTCCCAAAGTGGGAGTTTGCCTTGGGAGTGTGAGGGTTCACTCCCTCACACTTTCTAACACTTTCTCACACTTTCTTGCACTCCCGGGAGTATGTGATGTGACTCCCGGGCTTCCTCTTGGTTTACTCTCGGGCTTCCCTTTGGCCCGCACCCTTGTAATTCCCTTTGCCTTGGTCGCGAGCCCAAAGCTAGGGTTGCGACAATAACACCATTTTGGACATCTTTTCACCATTGCTTACACCTCATGTACCTTTGATTCTAGGTCAATTTTCTTGCAGCTTCTTGTGCCAAACATATACAAGTGGCTTGACCATCTCGTGCTCCATTTACATTATGCACCATGATGTATTGAATTGGTTGAATCTACAAAACAATCCTAGTTTTAGATGACTTGAACCAAATGCTTCACCCTACATAACTTCAACACAAAAAGATGTCATGAGAGGTGTGATCAAGATCAAAATATCATGTAGACTAAAAAACATCACCACATGGACAACATAATACAAGTGAAATCACAAAAACAAGACCTTCCAACATTGTAACTTGAAACATAACAATGTTTCACATGCGTTACATACACCCCACATGAGAACTCAATCCACACAAGTAAGCAAGAAAGATACAAACAACTAATAATACCAATATTAGATACCATCCACTAACTCCAGCAATACATGTAGAGTCTTCCATCACAACTATAACCAACAAAATCGGGATTAAGTAAGGACTCACAGTATTTTGCCCCAAATACAATCCTAGACACTATGCTCAACCAAAGTTTTTTCTCTTCTTTTCTAGAATACCAAATCAGTGCACACTCATCTTGTTGGCAAACCACAATCACACATCCCCAAATAACTATGAAGATAGCAAATGAGCAAGAATAAGTCTCCAAAGTATGTCGCCTTGTCTTCTTGTCATGGATCGCAACACACTCACTAATCACTAGCCAAATCTGATAAATCTTTTCTTTGGGAGGAAAGTTCATTTCATGTGAACATTTTTAACCCACATTAGTATATATGCACTAACCAGTTGCTAAAAGTTCTCATTTATTGTTGGTGTTGCCAAAGTTAGCATCAACTCAGTAGATAAAACTATAGTGAAAAAACCTAAAATCACATGGAGAGTGAAGGACAAAGAGTGAACATAAAAGTAAATCTATCAATCTAGAACTTAGTATTTAACTTGCTTTCTAATAATGAAAAAGTTTCAAGAATTGGCAACTCACAATAGAAGGCTTGAAAAGGCAAAACTTTGGTTTTCCTTGACAACTTACTTGAAAAGTTGTGCACCTTTTTTCAAAGTAGTGATTACCTTCACAACAAAGCAACCAAGTAACAAAATTTAGCTTGCATAAAGATTTACAACCACTAGCTAGACAAAACGGCCAACTAGACTACTTTGAACTATATTTGTTGCCATCTTTGGTTAATTTAATAGCATCACAACTTTGTCTAAAGCTTTTGACAACTCTTGCAACTAAAACAAAAAATAATCTGTATGCAAAAACATATGCAAGTCAACTAATGTGAAGTAACTATTAACAACTTGGGCAACTCCCTTAAAATTCCATCGCCTACACCCTCACCCCACATGAAAACATCACTAAAGGCATCTACCTCATCATGACTTGACCCTTGGCTAGAAAAGCTTACAACATTAAACATGTTTATCCTATAATTATCAAAAAGATTTCCACCTGGTAATCTCATATTTGCATTCATGCTATTTGAACCCATATTAAAACTGCTTGAATGCATTAAGCCTCTGATAGATCTTGTCTTAAGGAATGTGTTCCTTTGATTCCCTTGTAATCAATCCACTTGCTAAATAACTTCTATCTACTCCTAGATTATGAGGACTACTAATGGGTCTCAAAATCTTAAATTTGTCTCCCCCCTCTTGCAATAGAAACAATTTTTATAAAAATTCAACAAATGAAAACATACATATCCTAAAAGGCCAAGTTATTAGAGCAAAGGTTTTTTTTATCCCATTATGTAATCCATCACAAACATGTAGACAACATGCAATGAACAAACTCTTCCAAAAATTTATGTAGTCTAATAATTACATTATAAAATAGTGACATAGTGAAATAGGTTGCATTAGCTTTAGCAAATTGGACCTTGAGGAAATTTGAATGAACATTAGAGCTTCTATTTTGGTTAGACATGTTGCATTTTAAATGAAGGCCTCTTGTAAATCTTGCTTGAAGCACTTCTTTTCAACTCTTTGATTGCACAAGAACAAAAATGTTGCACACATTTAGGTTTTTTTACTTGTAGCCCTATCTCAAGATGTCACAAACACCCACCTGATGTAGACTGTCAATATTATCAAAGCATGAGATCAAAGGAAAATTCTTTCATATGGGAAATAAAAGGTTCATTCATGGAACCAAATGAAAGGGCGTCTTTAATATCTAAATGAAACCTTGGTGTTTGTAAGTGGGTTTGAGATATGGCCACCTCAAGTTTGACAAACAAACTTCAACCTCATTTTTATCCTTGCATATATGTGCACTAAACACCATTGAAAATTAATTTGAACACACATGACTCCTAGAGTTTATTACAAAATTGCAATGGTCAGATAATGTTTCACAACCTCCACATCAAAGGTCTTGAAGGCTAGCAACTAACTCTAGGATATTTGAAAATGCATATTGTGTATTTGATCGCCACCCTATTACATTCAAATTTTTCATAGTATTACAACTGAACCTCCCCAATGTCTTTAAGTTGTCTAGAAAATACATCACTAGAAAGAACAAAGAATCTGAGACTTTGAGATTGTTACTTTTGGTGTTAAAATGAAAGAAAATATTAGATATTGTGTACAATCTCCAAGACAAAAGAAAACCCTAGGGCAAATAGGTTAATGCTAAAACCAACAACTCAACTAAATGACCATACATATGTCACAAACTACTTATCATATTAAACAATGATTAAAGTCTGCACCACAATGAGATCTTACTTATTAGGATAATAATCTTCACAATGTAGCCATTAGGGTTAATCATTGATGCCCACAGTTTACGTGATCAATTGACCATCTATAGTCTATATAAATATCAAAAGAAAACCTTTCACAAAAAGAAACAAACTTCTCTCTGTTGTGGGTAAGAGTAGTTGGTCATACCGCAAAAAAAGAGGTTGAGAGAACAAGAGCAAAACACTTGAGATGAATGTGTGTAAGCTTCTTGTAATTTGACAGGTCCAAGCTTTGCAAATGTGGCCCCACTAAATGTAAGTCTTCAAGTTGGAAAAACAATTGAAATACTTGGCCTTTCTATGTTTGGTGTATAAGAGAAAGGGTGTAAAGGGAAGCATCCTTTGTAGTATATGAAAACAGCCCTGCTGTGTTACAAAATCAAGATCAACTTCTCCTTAAAAGGAAAATCATAAATGGAATGTGAGAATGTGTCAAGGTACATGATCAACCTAATGCAATCCATTGCTTGTCACTCCAATGCATTAAAAGAAATCCATAGAAAATAGAGAAGACCTTGATGCACTTCATAGCAATGCCTACAACCACCATGAAATGATCTATTCCAAGGGTATCACTTGTAGACCTAGACACAATTGTTGTTTTTCTCCCATTAACTCATGAATTTATTTTCTAAAATCGCATGGGTAAAAAGCAAACTCTTGAAATTCTATTTCCCCCACTAATCATGGAGGTCCTCCTTTTTCCTTTCTTGTTCTACAACAACCCTAGACACATTTCCATTGCCAAAAATTGCAAAAAGAATGGCAAATATGTTTGTGTTCGTCACTTTTCACTTGAACTGCAGGCAGTCCAAAGTGATTCAAAAACAAAACAAAAGCAAAAAAAGGTTTAGGGTTATTTCTACCAACCAAAGTTTGCAAGTGAACATAATTGGTGAAAAGCATGCAATGCAGCAAGGGAGAGGAAAGGAAGACTTCAACCACCTTCTTGCACCCATGTGCATCCATGACCACCTTCAACACCTAAGAGTATGGTTTCAGCCTACGTTTACATATCCAAAATCCCCCCCCCTAACTTACTTTAGTATAAGCAAAGAGACAAGAAGTTACTCCTTGCTAGCTAGAGTATCTAGTTAATAGCACGAACATGTTAATAGCACAACATGTTCGTTGGATACCCTAACCAAAACCAAGAAAGGTGTGAAAACCCCACTTCGCCAAAAGTAACGGTGATGATTGTTTAGATCTTCAAATCAATAGTCATGATTCAACCAAGTCTTCCATTTGTAGAATGTCAAGTATCAAGAAATGTGCTCTTGAGGCACATGGGTTCCAAGAATTTGAGTTCCTTTAAACTAACCCGTTCAATGTTTAGGATTCATTTTTTTCATCAAAGTTGACTCCAAAAATATAGTATCTAACATGCCCTACAATGGGCAGTCAAAGTTGAACAAAAATAAAATAAAATTATGTTGCTAATTCAAATGGCCCTTATAAGGCTACTTTTCCTGATAGTAAATTTCCCACCAAAATTTCAATATGCATATGTTTACATGGTTAGTGTTCCACTTCCCTAGGCTAACGTCTTGGGCATCTTCAAAAAAAAAAACTGAAGTTAAATAAGCTTTTTCAGGGTTCTTATTGGGTTCCTATATTTTCCTAGCCAGAAAGTGACTTTCCTGAAATATTTGGTTGAGGAATTATGTGAGAACATCGATACTTCTCCAAATGTTGATTATTATGCATCATTAGAATATTCATAAGATACATCATGTAAGAATATTAAATATGAACAAAATGTTAAAAGACCAAATCAGGAATTGATCATGAATCCTACCTCCTCCATGAAATTAGGGGTATGACGTTCCTAGTGGCACCACCCAAATCTACTTGCACCCAATTGTTCAGTTTTTCTTTATGTAAGTTGTCACATTGCATGTTCTTCAAGGAGCTATAAGTTGGAGGGGTTGATGGGCAAAATTGGCGACACACCCAGTGGCGGATTGAGGTGGCTATTGAGATCCCTTTTGAGAGGAAACCACCGCTAGGGTTTTTTGAAGTTTCCTGTCAGGCTTCTATTAAATAATTGCAGTTTCTTACTACCATAGAGGAGTTAAAGGGTAAGAGGCGAGTTGACATTGAAGCTCAGCTTCGTATTGGGTGATGTTGGTCAGAATACAATTGTAGAGTGACGGTATGCTCCTATAGTCGTCATGGGAAACTTTTTGTTATGATGACTTGTTGTTTTAACGTGGCAAAGTTCTATAGTTAGTCTAACATGTGGCTGTTCGAGTGATCTAAATGCAGAATTTGCAATAGTTGTGTGAAACCCAAACCCCACTATTTGGAGGGGACAACCCTAATTTCATCCCTTCAAGTTTTTGTTGAGTTACCTTAAGATGAAGGAGATCCAAACACCAAATCCAATAGCAACACCCTTGTGAGGTTGTTTTAAGGTAGAAAAGTTGAGGCAGGTAAGTTTGTAGCATACCTTTCCCTTTCTTGGAATTTTTTTTTTCCTTGTCCACTTTGTTGCTTATACACTTGTTCATGAGCTATTGTTCATGGTTTATGAATTTGGTAGCATGCAGAGCTTCGAAGGTCTGTATGGGGCTAAGGGATCTTCCAACAACAAAAATTGAGTACCAGATCATGGTTAGATCTGCCCAAGGAAGATCCAGTGGAGGGGGATGACATGGAAGTGGCATGTATGTTAACTATATGCTGGGTAGGCAATGTGTAAAGAAGCTGCCATGCAGGCAATTTTGTTGTTACAATCTCTCCTCTACCTAGTGATCGAGACAATGATCTTCAAAGCCTGCCAGTAAGGCAAAACAAGCCCTATCTTTTCTCTGCTCATGCATATTGTCTTGGTTTAGATTTTCAAGGAGGAGGTCAAATTAACCCTAATGTGGACATTACAATGCAATTCAAAGTGGAATTTGAGGACCCAAGCATGGCAGATGTGGTGATCCATTTGTTGTAACAACAACAGACAAGATTTCTTACTGCTGTTGAACAAGATAGTGGTTATGACAGTGAGGATCCATCCAATCTTGTAGTTGATACAATAGAAGTTGGTGCCTTTTATGTTCATTGACAAGTACTGGCATAATGCCATCACTTTGTTGCTCTCCTCTTAGAGCACTGGCTGGAGAATGGCCAAAGAGTGGTGACCAAGGGAACAAGAAAAAAAAACCAATCCATATCAGTCTCTGTGTGGGTGTGGAGTGGTTGCAAAAATCATATGTGACAACAATTCGTCTCTTATATTCCAAGGCTTTCACCGGTGTGATTACCAATGTGCACATTGCCTTGAGTATTCTACCCATTGTTGCAGAGCTTTTGTACAATGATTGCATTTCTGCCTATGTGCAGTTTCTGGAAGCTGTTCCTTGGACAAAAGAAGAAAATCAATAGATTGTGCAATTTGTTCCATGCTTGCAGCTTAACGAGTCATTTGAGCTGCTTTCAATATTGATTTCCCCAAAGGTAGTGTGCAATGAATAACATTTTCACATGCACCCTCTGCCCTCTCATTTTGTGTGCTTGGTCATTACATAGTTGACAATTATCACTTTTGTTGGAAGGAGAATGCAGTTGAGGATATGTTGAATGGCCTAGTCTACATAGCAACTCATAGCCATCAGAGTGGTGCAAAAGCGAAATCCTTTGTTTTACGTCTCTTGGGTGGGCATGCTTCTCGAGACCCAGTTCGACTGGTTTTGGAAAAGGTCTTTGGCAATTCTTTGAAAACTGTGAAAGATTCTGTCAAGGAATATGCAAGCCCCAATGTGGGGTTTGGCATGATGAGATCAAGGCCTTATAGTGTCAAAATCTGCATGTTAATATGGTCAATGGAGGGCACTTGCTTTGGATAGTAGAAAGGATGATTGAGCTATGAGTTGCAACTGTAACAAGTATGGAGTGGAGTCAACAAGGAGCTCTCACAGCAAATTTGAAGCATGCTTTTGGTGATGACACATGTAGCAATGTTGCTCCAAGTCTTCCTACCATAGTACTTCGTAGTAGTTGTGGTCTGGCAAGTGTTGTTGCTGCAAGTTCTCTCATTGCATCTCACAAGGTTAGCATTGATAAAATTTCATTTTTGTTGTGTGTTTGGGGAGTTTGTTATTCTATTTCAGCCAGGATGTTTACATTCTTCTATAGTCCAAAAATTGACCATCATCGTCATACTTGCGTTCAATTGGACTTTCATTATACTGTTATGGTAATTAACATCTTTACTTTGCAAACTGATTATTGATCTTCTATTTGTAACTTTGGGTCAACATAGATTGCTTAAAAATGAGAGTCATGAGGTATATGTTATCAAGCTGATGGGGCTTGGTGGAAGCAAGGAACATCCATCAAGCTCAAAAAATATTATGGTGAACTTGATAACTTCTTTTCCTCAAGTTATTTGTTAAACATACAGTTCTTACATTGTTTATTATGTTTGAATATCTAGGTGCGATTGAAGTTGGTTAAGGATTGGTTACTAGTCCTTGTAACAATTTGTGAGAGTGCAAGTTCAACAAATCAAAACAAGTAGCTTCACCTGGAGCTTAAGATGTTTTTCTTTGCATTATTCTCACACTTCCAATGGCTGATGCACATAAACTACTGCAGCAATGTCTGAGTTTTGCCACTCGCAATGTTGAGGGACTGTCCACATCTAGTGACTACCTTTAATATATGGCTCAAAAGAACAAGTTATGGGACAACGATGGCACAAGGAAGTACAAAACTAGAGCAAGGTTGATAACTTAGAACAACCTTGGAACAAGGAACAGATGTTGTTGAAACAATAATGCTTGGTTGCCGGTTGTGAATCCCTCCAAAACAAGAACCTGATATAAGCCAGCCATGGGAACACAAGGAAAGAGATGTGTGTGTGCATTATGACAAATTTGTGTCCACATTGTAGTGCTTGACATTCGATTTATCGTTTGCCTTTTTGATCCAAAATACAGGTTTCTACACATGTAAAGTGAAGGAGACTGAAAACTCTTGGTGTCAGAGCTCAAATGGTAAGTGGCTCCTCCAGATCTGCACTGTACCAATTCCCTTTGTAAACCAATTTTACATCAAATGTCACTTTCTGGAAGTTATATATGTGCATCTCTCAAACATATGGACACAGGTTACAATGAACCCTTTAGCATCCCTGTCTTAGTGTCCACCATATGGAGGGGATTTTCTACTGTATTTATTATGGGCTGCATTTTAGGCACTGCTCAATGTGTTGACTTTTTGTCGGGCAAGCTTACCTGCATTTTGGTATCATTCCTTTCTATTAAACCTTTATGTGCATTATCAGATCATCAATACCATAAGCTAATCTAGTCTAGAATATTTTAAGGTTATCTAAGGTAGTTAGATAACTAGAGTCTACCTTAGATAACCAGAGTCAGTAGGTTAAGTCACATAGGTAAAATAGGAAGAAATGTTCATACTGATGCAATGACAAAAATTATTAATTTTTGAAATTTTGATAATGCAATGGTTAAGGGCTTGGACTCCTAATATGAAGATGAAAGATTCAAATCTTCATACTTATAACCTATTTAAATGTGTATAATTAACCTACTTAGCTTAGGCTATCTTTCTAAGTCTCTAGGCTAGGTTGTTTAAGCCTTAGGTTAACTAAGCAACCTAGATAGGCCATGTGACACCATTTTTTCAATTTGGAACTTATCACTAGTCAACATTTTAATGATCAAAAAACTTGAAGCATCCTCACATTTTAGTCATAAAACTAATCACAAATGACTATGCTACATAAACATATAAAATTATAAACTTTAGTCGTAAGTGACCATGCCACATTGGCTAATTGAAAAGTTGGTATTAGTTGCCCTTCAACGTGATTATTATTTCAACTAGATGTCACATCATGTCTTTTATGATTAAATTTTATGCACCTTGTTCAAAGCAACTAGACATTGTAGCAATTGCATGTGACATTTACAATTGAGAAATAATCTTTTACCACTTTAAAAAAATCATTAATATACAAATTCCTAGTCCTAGTAGATTTAAGCTAGGAAATCATGTATACTTCCAACAACTATCACCAACTACCAATGAGGATCCTAAATTGTTCAAAGTTACGACACACCCAAAACAACCCACAAATAGAAATGTCATGTTTTGTAATTTCCCATTTCATTTCCAATGATGTCATTGGTTCCTCACATTACTTGTTAGTCTATGATTGTTGTAGTGGCTTTGAACTCGTTCCCAAAACATGTGTAGCTTCTGACCATTTCCAATAACAAGATCTTATCATACATGCAAAAATGATAAACAAAGTTGGCATTCTTGTCTCCAAAATACTTCCCCTATTTGGATTGTTAGACTCATAATGCAATCTCCAAAATGACAATTGGTGTTTTGCTTCCCATGCATGATGTCATAGATTCAACTTTTGAAATCTCAACAAGTTTAATGTAATGACCTATAGAACACTCCTCTACCTTATTGCTTGAATGTGCTTAGAGGGGAGAATTTTGATAAGCCTCTTGGACTTAGTGATGGGTTAGTGTATCAATGGCACTTTTGTGACCATTTACAATAAGGTACTATTTGCCAGGGGTTTAGGGTATCCTACTTGAGATGCTCTTATTTACACTAAATCGCATCTCTCTTCCACTTCATCTTCAAAGGTATCACACTTCAAAAAGTTGCAAATCTGAATAGCAGTAACAACCAGCTGCTCACAAAAGCGAGAGTGCGAGCAAAAAGAAAGGAATGTCTACTATCTAGACTTTCAATAAGCAGACAACTCTCTTGGACTATGAATAGGCAGAGTTTCCAAGAAGAGTGTTGGATTCTTTGGAAGTTCAGAGAACATATGTTCCTTTATTTTGGTCATGAGAGGAAGAGAAAGTACCACAATTTGTCTGGGTGGAGCATGGAACCATGACCTGGAGGATAAGTGAAGTGGCGCCTACCCTTAACCCTGCCAATCCCAGATCACCAATAACTGCTCAGACTGCAGGTCAATAGGCAAAACCGACAACCATGGATTTGGAGTCTCTCGAGCTAGACTTAGCCAGACAGAGAACATGGCTTTGGAATCTCTCAAGCTAGAGTTAGCCAGATGCAAATAAGTCACCTCTTTGATACTGTCTCTAAAATCTGTGGCTGAACAACTTCCACCATTTCCAGAAATTACTTATAAGTGCCTGGACATAGCCTTAAAGGGAACATCCCCCATATGGTTCACAAGGAGCAAGGAGCAGAACAGAGAACAACATACAAGCCATCATGCTTACCACCCAGTTCAATATCATATGGGGAGGCATTCTGGTGCCACAACCATGTAAGAACCATTGGGGGCTCAAACCATAAATATAACTGTGGATGCAAAGCCAAATATCCTCTGACTGAGGAATGACCAAAGGAGAATCCAATGCATTTAGAATCTAGGGGATCTCCTTGTGGGATGGAGTAAAAGGGACAGCCAAAGCTTTAGAGATCAGAAAACAGCAGAAGTACAAATGCCGAAAGGACCACTATTTGCACACCAGCAGGAGAAGTAAGCCTGACCTCACTGCCTGATGTAGTATCAGCCATTTGATCCTCTGCTGCCTGCAAAGACCAATTTGTGAATATCTCAAAAACCAGCTTCCATCAGATCAAATTAACAACACACATTTCAAAGGTTTTACACTTCTGTAATAGAAATCTTGGTGACCAACTGTAGTGCTATCCTTGTAGTCAATGCAGTCAGTGGATTCATTAATCAGTGAAAATGGGAGCAGAGTTAAGAGGTGGGGAGAATGCACACTGTGAAAAGAGATTGCACTTGAGGAGGGTGCCTAAAAGTTTCCTTCTACGGAATGCACAAAGACCAACTTAAAAACAAAAAAAAGCTTACCTGCTGCAAAGGGATATAGGCCTCACCACTGTGAATTGCCATTTCCTGTGTTCCACAACCACCTTGGCCAAGCTCACAATAATGAGAGGCCTCAGATGAAAAAGAGGTTTCGCAACAATCACTGAGGAAATTTTTTGTTTGTCACCTAGATTAAGAAACAGAGGCAGAAAATGAGAACACACGTTTTAAGAGAAACGGAAAGAAATAGGCAAAAAGACAAAGTTGTGACAGCAAAAGGGGTAACCTTTTGCAAAGTTCATGTTGGATCTTCAGCTACAAATTTCCCGTGACACTTTCTAAATGTATCTGAACAGGGGAGATAATAACCAATATCATTGTAGGTCATTGTTGTATGTGCTTGGCAAGTCTTTGTTCCATAAACTTTCTAGAGTTTCATCTGCCAGTCATTTGCTCAACAGAAAGTCTTTCCTACCTTATGAATTAACTAAACAAAACCCACCTTCCCTCTTGTTATATGAATCTTCAGAAATAGTGTACTTCTCAGCAAGAGAAGTGTCCTCAAGCCACCCTCATGTAGACATAGATGTTGTGTCTGCATCAATCACATGGATATCTATAACCCCACAAAAATCCTCAATCTTGCTTTGCTGTCAGCATGGAACAACAAACAAATGATCATCTAAAGAAAATTATCAAAATGACACCAATTATGCAGAACTAGGCAGAGGATAACATACTTCTTCATGTCATGTGCTCCAATCTCAAGCAACATTTTCCACACATTGCTCTTCAGTGCATCCAGCATTGTTCCTTCAAACAGACTGGTTTCAAATCCCCTATCATGAACATGGAAGAGAAAAATCGCTATAGCTAGGTTCAAAACAAGCTGCTCATCACATGATGCCTCTGCCCCTTATAACAATTTCAAACCAGCAACAATTAAAATAGGAAATGTTCCATGAAGTTCAAAAAATAGAAACTCAGCAAACTCAGAGTTTACAGTAATACTTGGTGCACATTCTCTAAAATGCAGGACAACAAAAACATCTGCATAGTCTCTCCCTTACGAGAAGAGCCCATAAACTTCAACAATGAAATAGTAGGTTTATGCAAAGTAATCTGTTTTCAATTAAGGCAAATCTACCAAAACATGTGCACTTGAGTTATGTTTTACAAGAATGCAAGTCTGTAACCTACATAGCAGAGTATACTACTCCATAAGCTGGAAACTTGCAACATGCTC
>Ga0209611_10012052_pt1 | contig 12257 bp, 3 predicted proteins | sample S1TSphgellanicum_3_FD_187693 | JGI IMG/M metagenome (GOLD analysis project Ga0209611, IMG submission 187693) | Host-associated microbial communities from peat moss isolated from Minnesota, USA - S1T2_Fc - Sphagnum magellanicum MG (SPAdes) (version 2) | ecosystem: Host-associated > Plants > Peat...
CTTCCATTGTTGCTCAAATAGACTAAGTTGTGGACTTGGACTCCCTAACCACTTGGGCTCGGGTCATCGCAGAGGGGCTGCTTTATTCAAGAGGGTTATGTTCATGGCCAAGGAGAACTTGTCCATTGCATAACATTGAGACACCTTACAGTATGCAAACACACAAGGTGGTAGTTATAAACCTAAGGTGAAATAATTCGATGTTAGTGACTTTGTGTATTTCCAACGACAACCTAACTGTCGCAACCCCACTTTGGCCAAGTGTGGGGGTGAAGCCCAACACTTGGAAAAGTTGGAGTTTGGGAGTCTTCCGGGACTCCCAAAGGTTTAGAGCTCGACAGCAAGGCCCAAAACACCTCTCATTGGGGTGTTCTTGGTGTCATTGGAAAGGTCTTGAAACGTAGATATCGAAAATGCCCTCGCATTGGCAATTCGGACATATGCAGCCCAAGTTATGGGCAAAAGAAGGGCCGGGAGTCAAACTGGCAGTTTGACTCCCGACCATTAAAAGTCGGGAATCGACCTTTTCCCGACGTTCGATTTGAGCATGCAACATGGCATTAAAAAGATCTTGACGAGGGATACAACTTTGGTTTAGACCTCGTCACGATCCAACTCTGTAGTCGGGAGTTATGGCGGTTCAAAGTTTCGGGAGTCCCACCGGGACAATTTCGGGACTCCATTTCGGGAGTCCCGGGAATTTGTGCCATTCGGATGTAGCCTCCGCGACCAGCCACAGAGAATACTATATGGGGGAAGGTGGTGGCTTCCCCCGAAACCGGGCCGTGGTGAGTCTTGTGTGTCCAAGTGCCCGTGGTAAGTCCCAACACCAAAGGGTGTCCCGAATGCTAAACTAACCCGATTTGGTTGGTTTTTGGATGCAGATTCACACGAGCTAAGCTAGTCCCTCTTTCTAATCTAATCCTGGGGCTCCCAACTCGACCTTCTACCCCTTTCTAGAGTTGGAAGCCGGGAGCGTGCTACCAAGTTCAACTTTCTGCAACTTGACTTTGTGAAACCCTCAAGTGGGTTTCACCCCGTGACTTAGGAGCGCGTCACTAACGATATTATAGACACTTCTTCCGATTGCACTATCTTGAGGATTAAAGCAATCAGGCTTTCGAGTGTGTTAGAATTGTAAGGAGTTGACGAATGCACAATTCGAGATCACTCCAAAAATTGTGTGCCCTTCCACCTGCCAAACTTGGATCCAACCATCATCATGTCGACTTGGATTCCTCCATTTGACTATCCATGTTAGGTATGTCAAAGGACAGATGATGTTGATTAAATGTTGCTTTGCGATAATTGTAATGGTGGATACCATCTATTCTGCCTCAAGCAAGAACGCACTCAAGTTTTCGTTGGCCTTTGGTATTGTTCATCATGTTCTCCTACAACACCTTGATTTCTACTCATACCATGCCAACGTTTTTCCCTGATTAAGTATGGGGGGGGATACATGAGAATTTTATTTCAGCCTCCTCTTATGCATTGTATATATATGTGTGTGCATCTTTTTTTAGTTGATTAGTTTCTACCTTTGACTGGTTTTAGTCTTTTTGTTTAGTAGAGTTTACTATAGATTTACACCCTTACAACACCGAACGTCACGACACTACACGTCACAACATAGGAAGGCTTTGCTAACACAACATTTGGACCTTGGGTTGGGCCCTTGGTTCCACTCGGACCTTGGGCAAAGGGCCTTCCCTTATACTGAACTTGAATAATGGAAGTACTTTAAGTAGTTTTGGAGAATGGGTAAGGAGATCAAGAAGGAAAAGATTACACTAATTCCGTTCTATTTGGATGTCTAAAATTACTTGATAGATGAAACATAAATAAACCCATATGTGTTAAAATCACAAACAATTCGAAAACGCAAACAAAATGCTTCAAAACCATGCCTTCAACCATAGGATCAATTTGCTTTGAACAGTGGTGTGTGCTCTATGGCACCACCATTCATTTCATTCATTCATTCATTCACCAGTCCATTTGTGCACTATTCAAGTGTTCAATGATGGGTTAATGTTTGCTGATGGGCATGCTAACCCTAGGGTTAATAAGATAATAGAATGCATGAATGCATGAGCTCCTCATACAAATTATTACTTTGCATGGGTGCTATTTAGGCTTGTATGGATCAGTGTGGCTAGTCTGATCTTTTGGTTTTGAAGGGATCCTATGTTCTAGTCAAAAGCTACAGGGCCTACTGATCAAAATGTGTGAACAATGATGATGTGAAACCTGCCAAACTCTGCCCACAATGAACCAGCACCCACCAGTGCACCATGAAGGATGAATGGTAAGTGGTCAGGAAACAGTTCTCTGTTGAGTTCAAGTTCCTAGCTAACCATGGTGGTTAGCTCAAATTTATTTTTTTGGCTACTTACCCACCAACAACTCACAAGCAGGTTATTAGTAGGTAGGTAGTAAACACAGCCCTTACCTATGTATAAACCTTCTACTTGCCTAGTAGTTACCTATTTTCTTACCTATTTACCTATTTATGAGACCTATTTCCTACAAAATTGGACACCAAGGTGAAACCAAATATTAACTCAGTTGAGGTTCATCCACAACCAAGGAATAAGGGGCATTGAGTGGAAGGTGCGCTGGTGGGTGCTGGTTTACTGAAACTCTATGACAGTCAATAAAGCCATTCGTATGGGAGGATGCCATCAAATGAGCAAAAATTGTGCAAAAACTTTACTACAAGAAAGCACACTTACAAGGAAGATACAAATTGCTTATAAAACCCCACAATATATTTTTGTATCCCAAAAGTCGAAAGAAAAAGAAAACATGTGCTTGACTATTTGATAAAATGCAGGCAAAAAAAGCATGAACTCTGAGAGAGAGAGAGAGAGAGAGACAGAGAAGAAAGCAGCTTCATGTTAGGCAGGCATCCGTTACACAGGGAAAGAGACTCTTTGTTGAAAACTAGTCCTATGAAGCTGCAAGACAAACCTGTACCAAAGAAGGTTTTTTGTTCCTTCCCCTGAAAAGTGGAGTTCAAAGGGAGAGGGTTTGCTGAGGGTTTGCTACAGGTCAACAAGCCAATCTTTTAGCGCATGCAACGCTGGCGGGCCGTTTGTTGCTGGAAGTCAGGAATTGGGTGTGGAGGCCAGTTAAGCACGTTGAACGCCATGACCACCGTCTTTCTTCAAGTGCAAAAAACGTAAATTGTCTTCAACATGTCCAATGAGAGCCGAGTGGCATACTCTGGATTGTACACCATGCATGCAGCCAAAAAAAAAACGTGTATCAAAACTCACCATAGCTCACCATATGTCTGTACCTAATTGGCCAAACCAATTTTATGACCGCCTTTTGTGGGCGGTGGGATGCTTTGTATATGGAAGTGTTGGCAAAATACAACTATCTCTTGTGAAAAAAGGCAAATCATAAAACACTCTCAACAACCATTCAATTTATTTATCTATTGTAAAGAGCTTTTATAACACGTGCAAAAGGAATTCGATAAACGTTAGCTCAAAAGAAGAAAGACCCTATTGAAGCATCCAATGCAAAAGGATCCCTTAATTCCCTAGCGGTTCAATTCTTGTGTACGACCCAACCATGATCCACCAAGTAAGTCAGATGTTCCATGGATGAGGGTTGCATTTTTGGAAGTGCATTAAAGACTTTAGAAAATGGGTAGACCTAAGAGAGGTGGGTAAGGCTTAGTACTTTGGAATCCCAAACTGGGTTGAGGATGCACTATGATTAACTGGGTTCACGACACACAAAGTCATAGTCATGACGACATAATGCCAAAATTCAAACACCATCTTTGTTAATCCAACAATGAGCAGATCGAAGGGAGAGTTTGATGGGATGAAAAACTAGTCAACACTACGTGTCCCACGGCAACATGCCCAGATCTCGTAACAATGCACAAAGTCCTTTATCCAACAACTGTGGTAAGGTGGACTCCTCAACAAGTTTGATTTTTCCCTTATCCATTAGCTCCCTGTTGTTTTAGGACATTCACCATCCTGATTTGGGGAGGGTTTCTTGTTGCTTCCCACCCATCCACCATGGTTTTCCACCTTTTGAGCTTTTAAGAAAACTCTACCCGTGTTGCATCCTTGTTCTTATAGAACAAAACTATTACCAATTCCAACTTTTTTTTTTTCCCTTTTCTCTTTTTCTTTCTTGTCTATGGAATTGATCTCTTCATCTCCGGCATGCACACGTGCCCCCAAATAAGCACCTCACACAACCTGCAATAGCTTTTCTTTCCTTTGTTTGACTTTTTAGGGTTTTGAGGAACATGCATTCACCATGCATTTCTGAGTTCAAAAAATCTTACTTTTCTCCTTTATACCCCATTTTGGAAAAATACCAAAGATAAACAATCAACTATATTCCTATTTGTAAAACATGCTCACAAATCCTCCCCAATTTGTTTTAAGCTTAAGTTTGAAAGGTACAAACAAGTTATTCAAAATGCAATCCGAGTGTTCCAACAATTATCATTGCAAATGGAGCTTCCTAGTTTAGTCCATGCGTGATAATGTTCTATGTTTCATGATTATTTCATTTTAAACCTAGTTCTCTTACATAGTACACCGCCCATGCGTGTGAAGACTTCCTCCTCCTTGATGCATTTAGCACCAATTGCACCCTCCTAAAGCCTCAAACACACATGCTTAAATGATGTTTCAAACTAAAAGATGATCAACCTCCAAAACACTCCAAGATGTTCAAGCCTCCAAAGTACCAATCATCACATGTTGTTTCCTTATAATACTCTCTTGAGATCCCATCACCGGGCACTCAGCCTAAATGTTCTAATTACTACTTGCCTTGATCCCCTCCTAAATAGAATTGACCTAAAATTATGTGGGCCGTCCAATAGTTATCCATAGCCTCCTAAACATTATAAGAAAAAATATGAGCATTATCTTCATACATGAAACAAACTATGTGACAAACTATTTCATTCTAATATACCAATTAGACATATGTGCCACTCTTTTCCTAATTCAAAACATATTTGAGAGGGGTTAATGGCCTATGATGATACCAATCGAAAACAACATGTAATGTCGGTGAAAACAAGGTTAATCTCATTTTAGTGCTCAAACATGGGGTTCATGATTTTTCAAATAAAAAATTTGTAAGGTTAAGAATTTCTCAACGACGAGTAAGTCCATTCAAACTTTCAACTTTTGTCCCTCCCCCAGAATAAGTACTTATTTGCTAAGAAACACAGGCCCATGTTTACAAAATATGAACCATGGTGCTTTCTCCTAAGGTTTTCTTAGGGTGCAAGCTCTCTCATTAATCCTCTACTTGACAAGATTCCAAAAGTAAGAACAAATTCTTTAGTAAAGTTTACTTCCAATGTTGTTTTCAAATTTCTATTTAGCAAAATTTCTTGCATTGCCTTCCATTTTATGGTATTGGCTTATTGCACTCACAAGATGAAGGTCAAGGTTCATGGGTAGCATTCCAAAATAATTGAGAAATTTTATTTATCATCTACTTATTCTTGGCAGAGTTGCAATTTTGTCGATCATCCAATAATTTTGTAAATAAAAAATGATATCCGTAGCTGATCTGATTTGGTTGTATTTAATTGTTTTTTCCATCGATTTCTCTTAAAATTGCATCAATGTCTTGTTCCATTGCCTTGTGAATGGAAGTATTTTGGACCTTCAATTTATCATTAGAGCTCACTGAAATGCACATACTTTCATTCCGCCATCCATTATTGAATTCACAAGGCCGAATGGTTACCAAAAGAGAATGTGAGTAGTTTACGGTCAAAGCCTTTGTCAAGCCTTTTTGGGATGTTTGGTGAATCCATTTCCCTTGCTACAAGAATTTACAAGTAACTGACTATGTTCAAAATGAGACATTAGGTAGTGTTACAAGAGTGTTCTATGGTATCTTTGGAATTGTAAATTTTGTAAATGAAATCTTTCTTCAAGATCCCCACCCTCCCCAGCCCCCCAAGGTGTGCAATGTTTTTGCATGAAGAGTTAAGTAAAAATTAAAGGACAATGCCTTGGATTACCATTTAAGGCACATATGTATTTGTAAGCCACCCTAAAAAGATTGCATGTTGGATCAAATAGTCAATAACTTTTAGACAATCCTCAAAAGACTAATGTTGTTTTATGTAAAAATAACCCTTTAGTATTTTGTACATTGGAATGCTTTTTCGCAAAAGCCATTCCCTCCAAATCCTCAAGTAAAAACCACATTATTATGTGGGACCCCTACAATGAAAGCACCAACTAGAAGTAATCAAAGTTGTTTGTTATTACAAGCTTAGTACCTTGGCAACTTCGACACTACCATAGCCTAGGGTCAGTTTCCACATTGACAAAACAAATAATTATTTTTTCCTCAAAGAATGAATCTGTTTTTAAATTTTTGAAATTATATTGTTTTCCATCATCTACTATAATATTGTGATATGTGTAGCAAAGTTATTCAGAATGTAGCCAATGATAAGTGTGATGATTTTCACCATGTCAACTTCATATTTTCACAAAATTTCATTTCACTATTTTGAGGATTATTTAATGACGAAACTGACCTTAGGGTAAGGATTAAACTATTTGTAGAAATGTTGAAAATTTGCAAAAGTACACCATTCACAAAGAGAAAATTTGTGTGAAGAAAAATAGAGAAATATTCCAATTTTGACATGGAATTTTCAAATTTAATTAATTACATGACGGACATGTGTTGAAGCTTCCCTTGTACCGATGGTACCTATATGACAACTAATCAACCTTGGTATAAATAACATGAAAAGCTTTTTCAATGACCACATATATCATATATCCCTAAACAGCTTTCTTTTATACTTTGTTTTCAAACCATAACTATTGACACTAATGGTGAATAGTGCGCACCCCCACCCCAATTCTTTTGGTGCATTTTAGGTTAAAGGAAATCTTGTGTTGCAATATTCCTTTTCTTTATGCCACCTTCGTGACGCCACTACCTTACCACTAAAACAAATCAACACCCTCCTTTATTTTTCGAGGTAATGGGATTTGATCAAAAGCTTTAAGATGTAGACACTTTTAAACAAAGGGCCAACACAAGGCTGTAGCTAGGTAAGATTGGTCTCCGATTCATAAGGAATGTCTTCATCCTAAGGCATTTACATACAACCTTTGCTAAGATTTCAACCCCGAAAAGGTTGGGAATAAGAGGATGTACCTTAGGTATCAATTAGTGAGGTGCTATCCATGCAATTGAGAAGCTCTTTTGTGATGTAAGGGGACCATCCTTTCACACTAAAATTGTTTAGCAAGGTTTGTATATATTCCACAAAATTCTTCCTCTATCTACAAATCTATGACTCCAACATCACTCACAATCCCATTCCTCTCAATTGTTTCTTTCACCATCTCCTTAGTGGACAACATCCAAGCAGTATGTGTATCAAATTATCACTCAGACACATTCACTTCAAATAGAAGATATGGTAAATCTTGGTTGGTATTTTGTAGTATCGTTTGACATTGTAATATCTGTTAATATCTGTAGTATGAAATTCACATCAAACTTTATCATGAAGAACACACCCATTGCCACCTGATCTCACCCTCATGATGCCATTATCAGACCCAATACAATATCAAACTATCTCTTTTGATGTGAAAATAGAAATGTTTGACATCATGTACCAAAACCCAACAACATTTTATGTTTGTAATTTTAGTATACATCACAGACTATAAATACAATTCACACTCAAGTGTTAAATAACCTACAACAAGTGAAAAAAGACTAATAGAAAAACACATACCCAAAATCTGAATTAGTGTAGTTTGGCAACTCAAACAATCACATCAACCTGTTTCTACAATTTTCAATGTGATCTCATTTGTTCACACAAATGACACTAATATTAAAGTTATCCATAAGTGCGCAAAACTGGGGTTCAGTGTCCCAAATTCCAAGACCAAATCAAAAGGGAGGATGAAAAAAGGGAACAAGAACAAAATAAAGGACTAAACTTCTTTTACCACCTCAATTGGTCTCAAAGGAGTTTCACTTCCAGGTATAGATTTGCATTACCTGTGCCTTCACTTGACTGTGCCTTATACTCTTCACACAAAGATCAACCTCCAAGAGAAAAACCTCCAATTACAAAATACAAGAACTTAGTTTCAAAGCAAAACTCCAACCCTTGGTGCATAGGTGCATACACACATCTGTATTGTCAATTTGATCCTTGATCTCAATTTCTGAACAGTCTTATGCACCACTTCCAAGCTGCAATCTTTGAAGTGGACACAGGTGAGATCTGGTACAAAGTCTGCAAAGATTCACAGCAACGACACAAACAAGGCAAGGCTGAGATTGTGCCTCATGTGCTATGCATGATCAAAGTAGAATATATGATTACTTTTCTCAATCGAGCACTCAAGAATGAATAACACATCTCCTGTTGATAGACACAAACCAAGGCTATACAAGTCACTGTGTGGCATCCTGAATTGCGTGAGATGGTGTATATGTGCTCATCAAGCATTGTATTACATGTGGAAGTAGCAAGGCTCCTGAGGTCCATTCATATTTCCCTATAGCGCATATCACCTGACTTGCTGTTTTTGCAGCAACAACCTTCCCACTGATTCTGCTTCCTATTGCAATCCCAATAACACTTCAAGATTAACACCCTTGATGTGTGACCAGACCTGGTCCTAAATTGTCATTACAAGCCTTTGTACATATACACTGGGCTCAAAACTGGAAGAGCCTCTTAGTGACTAATCCTGTACCAAGACCTGGAACTGGGTTAATCACTAAGAGGATCTTCACCTCCCATACATTCATAAAAAATCACAACATACTACCCAAACACAAAAAGAACTATGAAAACAACCAAAACCACAATTGAAAACCTGCACTCATGACGATTTTTAATTTCTATTGCACATACGAGCCTACACTTTCATATTCAGAAACTATGGCTGGTGAAATCTATACTTCAATGTTCCCAGCGATATGACGTTTGAGAACAGGGATGACAACTTCTGGTGAACTGAGTTGAGGTAGATGACCCTCTGTCTGGAGAACCTCAACAACTGTGGGGCCTCCAAGTGAGTGATGAAGGTAATCTGATACCACAACTGGGACTGCCAAGTCCTTGCTACTCTGCAATATATGGCAAGGAACTGACACCTGCATCCACAACACCAAACTCAATCCATCTCAGCTAGAGTAAACAATAACTGACAAAACCTACAAAGTTCAAGTCAATCCGCTTCCAGGTCATTTGCCCCTGTCTTGACATGAGATTAACAAGAACCTGTTTAGTTCAACATCATGCAGAGTCCTGAAATGATGAAGTTGGTTATGTTTACAAAGCCCTGACACAAGATTCTCAGGGTTAACCATCCAGTGCTGTAGCATCTTGTCTGTCAACTGGGTATGTGCACCTCCAAGTGAAACCTTTCTCTTAAAATGAGAGCATATAGACACACTCAAAACCCCCTCTCTAAAATGGCAAGATTGTTCTATGGGCTATTAGGCCATCTGCACTAGAAAGATTTGGATTTGGAGAAAGATGGAGCATATCCTTACAGGATAAGAAAGGATACAGAATCTGCTATTGTTTTGCAAACCTCAAGCACAGTTACAAATCATCTTACAGCAGCAGTTTAAAACAATTGGAAGTATGTGACAAAGTACCTGTGCCAGTATGCACCTTAAATCACTCTGGAAAACAGTTTTGGCCACACTGAAGGCTATGTCAGGCCGGATGTTGAAGAAAGTTCGCCCAAATTCTTGAACTGCTGGAGATTCAATGTCTGCTCCCACAGCCAAGGGTGCAAACCCTGAAACCCAGGCCTTAAAATTGGATTGCATCGCTAGAAACAACTGGTTCAAATCCTCTTGCTCAAATCCCCCAAAGTAGTCTGTGTCATTCAGATACCTGAGAGCACAAGGAGCAGCATTAGAAATGATGGCAGTGGATTCTACAAGAGTGACTGAGAAAGCGGTCACTTGTGTCAGCAGCCACAGTGTCTGCTTTGCCTAATGAAGATTAAGTTACCTTGCAGAAGGGAAGTCAGAAGTCCTAGGGGACAACTGCCCCAAATTGATAATTTCCATTCACCCCAATAATACTAACGCTAGGAGGCGGATATGTAACAAGGGTGAAGAGATACAGACAGATGAATGGTGCCAGCAAGTACTGATACTACCTTGGAGATGCAGAAATCATAATGATTTTGGAGAAGAGAAAGGGTCGCTCAATGGAAGCAAGGCACCCCACCATGCCAGCTACCGAGTGGCCCACAAATATACAAGACTCAATTTCAAGCTCATCAAGAATAGAGAGCAGATCATCTGCATAGCCATGCAGAGTTGAGTAGCGCTGGAAGCTGAAGTACTCAGGATCAGTGGTCCCAGCACCCATGTTGTCATATAGTATGATTCGGTAGTTATCAACCAAGTGTGGCAGGATGTGCTTCCAGACTGACTGGTCAGTGCCAAAGCCATGGCCCAGGACCACCAACTCCTCACCTGTGCCCACCACATTCACATTATGTGCTTCCAGAAGTGTGGGCAACTCTGCCATTTCATGAGACCCCATTGCTTATTGAGATCTCCAGGTTCAACACGTCTTCAATGCAGTGTCCTTGCTCCTAGTACACTTACACCATTTGCTCCTTAGGCACTATTCAACCAAATCCAAATTCCAGACACAGCAGCTTTCATCAGTCATACATTACCACCAAAGCTTTAACAATGTAAAAACTTCTCCTAGAGTAAATCTATGAGACTGCAGAGAAAACTTAAACAACAACACATTGACAACCATTGTGTCAGTTCCAGCAAAACCAAAAAGTGAACATGACAAGAAGAAGTGCAGTCATATAACCTAGTGAGTATCACTCACAAAGCATCAGAACATGGCCTTCCATCATGAATGGCAGTGACTATCTGCCATTATCCCAGAGCCCCCAACTAACTTCATTGGCTCCCATCAGCAGGTGTAGATAAGCTTAGTAGCAATCTACTCAAAATTCCAGGAACACAATTATACAAAAATCTGTATGCTGAGTTTCTGTAGGCATATCTGGGAGCAAGCGGAAGACCCAGTCAGAATATCGACAAGCACTCAAGAGAAATAGCTAATCAAACCAGTCAATCATATACTCATTCAAGCTGCAACAAGCTGGTGAGGGGGAAGCTTCATCTCATTTAGCTGGCCCCTGTTAAAGCAGGCATCTAACCCTAAGGCAAGTAGAGAGATCACAACTGCCTCCTACTGCTATGATGACAATGAAACCAAACCAAGAAGACAACCACCGAACAAACAAACAAGGAAACAAAGCTGGTGCCAAAAAACCATTGTGAAAAATCCCTGAAAGCAAGCAGGCACATAAAAAAGAGCAAAAGGACGAACCTGCTCCAAAAGCCCAAAAAAACAAAAAAAAAAACAAAACAAAACAAAAAGCTAAGACTTTTCCAGGATCTCTCCAGAAGCAAAGATTAGAGCAAAGAGAGGCAAAACAGATAAGAAGATACACAGCAACAAGAGCTTGACTTCTTACCTTCCTTGCAACTCATAGAAAACCACCTTGCGATGAAAACGAGCGAGCGAGCTAGCGTGTTCCCATTTGGAGCCGCCACGCACCAGACTTTGTCCGCGCTAAAAAATACAAACGTCTGAGACGCCGTGAGCTTGAAACCCCAAGAGCTATGGCGGGCGAGTTCAGCACAGGAGAGCAGAGAAGGCAGTTTTGATTTTGATTTTATTTATTTATTTATTTGTTTGTTTTTTGTTTTTCGTGGGACATCCATCAACCAAAAGCGCACAAGATGAGATTTAAAACCCAAAGTATAACTTAAAAGAGGGGCTTGATTCAATAAATAAATACACAAAAAGGAAAAAAACAAACAAACAAACAAAAGTGCTTGAATAGATTTTTTAATTTTAAAAGTAGAATAAATAAAAATTTGAAAAATTCTTGAATAGAACAGAATAAATATTTTTTAAAAAAAACATCACTTTTTGTTTGTTATTTTCCAACTATTTAAAAAAATTCGGACCCATTATTCTACTTAATTTGATCAGTGGATCCCCATTTGTCCTCAATTTTAAATCGATTGTTGTACACTTTGGTGGCCTCTTTTTTCTGAGAGGTATTTAATTTAATAAACCTACCAAACTTTATTTACCCTTTTTCACCATCTTCTTCTTCTTCTTGCGTTTTTCTTTTTCTAGGTTTTTTTCTACGTTTTTTGTCTTTAGG
>Ga0209611_10012053_pt1 | contig 12256 bp, 3 predicted proteins | sample S1TSphgellanicum_3_FD_187693 | JGI IMG/M metagenome (GOLD analysis project Ga0209611, IMG submission 187693) | Host-associated microbial communities from peat moss isolated from Minnesota, USA - S1T2_Fc - Sphagnum magellanicum MG (SPAdes) (version 2) | ecosystem: Host-associated > Plants > Peat...
ACAAATCTCTTCTTAGAGGATGTTGATATCATTTAAAAGTTTGAAAATTTCACCAATAGTCAATTTATGTGAAATAATTAGTTTTTTTCACTCGGTTGCATGTACAATAGATTAAAAAAATGAAGGAAGGTTGCATAATGAATGAAAATTGCATAAAGGATGAAAAGTTGGTAATTAAATTTGCACCATGGATGAAATAATAAAAAAAGGTTACAAAGTGAATGGAAAGTTGGGGAGAAAAATTGCACAATGAATGAAAAACTGAAAAGTTGAAATTGTACAAAAATAAAAAAATGAAAAATATGTAATGATTCATTCACCTTGGGAGGACACTTAATATAAAGTTTAGGATCTACGTGCATCAAATGATCATTTTGAAGGGGTATTGTAGTACCTAGGTAGCTTCAACAATTCTCTACCAAATAATTAATTTAATCCATAATTTTTGGTTTAGTAGTTACCTTTTTAATTCTGAAAATTTCAGCATATGTGTAATATATTTAATAATATTCATAAGTACTATAAAGATATTTCATTACGTCATTGGTCAAATGGATGTAAAATAATTGATTGGGTCAAGGAGGTCCTTGGGTCAAAACTGGCTAACAAATTGAAAGTGTTTTTTTTAATTTCAACTAAAAGGGTTGATTTTTTCCTGAAAATTTTGGCAAAGTTGATAAAAATTCAATTCAGGCCAAAGTTGCCCAAGTACTATGGTTTTGAATAATTGTCCAACTTATTTTTAATCACCCTATTGTTATTTAATTTTTTAATACATATTAAAGCCACCTTATATTAATTATAATTCATATTTCAAATTATTCTGTATCTTATTTTATAGTTAACTTGATTATTTAAATAAAATTTATTCTATTTGTTAATTAATTAACCTATAATTTCTACCCAACAACCAATATATTGCATCTTATATTTTAACTCACGTATTATATATATATATATATTAGTAGTGTTCCCCCGGGCTCATTCATCATTATCTAACCTTTGAAAAATTATAAGGCCTAGCAAGTTTTGTAGTGAAAATGTGATCAATGTCCCTAAGGAAACTGTGGTTCCAACTTTTATTTCTCCTTTGGAAACTTTCTTGGGGAAGTGGGGCCAAGTTGTGAAGAGAAGGTATCACAAGAGTCATTTACTTCCCATGATGGTTTCTCAAAATGAACAGTGCGGGAGCAATTCATGGAAAAAAGATCATTGTTGGGGAAAAACAAAGTAATGGTAAGGGTATATAGGTTGTGCAAAATTATCAAGCTGACTAATGAAAAATGAATGACAAATATTTACCTTGGGATAAATATTTCATCATTTACTCTACACATACCATGCATGCATAAGTGAATAAACATAAGGTAAATAAAAATATCTACATAAGTATATGGCACATTTGGAAGTGAAGAAAGATGGATTACTTGTGCAATTACCATTGCAAACATGAACATGTGAAGTTTCCAACATGTTATTAAACAAATAAACAAAAATAGAATTAAACCAATCAAAAAAGTTTTAAAGACACAATAAAAGCATTCTTATATGACAAACATTAGTTAAATTTAAAATGGTTCCAAGAGCATATGGTAAAAAGTTTGTTCAAGATAATTATTGCAATGATCATAAGTAAAATGTCACAAAAATATATATTCAAACATTAATTTGAGCAAACCCATCACAATTGTGCATGCATTCCACAATATGGAAGTGCATATATACCACAGAAGGAATTTGGCATATTACACCCTTTTTTACATGTTTCAAAACAATTACCCTCTCGTAAGTAAATTGTAGACCTCAAATTATATACGAACTAATAGAGTAAAGATAGAGTAAGGTAAGATATGTATTTATCTTTTATTATGCCCATGGGACTTACCCACCAAACACTAGAGGTGAAATAACAATCACTATTTTTTACTTATCGTAGTATAATAAATCCCTTTTATAATCACCCCATTTAATCACATTCTTGTTTGTGTCACAATTTTTGGTAAGCATCCATTTTAGCAAGAAACACTATTTTTTAGAATCACTATCACACTCGTTAATAACACAAAATATTTGTAAAGATTTTTTTTTTTGGCAAATGTGATTATAATGAGAGAAAACTAGGGTTTTGTAATTTGTAGTTTAGCAATGTTAGTGTTGCTTTGTGTTCAACTTGTGCAAACTAACAACAATGAATTTAATTGAAGAGAAGAAAAAAACCAACTTTCTCATGTAGACAAGCAAAAATATATACAAACTTGCTAAGAAAGTAGTAAATTTTAATTAAAATGATCTAATTGACAAGATACACAAGCTAATAGTTAAAGAGCTCAAACTCAATGTAAATTGTCACATTAAAAAAAGTGAAAATCACAACAACCTTCTTCAAGTTTGATAATGCATAATAGAATTTAAAATAACCCATGTAAGAAATTTAATCAATTGGCACCTTTATTCTAGCATAGAAGGGTTGTTTTGTAAAATTGTTTTTGCATATAGTCACAATCTTGTAAAGGTTTATATGGAATGTGACTATACACATTTAAATCACAATTCATTAGTGTCACAAAAAAAGTGGTCACCAAAGGCATGATTATAAAGGGGGTTTACTAAGCAATAACAAATTTGGCAACTCAATGCCATGTAATTAATTAAGTTTTAAAATTTCACTTTAGCACATTAAATATTATTTTTCAATGTTTTGGGTTTACATTATAAAATTATCTTTTTAAATGAATGAAAAAAAGAATAAATTTTCATTCATTTTGATGCACACCATTAATTTGCTAGACTTTTTCATTCTTGACACTTGTTTGCATGTGCTTTCACATGAATCCTTGATTCATGTTTGTTAATAACGTCCACTATGTCATTGGGATAGAGCTATTTCCATGTTTCATTTCTTTAGTTTGTATCACACAACAGGCCTAATTTGAAGGTGAATGAGAATTGGAATCAATGTTTTTTTTTGTGCAATATTTTGCCAAAATGAAGAATAAAAAATATATATTATGCTGCAAAATTCTTGTTTTCGCTAAAAATGATTGCCAAATTTCAGTTTTCTTTTTGAAAATATTTCACCACATTTGGATTTTGATTTTAGTCTAGTAGCATTCTCTTAACTAGTTCTTTTTTTCCTATTTAGACATGTTATAAAATCATGTTGTCATTTAACGATAAATCCCTCTTGGAATGATAGCAGTATGGCAACATCAAAAAATTGAAAAAACTCACTGCTTGAACCTACTTGCCATTATCAAATTTCAACATTTCATGCAATGATTCTTTTAAAATTGTGACAATTAAAAAATAATTTTATTAATGTTCAATCCATTGAGGTACTAGGGTAGTAGTGATGTTATTGAGATATTTCAGTGGTTTGGATTGTTTGGTATATGGGGGAAAATCTTGAGTTCAATTCCTTGAAATTTCAACAATGTAAGTTTATAATTCTTTTTAACATGCGCTTTTGAGAATTGTTTAATGTTGTACCTACAATATGTCACTTGGGCCATCACTTTTTGATCATTATAGCTCTTCTTTAAAAAATCTTGAAATTACCATACAACAATAATGTATCTTCAATTTAGACTAGATATTGTCTCCCTTACCTTTTAATTCCAATTATTCTTTTCTCCTCCTATGATATGTCATCCATAGTTCAGATTATGCAATATAAAACATTTTGCACATTTCATTGCTCCAATTTTAAATTTTTAGAGTGTCCATCTAGGTGGATTAAATCTTTTTTTAGAATTCATAGAATAACCAATAATAACCTAGAGTTAAATAAATTAAATTAGCATAAGATAAAATAACCAAGAATAACTAAAGATAAAATGGTTTAGAATAACCAAAAGTAACTTAAGATATAATAACCAAAAAAAACATAATGTAAGATAATTTATAATGGCCCAGTTTGGGATATTTTAAAGTAATCAATAATAGCTTATATAATCTATAATATAATATTTTAGAACAATTAAAAGTAAATTAGGATAAAATAGCTTAAAATAACATAAATTAAAATAGCCTAAAATAACATAAATTAAAATAGCCTAAAATAACATAAGATAAAATAATGTAAAAAAATTTAAGATAAAATTTTTTTTTGCCCTCTTTCAACTTGACCAAAAATGAAGATACCAAACCCTCACATGGGGAGTTTTTTTTATTGATTTTTCTGATAAAAAGATCATGATTTCTTGTAATGAATGGAGTAACTACTACTTGCAACCAAGAATTGTGTTAAAGAGAGGAATTGTGCAACATGACTCTTTGAATGAGATCTTTTCATGGATGTCAAGTGGATATATGATTAGTCAACATTGTTGAATATTTTTTATTCTGGCATAGTATTAAGCCAAACATTCCATAATCTACCATTTTTAATGCCAAGTCGACTTTGAATAATAAAATAACTATTTGACATTTGAGTGCTGAAGAAGATAAAATACTATGGTATTGGAAAAATCTTGTGGAGGAAATTTTGTGATCACAATGCAATGGCCCAATGGAAATACTAAGTGCAATGTCGACAGTGAACGAACACCTACACTCATATCTTCACCTATTGGTGAAGCCTAGTACTAGCTATATTTAACTCACTAAATGTGAAACTTTGACTGTCAGGCCCCTATTTTGTATCATGAAATGTGCCCAATAGGTACTAGAGACCATTGTGCCTGGAAGGAATTTGGGTGTGGTTAATAGTGCGAGCACGATGGGATGTGGATTTGCATTTGGATGGTGGGCATGTGGAAGTACTCAATGGGCATGTGGATTTTGAAAAATGGTTAGGTCAGGTAAACGCAAAAAGACGTGTTGATTGTGCCTTGCACCAAGGGGACTTAAAAGAGGTGGAAAAGGTCATGTGAAATCTGTTATCTATGTCTTAGGACAGGATATTTATAGTGTTTAGAGTGTTTAGAGGGATTGCGAAGAAACCTCTTAGTCCCAAATACAAGATCAGTTCACACGAACGAACTGATAGACTTTCTTAGTGTATATGAAGGGCACCTTACCTGCATTAATATTTCTGCTGCAACAGAGCAGGCACCACCCGCATTAAGTTCCTCAAAAAATCCTTGTGCATAATATTCCAAAAAACAATTTGAGGAACCTTATGCACAATTTGGGTGCCTCTCCTTCTCAAACAAAATAACACCTGTTAGAATTCTACCAGATCTTTACAACTTATAAGGACCTTGAATGTGGCAGTTTTGGGAATTTAGGTCCCATGCGAGGTGGATCCTGCCTTGTGTTGGGCCCTTATTCGCAAAACTGTGGCCTTAATAATACATATCCTACACCCAAAAATTGGCAATGTTGGAGTATTGAAGAGTTGTGAGCACAGCTGCTAGTTTCTTCTGTGTATCTTACATCAAAGAGCACAATGAACCCTAAATGTGAAGCTGTAGAACAGTGTCGGTGTCCTTGACACTGGCAATTACCATGCACTTGCTAATGTTCATGCAAGATAATTTGTGCAGATGTATAATTGATTTGTACAATTTGCTAAATTATTGAACAAAACTGACAAACCCACAATCCCAACTAATAAACATATGGGCACAATGTACAAATAAACATGTACTTGGTGGACAAATTGTCAATACTCAACAACCCAAAGAGCTTGCATTTGAATTGTTGGACTAAATTGTGCAAGTGCATGTTATTTCTAACAGTTCAACGATCAGTGGAACTTCTTCATGAAGCTAGCTCCAGTGGCCCCTGCCAATAATAAACAAGTCAATTTCATAGAAAATTCACTTGTTGGGAAGGCGGCCCATAGTGGAGGTTTCCTGCCAGAGTACAAAGTCACATGGTCACTGTTTCTAGGTCCTGCCAGAAGGCCAGAGTGAACCAGTAGCCACCAATGCACCAGTTGGTTGTTCTGTCCACTGGATGGGCTCGATTTTTTTATTCGGTGTCACATGGGGTTTGTCACAATCATTTCTTTTCGTTGCTAATCATTGTACTTTTTTTTTTGTGGGGTTTGTTTTTGGTTGTTTTTTTTTTGGGACCTAACTTCACACATAGCTACCCTACTCACCTTCCTACCCTCCAAAGTATTGTACCAACCTTGGTACCTTGTTAATTATCCCCTACTAACAAAGCTACCTTAATAACTAGTTATCCTGCTAACCTAATTCCTATATTAACTACCTACCCTACTAACCTAGCTACCTTGTTAACTACATACCATACTGACTTAATTTCCCTGCTAACCTAACCATTGTACTAACTACCTACCCTATTGACCTAATTACATTATTATTTAGCAACCTTATATACACAACCATCCTATTAACATAAATATTTTACGAACCTAATCACCTTGATAAGGTAACTTGTTTCTTACAAACTAACTTGGCTATCTACCTAGCTACCTTGTTAGTGTAACTTTCTTCCTACCTACTAACTTACTTACCTACATGCTTACCTACTTTAGTAACATATTTACTTTGCTTCTTGAACTTCCTTTCTACTTACTAACTTGCCTATTAACCCAACTATTTACCTATATACCTACTTACCTACCTATGCACCCACCTTCCTACGTACTATTATGTTCACATAACTACTTATATTTTTTTACATAACCAAATATTTAATTAATTAACTATTCACTTTTCCCACACCCCCCCAATCCTACCTATCAATTTATTGAAGTTCGCCTTAGTTCATGGATGATGAACATAGGTCCCTGTATGTAAGTATTACAAACAATTTATAGTGGAAACAATGTCATAATTGTAGCCACTTTGGTTTAATTAATGCATATTTTACTAAATTTGGTTTATTTTATTTATTTATGTAATGGACATTACAATACATATTTTCATGTAATTATTATAAGTATGTACTATTGGATTATGGTTTAAGGTTGGGACACATAAATTAGTTAGCAAGTTTTTCACAAATCTATAATTATTAACCTAAACTATGTTAAATTTGGGGGGCAAAATTTAGGGCTTAGACATATGTGAAGTAATATAATTTCATTTTATATCTTTTTCAAAGAAAGTGGAAAAAATTAGTTTGGAAAGATCACACAAAGGTAAAAAAATATCTTTTCTTTTGGTTTTTAACAAAATTTATTTGATTGTTTTTTAAGATTAAGGTTTTTTTTTTATCAATAAATCTTTGTAATGTAAAAGATTTAAAATTTGGTTTCTAAAAAATTTCCTATGTTTTAAATTTTTAAAAAAAAATTCATTATATAATTTGTATACTTTGTATGGGATTTTAGGTTTAGGGCATATATCATTAGGATTTTTTTTTGTTAGGGTTGTAATAGGGCTTATGGAAAAATATCATTTGGATTTTTATGGTTATGCCTTATGATTTAATGTTTAGGAATTTGGTTCATATATCTCAAGGTTAAGGTCTATACTTTAGACTTTGCCCATTGTATTGGGTTTTTATCTTATCATGTGTTTACATCTATAACATAATTATGAATCTCTTTTGTTTCCATATAAGTTGTTAAAGTTCAATATTTTCTAACCCACTTTTGTTTAAATGCAATACCCGTATCATATTGTGATAATTCATTAACCATGAAACATATTTTTAAAAATTTGATTCCCCGCCAATACATCATGAAATTCATGTTTTCAAAAATTATTTATAATATGATTTAACATATATAAAAATGAACATAATGCAAAATTGATCACATTGATGATACATGGGGTTAAGGTTTAATGTAAAATTTACTATTTAATGTTATAATTATGGTTTAGGTTTAAACTTTGGGACATATAAACAGTTTTTTACAAGTCTATAATAATTAAAATAAATTTAAGGTGCATTTTGGGCAAAATTTTTAAGGTTTAAACATATGTAAAACAATGCAATATCATTTTATAATTTTTTTTTAAAAGTGAAAGAGCTTAACTTGGAAATATTACCAAATGGTAAAAGACGTACTTTTTAAAAAAAAATTGTTACAAATTTTATTTAATTATTCAAAAATTAAGGTCAAATTTCTAATTGGTGAAAATAAATACGTTTACGAGTATTGCAAAATTATATGAAATGCAATACCCACATGTAAGGTCACTTCAAAATAAGTGGTTTGGGTACCCAAAATATGTAATGGATGTAAAAAACTAGTTACTATTTACAAGACTTATATGTGGGTATTGCATATTTGAAATGACCTTATGAAAATTATAATAAAAAGGATGTAGGTATTGCACAATGTTCATTTTGATTTTTGTAAACCCTAAATAAATTAATGTTACCTATTCATATGGGCCTAATTAAATTTTGATTTTTACATATAAAGTACTACGAAGATTATGAAAAAAAAAACATATATGATTAACCATATACTCATCAAACAAGTGTGATTAGAAAAAAATATTATATTCATAAAAGATGTACAAAAATGGGTGGATCAAAAATTACTAGAAAACCCAATAAAAAGAAAAGGTTCTTAACAATATATCAAAGGACCAAACTTCCAAAATTGGGTAGTCCAAAAAATGAAAGGATTGAAAAGACTTAACTAATTATATAAAGTGGAAACCCTAAACTATATCATTATCTACAATTTCGTGTTTAATTCGATAAATAACTGTCGCATTTACAACCCTTGTTACATGATGAACAATGTATAGATGGCAATGTTGCATCTCAACTTGAACCACATTTGCAACAAACTCTTCCTTTATTGTGCTTTAAACCCTATATACATGCAGAAACCACCAAACTAAACCCTAACACACCTTGGATGAAACAAAATTATAAAAAAACAATAAACATTGATTATTATTTATTACCTTCCATGAATCGTTTTAGATTCATGGAAATCCAATATATTTGTTAACTCTTATGTCCAACTTACTTTAGTGGATTTTCGATCCCAATTTTTGACATCCTATGCCATTTTCAATTGTCGTGCATATGGAGAACAAACTCTTCCTTTGTTATGCCCTGAACCCTATAAACACGCAAAAACCACCAAATTAAACCCTAACACACCTTGGATGAAATAAAATTATAAAAAATATAAACATTGATTATTATTATTTCTTACCTTCCATGAATTGTTTTAGATTCATGGAAATCCAATACATCTATCAATTCTTATGTCCAACTTGTTTTAGTGGATTTTCGATTCCAATTTTTGACATCCCATGCCATTTTCGATTGTCATGCATATGCAGAACAAATGGATCAAATCATTTCTTGTAAATATTCACTTTTCTTCATCCATGATGTTGCATTTCGAGGCACGCTTCCCACACCCAAGTATTAAGACCCAACACCTACAACAATTGTTTTGGAGCTAATTTGACCAAAGTTGGTTTTGGTAATGGTGGACATTGTTTTGTAATAAAAACTAGTTTATCCCATTCGCACTAGGTTTTGGCACAAGTGCAATTAGTAACCTTTTGATCATTATGCCTTTGCATAGCCATGGCATTTCCCAAGATGCAAACATTCATTTTAGCATGGTCTTAATGTCAAGGACCTCCTTTAGAAGTTGAAAGCTTCTCAAGTTTAGCCTTTTTTGCCACCAAACCATGTAGTTCTTTCAAATGCTTGGTCAACAACCATTTGACACAATATGCGATAATGCAAATGCCAACTTTACACTTTCATTTTGACCCAACCTTCATCCATTTTTTATCCTTCTGAGCCATATTAGGTGGACAAGGGGGTGCCGATGGCTAAAAGGCCTAATCTGTTTCAAGTTTTGGACTTAAATCAAAAAATATAAAAAAGTAAGTCATTACTTTGTAATAAAAAAATCCTAACCCTAAAACCTTATACATAAAAAGTTTTTAAAAATGCAGGTATTGCAAAACATAAAATCACACAATCAGATGTAACTCCTGCAAACTCTAATTATTTTCAGGTATTACAATAAAAAAAATTTGACAAAAAAAGTCCGATAGCTTCCATCAAATGATGGAAGTTGCAAATATAATTAAATATTAAAAAATTTGTACAATTTTTTTTATCTGCATTTAATTTAATGTATGTAAATTCTAAAACAATTTAACCCACCATTTTTCAATCGAAATTCCCAATCTATATTGGGAGTGATCTCATCATTTGAATTGCAAACTATCACCATTGTTAATTCTAAGCCACATAAATTGTTTGATTCATCAATTTTCAATTCTGATGAAACAACAATTTGTTCCTCAAGTTTCAATTCTAATGGAGCAACATTTTTCTCCCCAAGTCCTGCTTGTAATGGATCAACATTTTGTTTATGAGTTTCCAAATCAGCATCTTTTTTTAGTTTCCTTCTTCTAACCATTACAACTTTCAACATTAAAAGAAACCACCATTTCATTGTTAATTCTCAATTCTAATGAACTAGACCAAAAGGACCAAAGAAGAAGAAGAAGGAGGAAAAAAAAAAACGATGGTAGCTTGTTACCATTGTTTTTTTCATAGCACCACTAGCATAAAAGAAGGTGACAACATTATTGTTATCAGCTTCTTCGTAGCAAAACCACCGAAAAAAACTATGACAATTGTTGTCGCCTTTTTTTGCAATAAAGCCATTGAAAAAGGTGACAGAAGCAACTATTGTTTTCTTCTTCTTCTCAAGAAGACTATTGTCGCTTTTGTCATTACAACACCACCACAGAAAAAAGCAACGACTATAGCTATCATCGCCCTTTTCTTTTCTGTAACACCACCACAAAAGAAAGTGATAACAACAATTGCCATCGCTTTCTTCTTCTCTACGACACCACCATAAAAAAAGATGATAACACATTGTTGTCTTCTTCTTCTTCTCAAACACAAAGAAGGAGGCAACGGTAGCAAGTTGCCTTCTTTGTTGTAACACCACTAGAGAAAAAGGCGATGGCAGCAAGCTACCTCCGTTTTTTTCTTCTTCCCAAACACAAAAAAGAAGGCAATGGTAGCTTGCTACCATCACCTTCTTCATTGCAACAACACTGCAGAAGAAGGTAGGGGGGAGGTAGGTAGGAGGGGGAAATTTTGGGATGGTGGTAAGCTTGTTGTTATCGCCTTGTTTGTAGCAAAAAACAAAAGAAGAAAAAAGAAGGCAATGGCATGCTTGTGTCATCACCTTCTTCGTTTCAAAATGAAACAAGAAGATGATGGCGTCTTCTTCTTCTCAAGTAGAAGAAAAGAAAAAAAAACAAAGACGGGAAAAAAAATGCAGAGAAGGGAGGGATCTTACCTTTCTTTTCTCACTTTTGCATTTGGGATGAAGTACTCCTCTTTCCTTTTCCTCTTCACGTTCCTTCAACGTTGAGCTCTCCACCTTCCTCAAGCCTTGTGTCTCGCGTCTCCTTGAAGCTCTGTGTTACTCAAGCTCAGGAGCTCTCCCAAGCTCTAGAGATGGAGTGAGTAGGAAATGAGGTGAGGGAGGTAGGAGGGGGAGGTAGGTAGGAGGGGGAAATTTTGGGGCAGAGAAAAAGGGTGAAAAATCCTTGGGCAGGGGAAGAGGATGTGTTTTTGGTTCATCCCCAAAACAGCTTGAACGGCCTCATCTTGAACTGGTGCACTGGTAGCTACTGGTTCACTCCAGCCCTGCCGGAGTGGGGTTGTAACTAGGCCAGTTTTGTTTCCAGTAGCTATCCTGGTTCAGTGTTTCCCAGTCTAACATCTGGTTGGGCTTTCCATGACGTGAGAGGTAGCTCACGTCAGCTATAGTCAACCAACACCCACCAGCTCACCATGAAGGATGAATAGTAAGTGGTCAAGAAACAGTTTTGTGTTGGGTTCCAGTTGCCTAGCTAACCATGGTGGTTAGCTCAATGCTTTTCTTTAACTACCTACCTACTAACAACCCACAAATAGGTTGTTAGTAGGTAAGTAATAAAAACAACACTTAACTATGTATAAACCATCTACTTACCTAGTAGTTACCTCTTTTCCTAATTATCTACCTATACATGAGACCTATTTCCTACAGAATTGGTTACCATCGTGAAACCAAATACAAACTCAATTTGAGGTTCATCCACAACTGAGTAATAACGGGCGGGCATCCAATGGACAGTGCACTGGTGGCTGCTGGTTTATTGTGGCCGCCCGTGTAGTCGTTATTTGTAGGTTTTGCCAGAGGGGCTGGTTACTGGGCCAGGTATGTTTCAAGTGGTTATCCTGGGCTAGAGTGAATTAACAGCCACCAATGCACCAGTTGGCCGTTCTGTCCACTGGATGGGTTGCGTTTTTTCATTTGGCGTCGGATGGGGTTCATGACAGTCCATTTCTTTTTGCTGCTGACCATTGTATTTTATTTTTT
>Ga0209611_10012055_pt1 | contig 12255 bp, 8 predicted proteins | sample S1TSphgellanicum_3_FD_187693 | JGI IMG/M metagenome (GOLD analysis project Ga0209611, IMG submission 187693) | Host-associated microbial communities from peat moss isolated from Minnesota, USA - S1T2_Fc - Sphagnum magellanicum MG (SPAdes) (version 2) | ecosystem: Host-associated > Plants > Peat...
AAACATTGAAAGGGTGTAAAACAAATAACAAAATATAAATAGACAAAAACATTGAAAGGGTACAAGACAGACAACAAAATACAAATAGACAAAAAAAATAAAATTGAAATGGAATTTGATTTATGGAAAATTATAATTCAAAATGATTCTGGAATTATTGCAGTGACGATCACCAAAATACCCATCCTACATAAACCAATTCCAATGAAACATCATCACTAAAATTATTTCTATGTAAATCAAATTTAGTTTATGTTCAATACATTTGTAATTTATTATTTTTATGTATATTCAAAAAACATTTACAACATATCAAGTATTGATACATGATTGATATTTTTTTGGAATTCAAATATTAGCTATTAATTCCAATAAAATCTTAAATTTTTTATTTTATTAGCAAGATTTATCACTTCTTTATTAAATTGTAATAATGATCAGAATAGTTAATAAGGATATGTAATAATTTTTATACAATTGTAGAAATTATTACTATTTTAACACTACTATTATTTTTTAATATATTTTTATATTTTTCTTATTTAATATTTATTATAATATTTCATAATAGTTATAATAAATCAGATAACAATATAAATAATAATAGTTAAATAACTAACTGAACCTAGCTACCATATTATTATTAATGTTTTTGTAATTTTAGCCAATTATTAATTATCACTACATTATAATAATTACTGTAATTAAAATATTATTAAATTTTATTTTAATTAAATTTATTTTTACGAAATGTTAATAGGAATCTATAATGAATTAGTAATTTTTAAATATTTATTATTTATTTATTATTTATTTATTTAATAATTAATTATAATGAATTGCTCAATTTGAAAAAATAATTAGCATATTATTTAATTTATGATAATGATAAATCTATTTTTTAATTATACAACTATATAATTAAAAATGATTAATGAATAATTATTACAAATAATTAATGTAAATAGCTAAACCTAGGGTAGGTAGACTATGAGTTTAAGTTTAAGTTTAAGCTTAGACTAGTTTATAATTCAATTATAATTATATTATAATTATCTGAGTTGCAATTAAGTTACAATTGGGTTACAACTAAGTTACAACTAAATTTTTGGTACCATATTGTTTGGTTTCCATTCCAAGAATCCAAACTATATAAAGGAATGCACTAAAATTGTTGGAGAAACATAATAATCATGAAAATGCAATAGCCATTTCACCAATAAAAAAGGTTCAATTTTAAAAGCTATACCAAATGAAATAGGATTTCATTTGTTAAATGCCATGTGACCTATGTCTAGGCCTAACATAGGAGCCTAGGTCTAGCCCTAATTTAAATGGCTTATGTTTAAATTTAGTTTAAATTCCTAGGTTTAGACCTAACCTATGTTTAATCTAGGTGGCTAATGTCCAAGCACCACATAGCCTAGCCTATGGATGTGGATGTGCCACATGTCATTTAAGTATTTGTTGACCCAAAACTTTGTGAACATGCCACATGTCATTTAACTATTCGGTGACCCCAAACTTTGTGAATGTGCCATGTGTCACCAAACCATTAACCAAATGTTCAACTTACACTATGAGAAATTATGTCTATTGCAACCACACTACCCTATAACTAGAACTCCAAAATAATTTATATACAACTACACTTCAACTATCCCATGGAAATATGAGGAATTAATAAAAAAAATGTCATGTTAGAAAATTAGGGAATTATATTATAGTTGCAAGTTAATTGCAAGAAAAACACTTACATGGTCAAATGTACTCATTGCATATATGGTTATAGTCAACCATGTTTGACTTTTTGGCAAATTGGACTTTAATTGTGTTTAACAACTATATTATTACTAGTTTAAATGTAACTCCCAATCAACTACTTTGCAATTAGTGTTACAACTAATGCATGACCTTGACACATGCGATCATGCCATGTGTGTGCATTTCCATCGCCCATTAGATATGAAACTTTCAACTTGCTTGCAACTATTTTCAACTATGATTCCCATTGGTACAATTAGTTATGCCACTATATTGCCACGATATTGCCACTATGTAAATATGTTAATCCTATTCTTTGTGACTAATATTCAATTGTTTTATTAATGATATTCCACTACATTGCAACTCACAATATCATGTTGGCATACATACATATCAAATCACAAATTTTCATAAAGGATGAAAATCTATTTTTGAATTAAAAATAAAGGTAATGTGTATATTCCATTAAACATTCAATAAAGGTGTACAAATGGATATGTGTCTATATACTTCAATGTCCTCAATTCAAATTCATGGTTATTATTTAATATTTCATAATGAATTATTTGTTAATAATTATTGACTAAAATTAATATGCAATATACTTAAGCACTAAAAAATTATTAACTAAACTAAATAATAAATTATTCACATGAATTCATTAATACAATTTAGATTTTAAAAAATATTTGATTCGAATAATTAAATAAATAAATATCCATAATTGGATATTTAATTATATATCCAATTCCAATTGATATACCATATGTTATAATCTAAGACCATCTAAAATGAACAATCATAATGGACTATGGATACCAATATTTTGAAAAACAATTCATTCAAAAATCCTCATAGTGCCAAATGTTAGATTTTGATGAATGGATGAAAAGTGACATTAACATGACATTATGGTTGTAGTCGCATAGGAGTTGCATAATAGTTGAAAAATAATTGTTGTGATAGAATTGCAATGAATTGTATTAGTGTATGATCGTATATATGATGAGTTGCATCTATTATAATTCATGCAACTCATTTGATAGCACTCATGGGTGTAGAAATACAATGAACTGCAAATGGTCATTACAACTCAAAAATTGAGTTACAAGCCTAGTTGCAAAATATTTATTTTCTTCATAATTTTACATAATTACAACCTAGTTGAAATTGCAATTGGATCTTTGGCTAACATCATTACCAATCAACGAATGAGTTTCATCCACTAGTAAAAAACAATGGCAAACAATTCTCAACTATAATGATATGCAATTTGTAACTAAAATGGTAAGTAGTGGTTATTATTGTGGTGTTAACGCATGATTGACACTTTCAACTATGATGTCATTTTTTCTTTTTTTGGTTCGTAGTTGAAAAAAAACTTCTTAGTTGCAAAAAATATTTTGCAACTACATTTGTTTGTGTCAATTATATTTTTTGGTTAAAATGTAGTTGGAGACATAGTTATAAAAGGAGGGTTTTTCTATTAGTGTTATCTGCATCTTAAATCCTCTTTTTGTGGATTGTGGAATTATTATGTTCTTAAGGCCCTCTTGGGTGATTGCACACTAAATAGTCCATTTTTTGGTGTCACAAGGGCAATTTCTATGGCGGTACTTTAAGTTTGATATAATATATGTTAAGGTTTGATTGAATTTTTTTTAAAGGACTCATTTAATTATACTACAACACTTGAAAAATCAAATTTTCAAAATTGAAAATAAAATGTCATCATTTCATTACAAGGTAAACTTTTCAAGTGATGTAAGATCTTTTGTCATAGTCCATAAAAAATGTTATGGAATTTTTTATTACATAGTAAACATGTTTTAATTGTTTTTTTTCCTAGTATGATTGTGAGGTTATTGTAATGCTAAAATAAGGGTTTCAATCAAATTCAATATTTTAGTTCATTAGGGTTCTACAAGATTACCAATAGTTTAGAATGTCCATAATTTATTGAAATGGAAAATTTGATAAATGTTACTTTGTAAAAGGTGACATTACCACCCAACATAACAGTTTCCAATTACAAAATTTCAAAAAACCCATGTTTTTGCTTTTAACTTTAACCTTAATTGATTAAATCAAAGCACATGTCATAATTTGAATACTTGTAAGTTTAAGGTTTAAGTATTTTCCTTACCTCCTACTTTCAAATGGACTAATTTGCATTCCCAAAACATTAAATATTCACATTAAAACTTATGAAAAAAGAAAATTGTGGACACCCATGTGCCACTTTTGGTCCACCTTAGGGTGCATTTACCCTTTTCACAATCGCACTTGCACCATCCAACTCCCCCTTTCCATGCCTTGTACAAAAATAATGCCAACTCATTTTGCAACCTGAGGACAAACCTAAGTAGTGACCACAAAATACATAATTCATGAACCCTTGAATTAACTTGTACATCCATCACTTCACATTATAGGGCGGCCAAAAGAATATTAAATACAATCGTCACATTTCCATCGCCAATCTGGTTGCGCTTTGAATGTATTTTGGTCTGCCCATAATGTTGTCATCATCAGTTATTCATCTTGATTTGTAAGCCAATTCCAATGTTGTAATAATAATGTTGGACAAATAGAATATCATATTCCTTATCATCAAAAATATAAAAATTATTATTTTTTATGACCTTCTAACCTTCATCATTAGATCCATTTGCAAGGTCCACTCTATATGTGATGTGCATTAATATTATGACCTAGAATGAGTGCCAAAGTATTGAGTGTATTTCATTCTAGATCTTAAATGTATAATTTTCAATGAAATCAATGTGTGATAGAATGTAGTTTGAAGGCAAGTTAACCATAGCTGACCTACAATGAGTATCCTACCATCTTGCCACAAAGTTGTGAATGATAAACTATTGTAATTTGTGTCATAAGTAATATAGGATCATAAAAACTATAGTTTTCTTGAATGTTTATTTAAATTTTTTTTTGGTCTCCCTTCATCTATCACCTTAATAGTATATTGCTAAAAGCATCTCCAAAGCATTGTCCAAGAACCATTTGTTAAATATTCATTAGGACATATTGGCAACTAACTCACCCCACATTTTGCACAATCCCCCATGAAGCAATCCAACTTGTGCCACTCTTCAAACTCCTTTTTTGGGCAAACACAATCTTCCCACAATTTTGTCACCCCCTTGTACACTCTGGTATGGGCTACACAAGTGTCATGTTCCATAACCTCGCCTTGCCCATAGACTACACATTAACATGTATAGGTGTTTAACACATGTGGTCCCTTTATGCCATCCCTCAAGCTATTCAGCCCTTGCCACCATGGTTGTCAAAATCGATGTGATGTGGCCATTTTGCATCAGGTGTCATTTCAGTGTTTATCCTGATGCATTGGCCACGTTCGTGAGGATTGACACAAGAAAAAAAACATTTTACACCTAGGTTGGCCCCATTACAATTGGCAACCAAAAATGGATGATTTGGTCGTTGAAGGATTGGTGACTCAAAATTTTTGGTCACCAATCTTATGGTGACCAAAATTTTTCAATTGCCAATCTTGCAATGACCAAAATTTGGTCGTTAATCCTATGGTGATTGAATCTTTTTAATTGCCATTAGTGTGGCAACTGAAAACTTTCAATCGCTATTCATGTGGCGACCAAAAATTTTGGTCGCCAATCCTTGGGTGATAGAAAGCACTTTGTTGCCAATCTTGCGGTGACCAATTTTTTTTCAATCACCATACATATGGCAACTAAAAGCTTTCATCCTAAATTTTGATTATCTAATTAATGGTGGATTGATCTGCACATTGATTTGGCAAAAAAAATTGATGTTGCTTGGTAATAAAAATCAAACCTTGTAGTCTCAATTCACTTTCTCTTTTGAGGTATATGGGCCTTGTGTTGTTTAACAAGCAACCATTTCCATATAACTTGGGAGGCATGGGTGAAATCTTTATGGGTGTTTCAATTTTAGATCATCATATTGCATCTGCAATTGGTGTTGAATTTCAATTGTAGCCATGAAGGTGGAGTCCAACTTTATTGTTAAATACCTTAATCATATTAATCAACCTTATTATTTTTGTGTTTTTCTTATGGAAGGAAGGTGTAATGTGTAAAATCCATGGTATTTGATGCCAAAAGACAAGCCAAGGAAGGTGGATGCAAGTTTTTGGGCAACATCATTTCATACTACAAGGATAGAATGCTCTTCCATTTGGGCTATCGATATGATGGCAATGGGTGAGCTAGAATTATAATGTGTTGAAAAGCATAGCCATGGTTGAAGGCCCTTTTATCCTAATATGGCAGACTTGTCCCTCCACCACTAAATGACATGGAAGTACCAACCCATTTCCCTAATGGGTGAACAAAGGACGTGGCCATTAAAATGCCAAATCCTTTGGTGGAAGGAGAATATGCTTCAACGCCTCAAGTGGAAAGGGCTCAAACTTGCACCTTGCCTACAAACAACATAAAAGGTCCTAGATCCACAAATAACAACATTCAAACCTCTTGACATGTCTCATTGCCCAAGGGGTTGAATTCAACCAAAAAACATGATTTGGACAAGAAGTGGGCAACTTTATTTTATGATCTGAACATCCCTTTCAATGTTGTGCAACACCCAACGTTCATAAAAGTTATGAAAACAACCTCCAAATCTTGAACTTACTACAAAACCCCATCATACCATGGATTGTGCATAAATTTGTTAAATCAATCCGAAGTCGATGTGTCCAAATAGGTAACCAAAAGGATGCAAATTTCAATTTACAAATATGCAACAATTATTTGTTTTGATGGTTGGGACAACATTACATGACATCCATTGTTGAACATAATGTTTGCTTGTCCAAGTGGTAATGTATTCATAGGTTCCATTGACACAACTTGGGAGTAGAAGGATGCCCATTACATACGTAATGCATTGGTTGAATACATTGAAACCATTGAAGTTGACAACATTGTACAAATTTGTACAAACAATGTTTCGAACATGAAAAGTGCAATTGACCTTCTAATTTGTCATTTTCCAATCTTTACTGTCAAAGTTTTGTTACTCATTGTTTATACTTGCTATTAGAAGATTGGGGGAAAACAACACATTATTACAAATCTTGTATTTTAAACATTGTTTTTTCTTATTAAGTTTTAGTCAAAAAAAAACAATCGGACAAGGTGATGGTATAGTAAAAAATAATTACATAGTCATTTTTGACAAATAACAAATAACATTTATGTCAAATCAGACATGATGGAATCACTAGCTATCCCCAACACACGACTTGTATGATCTAACTAAAATGTTTAATAATGCTTGCTAACGTGCCCTTACAAATGTCATGTCTATTTTGACTAACATGTCTAGTATTGTTGGATGATGTGGTGCCATGTGTCATCACTTTTTTTACTAAATTTATTTATTAGTGTTAGATGACATGTTCTAACAAGTGGCATGTTTTTTTTGACTAAATCTACTAGTAGTGATGGATGATGTGTTCAATAGTTAGAATGTCTTCTTTGACCAATTTGATTAGTCTTTAGGTTACATGGAATACTAGGTGTCATGTTTTTTTTTACTATATTATCTATTTAATTTGTGATGATGTGGATGCCACATGTGTTGTCTTATTTAATTTACTACTATCGTGTGTTATTTATCTAGATTGTCCTTTATGCTAGCTAATATTTTGTCACACATGGCACATGTCTAACATATATGCTAATTTTACCAATTAAATATTGACACATTACTAGTTTTAGTTTGTTAGATTTGGATTAACAAGAAGGGTTTGTGTAATATGCCAATATGTTTTAATGTCATGTTGGTTTTGTGGGTTGTGTATCACAACGCACCACTTGCATAGACAAAACACATATTGCATATCACAAACCTACATGTTAAATCCAAATGTGAAAGATTAAATCGAATAGACATAATTACCCTATACACATATAACATAAGACATTGTACACATAACATATAAACTTGAAAATACCGATAAGAACATCTAGTATGTCAATCAAGTTGCAACCCATAAAAAATGCTTCATTTTAGAATTGCAAGGTTCAAAAAGTTAATACATAAAGCAAATAAATATAGGACCAACTCCATGTCTAATTTAGTTGACGTCCAAGGCCAAAGCACAATATTGTAGCCAATTGCATCCCTATTGTTCGCAAGGGAGGATCATGTTCTTTATTTGGATATGGCAAAAGAAAATTAACCACTAAGGGTGAAATGATTGTAACAATTAAGCACTTTGGCAGAATGGGCCTATGATGATGAAAAGCCCCATCACTCCCCATATTCACAAAGTTTCCAAAGGTGCAATGTTTTCCTCCTACTTACATCTTGAAAAGGATGGATTAATTCATCTTGTATTATAAAACAAAAAAAGATGAAATTAATAACACTACACATTTTTGGTTAATAACCTTGAACATAAACCAAATAAATTTGGACAAAAGAAGTGGAAGATAGTAAACCAAGCGAGTAAAAAAATTTAGTTACAACAAGTAACATGGACGTCAATCAATACACCAAATTCACCAAGTTCAAATGCAAAGTGCCATACTAAAGGTTTGTCATATAAGATAAATAACCATAAAGTACATTCAATGTTCAATGGTGCTAGGAGATGTTTTAAATACATGTGGAGGAATTCCCAAAATTGTCTAAAAGGTGGGCCCTTCTTTTGTAGTTAATCTTAAAAATAACTAGTTACATGTAGGTTTACAAGTATCCCGAACCCCTTTCCCCAAAATTGATGTAGTTTTTCCATTCCATATATCCCCAACAAATCCTGATATCTATAATATCCATTCTGAATAGTTAGTCCTCTTGTCTCTAAACATGTATATAAGTTGTACTAAAATTATGCAAAATCCAAATTTGTACATTTACATCCAGCAAAAGTAAGTTTGGGTTTAGGATTCCTTGCCAATCACCTAAGCTAAAAAGTGATTATAAGGAATATAATGCTTACCAAATAGGGAGTAATGTGTAATTGTAGAAGTCTCGATAAGTACCATGTCAAAACCATATCGAATTGAGCTATAGCCGATCTAGGGAAAATGTGTCGTCAATATTTAGTAGAAACTGCTAGGTTTGGTTGTTAACACATTTACTTGCCAAACTCAAGGACATGCCGGAACAACATAGGCATAACAATCTAAAGGTTTGAGGAGGCAAAGGAGGGATATAATATATATATAAGGGGAGGCAAAAAGTAGTGTTTACCAAACAACTTAAGACAATGGCATTCATGTTCTAAGACCTATGAATACACACTATATTCTTAATCTCATGATCATGAGGGTGTTTTCTATATGAATGTTCCATTTTTATAATGTTTACTAATAGTAGTTGCAGCATATAACATGTCTTTACTATTTGGGTACGTGGTACTACATGTAGTTTGGTAAACAAAAACCCAACAATGATGCACAACCAATTCACCTCAAAATTATCATTAACATTTGGCAACCATGCTAAGGAAAACTAAGTTCATAAACAGAAGTTCACCATGGAACATGCAAAAATATATCTCGTAAATGTAAGATTTTGTAATGTGTATATTTTGAGCAAATGGATACAGTTACAATATGGAGGTAAACGTTATTTTGATTTAGGAGCCTTTCGAATTAATCAACCTACTTGGATATTAGAAGATATGTCATTGGAGGGTGCCAACTATGTCTAAGATTTTCTTGAGTTATTCTTTGAAATTGAACAATACCATGCAAAAAATATGTATTTAAAAGTGTATTTTAATTGTAGACTCAAAAATGGTATGGAAATATGATAAGAAGGTATAATCTTGTTCTTTGGGAAAAACATATATTACCATTAGAGGAGGCAAAATAGTTGTTCAAAGATCATTGTATGTATGGATGGACACTTCATGCATATTTGTATACCCCAAGATCATGTCCACAAAAAGGCAATTGGAATGAATTTATGGATAAGTTTAAATTATTACCAATGGGAATACACAAGTTAATTTTACAAAAAATATATGGAAAAAAAACTATATGGTCATTACAAAATTATATTCTATACATTGATATAGTGCAAAATTATGTCAATAAAGAAAATGGTTGCCAATATTAATTTGTGTTCTTATTTTAACACGAGTGGACAAAGTAATAATGACTAATCATATTGTAAGTATGAGAGTCGAAAAAGAATATTTAAAACTGAATATTAATGCATTAATTAAATGGTGGATACCTCTTGATTTGTTACAATTATGGTGTAAATGGATCAAGGATTCGGTAGCTTATAGTTGTGGAAATGAATCATATTGTTTTCAAAAGTGTCCATTGAAAAAAATAAATACCATGGTTATTACTATAAATGGCTAAAAAATTTTTTGTAAAAGTATATGAAGTTGACTTAGATTTTTATTATTTTCACATATTAAGAGTTTTTTTTCCATGTGGATTTAAAGATTTCTATGGAATATATAGATTTAAAAAAGAAGGGGTATCTCGTTTAAAGATGACTGTAGACAAAGCATAATACATAATTACGTACTTTAATTTCTTTAGTTATTATGAACAAGATATGGCAAAATAAATAATAATAATAATTTTTTATAATAATTTTTATCAAGGTTGGCATGAGCAATGGTGAACAATGTCTACAATTACTCGAAGGGAAGAAAAATTAAAAGAAGTTATTATCATAGACATGGCTCAAGAAAGATTACGTTGATTAAATAGATTTGGATGGTTTATAACAAAATATCTATAGACACCCTTAGAGAGTACTAGAATAAGAAACATGGGTGTGTTTTATGGAAAAATTTCAAGAATTATCATAGAATGTTCAAGTTAATCATAGAAAAATTATTGGGGAATACGAAAGCATGGTGCATTCAACATAAATTGTTGATTATAGATGCATCTGAATTAACAAAGTATAGATGTTGGCTTCCCATCCTAGTTTATTTACTTATATTACTATGAATTGAAAATGTTTATACAACACATCATGTTATTAAACTACTTGATCATAGAGAATTTAACAAAGTAAATATCAATGTTTTAATTGAAAAATGGATGCCATGTGATGCATTATGGATACCTGGAAGAAAAAAGGAGAATTTTGTTTAAAAACAAGAGGAAATGCAAAATATTCTTTAGAAGAATATGGACAAATTATGTTGATACCTACTTTATTGATTCCACCTCTAACAGAAAGGCCATAAACCATCAAAATATGAGGGATAGAGAGGATATAAGGTATATGTTCATGGGAACCCATGATGGACAAGAAAAAAAGTCAAAAGCAAACTAATATAGAATGAAATCTAAGAAGAAAAGTGAGGGAAGATCTTAGGAATGTTGAATTATGGGATAAGCATACTCAAAGTTGGTGGAGAGAGTTAGGCATTTTGGGAAGCAAGACAAAAGATTAGCTTTGAGAACTATTGCTTTAAGAAGCATCTATGTTGGCTACACAAACAACAATTGAAGGAGTGCAATTTACTACCAATGATGCTGATGCACAACCCATAACATCAACCACATTTGAAGAACATGACAAAGCTAAAACATCAACACAACAAGAGGGAAAAGCTCAATCTTGGATGGAAACTTTCGTACCTAAATAGAAGCCTTCCAAAATAAGAACACAATCCTTACAATCAATACAGGGATTTTTCACTCCAACTAAAAATTTACGAACAAATTTATACAATATCAAAATCGAAGAAGAATCAATCTCATATGAGGATAACAATGTGGCACCAAAAATAATCAATATAGTAAGAAATCCATTGTTTGAAGCAATTGAACAATAATCATTACAACAAGAAAGACCAACATTTGTTGCACAACAAACCAATTTATTTTCCCAATTCATAGCAGTCGTAATACCTATGTTTCCAGCAATGGCGATAGTGGCACCAAACGTATTATGAATACCATTACCAAAGTTCCACGATGGTGATGATGTAGTAATTCACATTAGAAGATTAGCCAAAGTATCTGTAGCAAATGGTGAGGACAATGATGCACATAAATTATAGTATTTTCCTACAACATTACAAGGAAAAAATGTGAGTTGGTTTACTTGTTTTGAAATAACAAATCTTGCTACAACCTAAGGAGAGGTTCAGCGTGCATTTATTCCAAGATTTAATGACGTGCACGATGAAAAACAAGCCATAGTAGCTTTAAGAGAAGTGAAATAATGGAAACATGAGATAATCGAAGATTATTATGACAGACTTTTACAATTGTGTGTTGTTATACCACAACAACTAGATGCTGTATATTTAAAAGAAAACTTCAGGGAAGGACTAAGAAAAAAATTAAAATTAGCCATTATTGGAATGCCCAAAGCAACAATTGTTGAAGTGGCTAATTCGGTAAGAAAAATTGAAGAAGAGATGCCTACACCACACAGGAGTAAATAATCTCAACCACTATCGGACAATAAAAATTTAGATGAGAAATTAGCTAATGATGAGAAAAGAAAGAAAGA
>Ga0209611_10012056_pt1 | contig 12254 bp, 5 predicted proteins | sample S1TSphgellanicum_3_FD_187693 | JGI IMG/M metagenome (GOLD analysis project Ga0209611, IMG submission 187693) | Host-associated microbial communities from peat moss isolated from Minnesota, USA - S1T2_Fc - Sphagnum magellanicum MG (SPAdes) (version 2) | ecosystem: Host-associated > Plants > Peat...
TAAATTAATCCTGATTAAGGCTCTGGACTCGTCAGATGCTACTAAAACTAATCATGATTAAGAAACTGAATTAGTGAAATACTACTAAATTGATCCAAACTAACAAAGTCAATTAGTGAAATATTAATCAAATTAGTTTGGATCAGAAATTGAATTAGTGAAATGATAGTAAACTAGTCCAGATTAAGCAGCTGATTAGTAAGATGTTACTAAATTAATCTTGATTAAGAACTAGATTAGTGAAATAGTACTAAAATAATCAAGATTAAGAAAGTGAACTAATGAAATATTACTAAATTTAATCCTGATTAATAAAGCGAACTAGTGAAACACTAGTAAGTTAATCCGGATTAAGAAAGTGGATTAGTGAAATATTACTAAATCCTTCTGGGGTTAAGAAAGCGGATTAGTGAAACATTACTAAATTCATCTGGGTTAAGAAATTGGATTAGTGAAACATTACTAAATTCATCTGAGGTTAAGAAAATGGATTAGTGAAATATTTTTCACTAAATTAGTCAAATGCTTAGCAGCATGATGACTTCTTTGAGTGGGTCATTTGTGTCTTGAAAGTGGAATTCAAGTTAACTTATTAGCCTAGAAGTCCCACTTTTACCCAAGAGTCTGAATTGGAGTTGGAAGTTTTAATTAAGAATATAAAAGCTCAAGATTAGTGAGTCGAGATTAGTGATTTGGCGTGTGGACAAAAAAAGTGGGGTAGTTCTAGAGGCGGTGCTGATAACTACAACTTACTCAGAGTCTAGCCACAAGTGGTACACCAACTTTGGTACACACAAGGCGCTTGCTTATTGACCACTTTAGCACTCTTTGCATGCGAATTTGTAAGTTTTCCATTTAAAGTTTACTTAATATTTGTGTTGTACCGATATTGTAAACACTAGTGTTGGCTGGGTATAGACTTTTGAACATACCTAGCCTGGTCCTAGTATTAGGTGTTTAAAAAATAATGCATACTAATAGGTACTAATATATTGGGTACTTATTCTGTTTCATATTCATTAATTGGGGGTGCCTCACAACTCCCTTTTTTTTTTTGGGTGCAATGAGCCAATTTGATTGGCCCATCACAAAAAAAAAAGTTGAATCTATAGAAGCTCCCAAAATAAAAGATTCTATGGAAAGATAGAGTGCCTCCCCTTTGGCCCACCTATATAGGTGAGAAGGGGAGTGACATGCCTTTCTAAGCGGACCTTCATGTGTGAGGATTTGCCTAGTTAGGAACCAAGTCTAATCACCACAAGATAGCCCCATGATGGCTTGGATTGAGAGTCTAAGTGTTGGGCTGGGTTTGACTTCCAATTTGATAGATTCATGAGTTGCATAGGTGCTAGCGAGTGAAGGTTTGTGGAAGGGGCCTAAGGTGTTGTCTTCAGCACGTTAAGTTCTCGAACTAGACAAGTTGTGGTTAGACTAAAGGACGAGAGATGGCAATCCCAAATGACAAGGCCTTGGACCACTTGAGAAATCTGCAATGGGTTTTAATCCCACATGTTTAAAGATTGGGAATAACTGAAGGTTGCAAGGTAAATTTGAATGTTGTAGTTTTACCAAATGCATGGTTTTCCATGTGCAAGTAGCGTAGGTGTTTAGGGTGGCACATGAATGAAATGGAGGTGTTGGTGGAATGGCACCAAGGTGTATTGGGGTGCAATATTTGGTATCAAAATGGTCTCCTAGGGTCGATTGGAAAATCTTCTGAAGCATATGGGGAAGGCAAAAATGATCCCAAGGCAAATGACCTTGGGTGAGCTTGTACCCAACACAATGGATGTGATGGCCTTGGGCAAGCTTGTACCCAGCACAATGGTTGTGGTGGAACCCAAGGTCAAGAAGAAGTACAAGACCAAGGATAAAGAAAAGGATGTGATTGTGGAAAACCTAATTGCTTTAGGTCAGACCATGATTGGTGAGCAACTTCATGATGAAGAGGTTCAAAGCATCCAAAACATGGTGGAGGGAGGTAGCAAAAGCCTCTCCATGAAAGACTAAGAAAAAGACAATGAAAAGGAAGGATGAGGCGGGCCCGAGCAAAGCAAAGGCCCATGAAAAAACTCCTTCCCCATTGTTTGAAAAAAGGGAGAAAAGGGGAGTGTGGGCTCTTTGGCACAAACCCATGGCCCCCAAAAAGAATAAGGGGAAGGAAAAAGTTCCAAAACCAAAGGAGGAGTCACTTGAGCATATCGATTTCCACTTGTCTTTTGAATCACATGGGGATGTGCATTCTTTGATTCTCCCTTTGAATGGGCCGAAGAGAGGGAAAAAAGGCAATAAGCCCTAGGGCATCCAGAAATGGACAAATCTCTTGAAACATGGGAGGAGGCAAATCCAAAGGTGGATTAGACATCCAAGGAGTTTTTAACCTTCTTGGATACCTTTTGATCATTCGTGGTGCAACAAGGGGAAACCATGATGTAGAACCACGAAATGACCAAATTAATGGATCAAATTGTAAAAAGGTTAAGTGCCATTAGTGGTGTTCCAAGTGGGGGCTCCACCAAGGTGACCATCAAGGTGAGGCTATCAAACTCCTTCGCAGGGAAGGAGACCAAGACTAAATAGATGCAATTGTGGCTGCACCAAGTGGAGGTGTACATGGAAACATAGTGCCTTGAGACCAACAAATAGTAGATTCATTTCATTTAGACTTTGTTGAAGGAATACACTTGAGTGTGGTGGATGTACCAAAAGTAAGAGAAACCTAACTTCTTTGAAATCTTCAAGTGGGAAAAAATCAAATTACAATTGGATAGAAGGTTCATGCCGCACCACATGTTGCTTCGGGATGAAATAGAGTTGTTGGAGTTCACCCAATGGGACAACATGGGCTTATTGGCCACCTACGTCTAAAACTTCAATAAAATGTTAACTATAGTCCCCTTCAAAGATGAGTATGCTCAAAAGTTGATCTCCTTACATGGGCTAAAGCACTAAGTGCGAAAGATAAATTATCAAAGGATTAGCATTCTAGATATTTGTTAGAGGCTAATGAAGATGGTGGAGTGCATGGAGGAAGAAGCTTCCATATGCCCCAAGGGTGAAACCAGTAGTGAAGTCGCCTAGAAAAACCAAGCTAGTTCGAGCAATGGAAGTAAGGGCTGCAATAAACACAAGTGGGGCCAAAGAAAATGTAAGCCTTTAAATGATAAGGGGAAGTTGATGGGCAAAGAGCCATTAATCAAGAAGTCAAAATGGGACATGTCCAAGGTCAAATGTTTCAATTGTGAAAACAACGGACATTTGGCGAAAGACTATTTCATAGGTAAGTGATTGCATTGCCCAAGGTAAATTAATTATCCAAGGGGGCTTTTTGGTTGAAATAGGGGCTCACGAAAGCAAGGCTTCCAATTCATTAAAATTGAATTATAAAATAAACAACGAAATTGTGGGTTGGCTCTTGGATTTAAAAGCGACAAATTAGTTCATAACTCTATAAGCGGCAAAATGATTTGGAGTCAATACCAAATTAGTAACAGACCCCATCATGGTGCAATTGCCACAAGGCATAGCTAAACCTTTGTTTAATATAATGTTAAGTGTTGAAATGTTTTGTGGACGTCACATTGTGTGATTTAAATAATTTGATGTAATTCTAAGAAACACATTTGTGGATGTCTATGAAATAAACATCCTCCATAATGTTCAGCTAAGTTGAGAGTTCATGCCAAAAATGGCTTTAAGTTGGTGAACTTATATGTGGATCATAATTCTACATTTATAGAAATGGGAATGAACTTGGTTGTTTTCATTAATGAGTTGGAATCACTTAGTTTCCTAGTTTTAATGTCTTTGACAATCCCCTGGGGGGAGCCTAAGTCATAAGGGGCGAAACAACCCCTTGCTTGTATTTTGGATTCATTCAATAAATTATTGGAAGTTCTAACAAATGAACTCCCCAATGCCTTTCCACCTTATAAAAAGGTTGACCATAAGATAGAAGTGGTGCTTGGAGTGGTTCTACCATCCAAAGCACCTTATAGGTTAAACCAAAAGGAACTAGAAAATTTCTAAAGATAATTAAACAACCTCCTTAGTCGGGGGTATATTCAGCAAAGCAAGTTGCCTTATGGGGCACTTGTTTTTTTTATTGATAAAAATGACAAGTTGAAAATGAGTATTGATTATTATGCTTTGAAGAAAACAAAAACAAAAATAACTATCCTTTGCTTTGCATTGATGATTTGTTGGATCAACTTAATGGGGCAAAGTAGTTTAAACGAATTGATTTTAAATCGAGGTATTAACGAATTCGTGTCATGGATGATGTCGCAACCCCACTTTGAGTGAAGTGTGAGGTCGCCATTCACACTCCCGAGAATGGGACTTGGGAGTCCTTCGGGACTCCCAAAAATTCAAAACGTGATTGCAGGGGTCAAAACACCTTGCATTAAGGCGTTCTTTATACCGTTGGAAAGGTCTTGAAGTGTAGATATCCAAAATGGTCTCACATGAGCCATTTGGACATCTTCAGCATGAGTTATGGTCAAAAGAAGGGCCGGAAGTCAAACTGCCAATTTGACTCCCGATCATTAAAAGTCGGGAATCGACCCGATCCCGGTGCGTGCAGGTGAAGTGCAACAAACCGTTGAAAATATCTCAAAGAGAGCTATAACCTTGCTTCAGACCTTGTTCTAATCCGAGGTTAGGGCGAGAAGTTATGAACGCCCAAAGTCCCGGGAGTCCAAACCGGGACAGTTTTGGGACTCCACTTTGGGAGTCCTGAGAAAAAGTGCCATTCGGATGCAAGTGCAGTGGTGAGACGCAGAGAATATTATATGGGGGAAGGTGATGGCTTCCCCCGAGTCCGGGCCGTGGTGAGTCAAGTGAGTCCAAGGTTGCCCGTGGCTAGTCCCAACACCAAAAATGTGTAGAATGAGTTATAACCAACTTATTGGTTGGATTTGGATGCAGGACCAAATAACTAAGTAGCTTGTCCCTCTTCCTAGTCTAATCTCGAAGCTTTCTGCACGCCCCTCTTACCCCCTTTTAATGCTGGAAGCTGGGAGCGTGCCCCGAGTCCCCCGCCTTTCCGTAGCTTAAATGACCCAGCCCCAACTTGGGGCTAACTAGGGATTCGGGAGCACGTCAAATGAAGATGTGGAAAAGACGACAATGAGAACCAGGTTTGGCTTGTATAAATTCCTAGTGATGCCATTTGGGTTGTGTAATGTTCCATTGTTGTTCACAACCCCCATGAACTAGATTTTCCATGAAAAGTTGGATGAGTTCATGATCATCTATATTGATGATATATTGGTGTCTTTTAAAACAACATAGGAGCATGTGGAGCATTTGGAATATGTTTTGAATAAACTCCATGAAAACAAACTCTTTGTCAACAGGGTGAAAAGTGAGTTTGCCTGGGAGGAAATGATCTTCCTAGGACATATTTATGTTTTGAGTAAGCTCCATGAAAACAAATTCTTTGCCAACAAGGTGAAATGTGAGTTTGCCTGAAAGGATATGAACTTCCTAGGACATATTTTATCATGGGAAAGGGTGAGGTTCAACCCCAAGAAGTTATAAGCCATAAGAGACTCAAAAAGCCTAGTCATTGTCAAGGGAATACAATCCTTCCCATGCCTAGCTAACTTCTATTGAAAGTTCATAATAGGTTTTTTATAGTTAGTGAAACCATTTTTGGATCTCCTTGAAAAGGAGTTGGCCTTCGACTAAAAGTATTTGAATACTTGAAAAATAAGCTTTCATCCACCCTTGTGTTGAAATTTTCGAACTTCACAAAACCCTTCAAAGTTCACACAATTGCAAGTGACTTCACTATCGGTGGGGTGTTCGTGCAAGATTGACACCCAATTACTTTTGAGAGCAAGAAGTTATGTGGAGGACAATTATGATGGCTAATTCATGAGAAGGAATTATATGTCATCATGTGTTGTTTAAAAACATGGCAACATTATTTGGGGATGCACAAGACTAAGGTCTTTATGGATAACGTTTCCTTGAGGTATTTCGAAACCCAACCAAAAGCTTTAGTGAAGTAGTTGAAATGGCACAATACCTTAGCATTATTGGATGTGGAGCTGATTCATAAACCATGTTGAGATAATGTGGTCTTTGATGCACTAAATAAGAAGGAAGAATTCCAAGTGCAAAAACCCTCAATTAAAACCTAGGCATTAAGGCCCATCTTCCAAGGAAAAAAACAACTTAAAAGGGAAGATAAGGGAAGCCTATGTGTAAAATCCGCTCACTCAACACCGTTTTTAAAAGTTGCATGAACAAAAAAAGGTGAAAGGCATCACCCTAAAGGAAAGGTTGTTTAAGTGAGGGTGAAAACATACTACAATGTAGACAAAAAACTGTCATGGTTTGATAGTTTTTGACACCTATGGAACTTTGATATATCATGGTGGATGTTTGGAAAAAAAAATTGTAAATTTTTTTTTTCAATTAATGGTGGTTTACATCCCAATATATCATTATATCATGAAATTAAAACAAATATGAACAAAATTAATTAGTAATTGGAGTACATTTTTACTTTATAATAGCCTAGTCACAATTCTGCAATTATACAAAAGGACTACAAAGGACTAGATTTAATGGTAGTTTATCCATGAAATTTTGCACATGTAAAAAAAACAACCATGAAAAAAAATCTTCTTCTTTAAAATTCTCAATTTCTTTTCAAGTTGTGAAGTTCATATCAAATGTTTTAAAAACCTTTGTTAGTACATTATGATGTTATAATGATGAAATGTTTTATCTTTTAAAATTGTAAAATGTTCTTCTGTTGAAGATGTAGATGGGTTAAATGTTTTTTTTACCATTAATTTTTTTAAATTAATTTTCAAAATTAATAAAAATGATAATTTGCTATAAAATAAGGGTTCTAAATCAATGTTTATAAAATTATTGGTGTATTTTTAGATAATGATACGACTACCAATCAATTACATATTGATGGGTTTAATAACTTATTTTATATTTGAAACTCAAATTAATTAAATACATGTGATCTCTAAAAAAGTTCAAAATGAGTGAAATCTTACATTACTATTTTTTAAACTATATGTAGTCTTAATTTTCCCTAAGATTGTCTACATCATAGTGTGTTTTCACCCATGGGAGCAATCACAAATCTATGTGCTAATAGGGAAATTGCACACGAAGATCATGCAAGAAAAGCATGACGTGCCCATGGCAACACACCGTGGTGAAAGAACCACAATAGTGGCCATAGGAAGGAAATTATACTAGCCCAAAATGAAATAGGATATAAAACATTTCATGCGCATTTGTGTTAAATGCCAAAACATGAAATCCATGTACAAAAAAAATATGGGTTGTATGAACCTCTACCAATCCTATATGAGTCATGCGAATGTGTTTCCATGGAATTCATGACTCAATTACCCAAATGGTATGGATGCCATCCTTGTGGTAGTTGATTGATTCTCCAAGTTGGCAAAACTGGCTCCAACTAAAATGATCACAATAACTTTCGACTCAACAAAGTTATTATTTGATATGTGGGTCAGGCATCATGGGATGTCACAATTTATCATGAGTGATAGGGACGCCAAATTTACAACATATTTTTGGAAACATTTGTTCTGGTAGGTGGGGACAAAATTATCATTTAGTACAACATTTCACCCACAAACTGATGGCTAAAAAAAAAAGGTCAATACATTAGAATTATGTGAACACAAATAAAAAAGATTGGGGTGAACATTTAAGTTTGGTAAAGTTCTAGTATGTGTATGTGTACTACACAATCTATTGTTAATTTACAATTATGATTACAATATTAATAATTGTTTTGAAAAAGGTGACATAACTCTTTGACTTTTTAACCATTTAACACACTAGCTTAAGTTAACATACTTATTAAGTTAACCTATGTATGTAGGCTATTTAGTAAAAACCTACTTCGTAATATAGGTTACCTTGTAAGTTTTTTAACTAGACATAAAAAATTTACTACATCTAGTATGTTTAAATGTACCTATAATAGGTTACTATACTAATAAATTAACCTAGGTAGGCTTGCTTAAATTCTTAGCTTTAAGTTTTTTGTCAAGTCAACCTTGATAGCCTCATTACAAAATATTTTATCAAGTTTGTAACAACTTCAAGTTTGTGTAACTAGATGTAACAATGATGTGACTATGATGTAACTAGATGCAGAATAATTATCCTAGGTCTTTTTTTAGCCTAAAAATGCTTAGGTCAACCTAAGTTAGGTTAATAAGTAAGATAGGTTGACAAACTAGTTTGTTTGAAATCAACCTACGGAGGTTTACGTCTAGGTTAGGTTGGTAGGTAGTAGGTAGGTTGACCTAAGTCAACCAAGGGTGGCCAAGGTTAATTTAAGGTTAAAAATTTTGAGTTTTATAATTTTTTGTTAAATACAATTAGTATAAAAAAATGTGATAGTGCAATGGATGAAAACTTGAACCCCAAAGTGAAGGTGAGGGGTTTAAGTCTTCACTCTTGCAACCTATAATATCTAGGTCACTTGGCTTAAATTAAGTAGCTTAGTTTAGGCTTCTTAAACTAAGAGTTTGACGTTTTTTTAAAATTTAAGCCACTTAGCTTAAGTTAAGTAGCTTAGGTTGCCTAACATAGGTAGTTAGCCTAGCTAGGTTAAGTTAAGTTGACTTTTGGTTACACTAGCTATATGGGCTAAACTATGTTGACTTTTAGTCATGTGCAATGACTCATAATGTGTTTATAGATTTTTGACACATGTCATCCATTCATCAAAACAACTTTTGTAACACTTAGTCAAATAAAATGACTAAGTTGAAATGGTATGCACTTTACCCATCATACCAAGGTTAATGATCATATGGAATTTCATTATTATAAGAGAATTTTAAAATCCTAATCGTTAAAATGATTGGGTTTTGCATCTAAACATCTTTTGTGACTAAATGGGTGAAACGACATGCATGGGTTTAACAATTCATTAGTCACTAGTTGCATATGTCATTTTTGATTAATATATAGTTGTAAAGGTTAGTTGCAAAACCCAAATGTGTTGTTGTGCTACATATTTGTTGATTTTAATTTATTTTTCATTATTTCTAGGTGGTCATACTTCCCAAGAGGGAGTTACAAGTAATTACCATTGTAACATAATTACCTTATTCTATCAAGATTGTAAAGTCTTTCATTTTTTAAACATGCTTTTTGGTTGTGGTTTTAATAAAAAAATTCCCTTTTTTATATTTGGCAATTACCATTTATATTTTGAGTGTAATTATTGGGCGTATTGTTTGGAGCTATTTACATAGACCTTGTCCAAATTGGGCCTTTTTTAGACCACTAAAAAGGTTTTGAAATGTAGTATAGTAACACGGGGTTGCATTCCGAAAACAATAACTTGTAATAAAAATTATGGCCATTTGAAACGTTAGAAATCAAACTATTAATTTTTTTTCAACCATTTAAATGGCATTTTGAAAGGTAGAATCAATTTTGATTGATTAAATTGATACATCAAGGTGAAATTTTTTTAAAAAAAATTACACAATTATTATTGAATGTTTTCTATTTGGATGAAAAATGAAAAAGTTATAAGCCCAAGAAATTACATAATTCATAACTTGTAATTTCAAATAATTTTGGAATTTGAGAAATTTTGAAAATTTGCCATTTGGATGTAATCATTGTGTGAACATGTAAAATATAATATAAGAAGAAAGTGGTGCCTCCTTTTAAGCCTGGGCCATGACAAGTCTTTTGAATTGAGTTAAACCATGGTTTATCCATGCATCATTTTAGTTCCAAAATGTCCTTATCACCATCTTGTTTAGTTCCATAACTCCCACACCTTGTTTCATGTTGCAAGCTAAAATGCACATTCTGGGTTTGCATTCTTTTGCAACATTACAAATTAGAAAAAATTAATTTACCATCAATACCATTGACAAACCTTATAAGGGTATGTCAACACCTAAGCTTGAAAGTTTTCCACATCACATTGTGTTGGAAAATTTATCTTGATACCTTGTGGCACAATAATACCCACATAAAATAATTAATTCTCAAAAAAAATCAATGACCCCATTTTGAATATTTTAGATTGATAACAAATTTCATAATACTTTGACCAATTTGACAATTCATTTTCAAATATTTAATTATTTTTCAATTTTTCAATTTGACAATTCATTTTCAAATATTTAATTAATTTTCAATTTTTCAATTTGCCACCCATTTAAAATTTATCTTACATTTGATAAAGGTTGGTAATTAGCAAATCAATAGAAGTTGAGTATTGATTATGTATAAACTAACACCAATTGCATTTTCATGAAATTAAAGGGGGTTGAGTAGTCGACTTTTGGAACAATGAAATGGTTAGTATTATTTTTTCTCAACACATTGCTGATTTTCTCATGTGCATTAACTAAATACTTGTTTGAATTTGTATTGAAGTACTTAGTGTAAAATGCCCATTAAATGTGGAAAAAATAACATAGGGAAAAATTGTTTATTTATATATTTTTAGAGCTTTTGACATAATTATTGAGTATTTATCACAAATTTCAAAAAAATCATAAAAAATTAATTAATGTTGAAATGGGTGTTTGCATGGTGAATCAAAAAAATTGTCACAATGTACAATTTTCATTACAATACAAAATTGAACAATTTGGGGACAAATTGGAAAATATTTAATGTTCAAAATTGTGTAATTAAAGGTGATTCGCAATTTAATATATCATGACAAACAATTGTATGAGCTACAACTGTACTCCAAAAGACTATTGCAACTAAAAATGATGCAATAGTCTTTTGGAGTCCAATTATGGTTCATGCAATTGTTTGTCACAAAATGATCACTTAAAAATAATAATTAGAACATACATCTTTTAATTGAAATTTCTCAATGAAAATTTGCACATCAATATATATATGTTTGAATGAACAATCTTCCATCAATGTTTTTCAAATTGCCTTGAAATCATGAAGTTTAGATTTAAATTAAATATAAACCTTTGGAAGAATTTGTGAACTTTTTTTTTAAAGGTTTGTAAGAATTTTAAATGACCAATGGAAATGACAGAAAGGGATCATTGTCTTCAATGCTTAGCAAAATAAGGTTATGTGTAGACCTGAATTTTGAAAAAAGAAAAGAAAAGGCCAATGAGATTGTTGGAATTGATTGTTTGAATTTGTTTTCTTAGTTAACTTAGAGTGAATAATAGCTATTTATAACAAGGTTATTGCACATTACTTGTGCACTTTGCTTTATCAAACAAATATTGCTACCCATACATGGTCATACAAAACCTATTCTTATGAAATGGGGACCAGCTAGTAACCAAGCATTCATAAAATGGTTATCCTAACAACTTATATAAAAGCAGCATGTTCCAACCACATACCCTAGTGGTGCATTCACACTCAATGTTAAGTCAATGTTAAATGAAAATCTAGGTGGCATCCTAGGTGGCATGCAATGTTAAATTGGTGATAGCTTAATGTGAAGTAAATGTTACTTTAACATAAAATCTTCATGGTAACTAGGTTTAAGCCCTAAGTGACTAACATGATGTTAGGGGACTCAAACGGTAGAGTCCCTAACACCAAGTGTGAATGCACCTTTAGCCCCCATATTTCAACATCCCAGGGGTGGAGCTGCTCTAAAAGAGTTTTAGCTTCTGCCTGTAGATATGTATGGTGTGCTTTGTAGAAGGGGGGTGTTAGAGAATCTCCAGTGGTGCTCAGTATGTGACCTGCAGAAATATTTTTCACATTCAAGTTTATTAGTTATGTACTTTTTTTTACGACCCCCACCCATCAAACTGAAACTGGGACAACAAATGGGTGGGAGAGCACTAATAGCAAACCACCTGGACCAATCATTACGATAAGCCAATCAGAAACACTGAGCCGCAGTCTGATTATATTTACTAGCTCCTTAGACCCTAGACCCCTAGGGTTGAGAACCATCCTTGGGTATCAATATTACCCTTGGGGTGATTTTTTCAGATTAAATTTTTGTTTTTTCAAGAGGGTGATTCTCAAAGTTCTAATAATCGCACACATAAGATAAAAAATCCTTAAGCCCACAATCAATTGAATGATGCATCATGCACAATATTTGCACTCTTCTTTATTTCATCATTGACATAAAAATAATAATAATAATGCCATAGAATTGCCAACCAATTAACACGACCAAAATATGTCTTTCCACCCTCTTGGATTCATCCATTCTTTTTTTTTTTTTTTTTAAATAATAAAAACCATTT
>Ga0209611_10012057_pt1 | contig 12252 bp, 8 predicted proteins | sample S1TSphgellanicum_3_FD_187693 | JGI IMG/M metagenome (GOLD analysis project Ga0209611, IMG submission 187693) | Host-associated microbial communities from peat moss isolated from Minnesota, USA - S1T2_Fc - Sphagnum magellanicum MG (SPAdes) (version 2) | ecosystem: Host-associated > Plants > Peat...
CCTGTGTGAGTGAGTAAGCTTGTCAATTCTTCCTAGTCTTTCCCGGGACTTCTAGCACGCCCCTCTCACCCCCTCTAGTGCTGGAAGTCGGGATCGTGCTCCAAGTTCCAACTCCTTTCGCATTGCCGCATACTTGGACCCTCAAGTGGGTCTACGAAGAACTTGGGAGCGCGACAGTGGAGTTCATGCAAGGATTTTCATGACAAAACCTCTAGAGTTTTATTTCAAATAACTGTTTCTCCCAAATCCACCATTGGATTTGTGTCAAACTTAAAACAGTTCTTGTTTAGGAGGTGCAGAAGGTTCTCTCCAAATTTCAGCATCATCGGTTTGGCTGTAAGGGAACTACATTTGCCGAAAGTAGAGGGGGTTGAAATTGTTTGTTTTTTCCTCAATCTAAGCAAAGTGATTTTGATCCCAAGGCTTAACTCTTGATCAAAAAAATAAAAAACTTATAAGATTTTGTAACATGGCTCCTTTTTATATTAACTTTTCAAAAATCCAATGCATGTTAGATTATGAGGTTGTATGTTGATGTTATGATGAATGGAACAAGAGGGGTTCAACCATCAAGCGTGACATTGAATGAACATCAACATAATGCCCCTTCACATTCCATCATGGTGAGTTACGATTCTCCCACAATGTCTTTGAATCTTCCAAGTGGACACAACACATTAGATTCTTAATGAACTTCATTGCATTACATTGAATCACCTTACTTGTTAGACTACAACTACATAGTAATTTCACTTCCAAGCGGGTTTTGTGAATGCATATCTTCATGTTGAAGTGTGCAAGAATGCCTCACATATTGCAAGACATAATATTTCATTATGGTTTAAACTAAAAAAATATAAGTTTCTTATCATATGCAATATTTTGGACCATAATCAAAATGTGCAATGGGTGACAATGGACACAATTGGAACTACTATGATCATAAACATGCTCTTCAAAAATAGTCACATTTGGGAAAATGAATATGTCAAAGTGGTCAAAAAGGAAAATGTTTCAACACATTCCCTTTTCATATTCTTTCCATGAGTAATAACTATGTATAATTGGGAGCCTAAATTGCAAGTATTCCAAAACCGTGAAACTCTATCACTCACAAAATCTTTCATGCACTTTGCATTTGCTTCTACAAGATTATAAAAAAAAATTAACTAACTCATGTCACATGTACACAAATCTAATTTTCTAAAAACATCACAAGCTAATGTTCTTTAGATCAAAATGTAACCTTTCTTGAAGCTTGTAATATTCAACTTCTCTTTAGATCTTTGTATCTCTTTGTCACTCAAACTAAACAACTCAATGAACTCAAGCTCTCATAATATTTCAAAAGAATAAAGTGGAGATGGAAACTATCAAAGGTATGAAGAAAGATTTTGACAATGTTCCTAATACAATAAATTCAACTTATCTAAAGATTGAAGCCTCTTGATCCTATTGATTGTCCAAATAATCCTATTGCAAGTCAAACGAGAAAAAAAAAGGTGGGCCAATTGAAGGTCACACGTCAAATAACTAAATTTAAACTAATGGCCCAAATTGAACAAATTTGACAATTCAAAATAATTGGCTAGAACTTCAAAAAAAAAAAATGTCCATTTTGTCCTACATGGAACACAGTCATGGGTTTGCCCATGTGGTTAATCCCATCATTACAAGTGATTATATCTTTAGTTTGAAATAGGTATTTGTTGTAATTGACTTGAAAGTTGAAATTTAAAAAAATAAAAAATATAATGGGTTTTTTAACATAATAGCAAAATGATGCCCAATACTTGATGGTATTGATCTCCTCACTACTTTTATTCATATCATTATTTAAAAACTATAAATTTGTTATCATGATTCATATCATTGCAAGATGTCATGTTGACATTTGTTTAATGTTTATACCATTATGGTATTTTTTAAAAATTTGAGAGATTTTATATCATTATCATATTACTAATAAGTGTGTGGTAAATCATATACTTGCCCCAAGTCTAGTTACAACTTGTGACACATTCCAACAATAAAAGTAAAAATGGCAAAAAGAGATTTTAAACAAAATATGACATGCGGCAAATACAAGGTTAGATTTCCTGAAATTTTGTTAAAGTAAAGAACCCATCTGCAAGGCTTAACTAGCTTCAAGCTCATAGATGCTCCAACTTGTGAATTTCTTTGAGTTGGTTGTTTGGCTTCACCTAAAGGGAAGAGATTTTGCATCAATGCAAGATCTTTTGGGTAAATTTTTACTTTGAACTTGGAACCACTATGTAGCTCACAACAAATTGCAAAGGATGCAATTGTCTTCCATCTTCATTCAAGCAATAACATTGAAGTTTGCTATTATTGAAACTATATGAAATCATCCATAAGTGAGAAGCTAAATTCTCATTGTGATCAATGATGACTCCTGACAACCCAACATAGATGAGAAATCATGTACTGAAAACCTTAAAATCAACATAAGAAATATTTCATATATATGGTTCAAGAATTTAGCTTGTCATATATGGATGAATTGCATCCATCATTTGACTTATCATTCATGAATGTAATTCAATTACAATTTTTTTTCATAACATCAAAGATGAATTTAACATCATTCACTTTCATCCATGATGATAATTATTGTTAAAATTATATTTTGAATTTTTTTTTGAACAATTAACCCATGGAAATATTTTTACGAAAAATTCTTTGAACCAACTCTCCAAACAAGTATATGTTGGAGCTCAGCCAAGGATTTTGAGCTTAGGATTTTGATCATTGCATCTTTGCCCTGGAACACAAAAAGGCTTTGTTAAGCCTTAGTTGACACACCCAGTAGTAAGTGTTAAATCACTCAAAATGGACTAAAAATGAGAAATATATGAAGCTGAAACTAGAGAAGAGAGTAAAGTAATTTTTTAAAAAAAAACTTGAAGCAAATTATCCCTCATCCTCTTCCTGTGTTTTCTGCATTCTTCCTTTGCTTCTGATGCTCAAACAACATTTGCAGCCCTTCAGTTTGCACATCCAATGACACAAAAATCGCTCAATTTGGTTAAATTTTTAAAAAATTGGTTAAAGACTTTTTAAAATATTGAAAAGTGTTTGATGATAAATATGTGTTCAATGATGGGCAGTTCTACTCTACCTGGTCTGACCTCCTACCACTCAACAACTAGATCAAGCAGTTAAAGACAAGCAACCACCATCCTACCTTGGCAGCTTCACTACTAATTACATTATTTGTAAAAATGTTCTAAAAATTCAAACAGGAACTTTTTCAAAGAAAATAAGTTTTTTTCTGTTATAATCATCTTGTATCACTATTTATTTATTTTTTTAAATTTTTAAATTTTTATATTGTGTAACACCCTTGGCCATGGGCATTACCAGAATTGGGCCTCCCTTGGGCTCCACCTCACACAAGCCCTTAATTTAGTAATGCTTGTGGCTTCAGGTGTTACCCTACACATAAAAGCTTGAGGCAAAATGCTATCACAAAATTTAAACAAGTGTAGATCAAAAAGAGAGGAAAGTTTCTTACACCTATAAGTAGGTGCAAAGACCTACTTCAATTTTTTCAATGTAATTGGAGGGCATGTTTCCTAGCTCATTTGTTTCCTCCATACAGTGGAGAGGTGGGTGAGGGGTGCAATTTGAAAAATGGATTGCCCATTCCTCACATTTAGTAAAATAGAATGCATGCCAAAGGGGACATTCCATTTTTTTGCTTTTCCCCATCATGGAAAAAACTTTTAAAAATCAAAGCAAGTGTTTTATGCTTGATAAAGCCGACGACCGCAAGCTTCACCTGGCACATAATTTCCCTCCCACTCTTCAAGAGTAGGCACAAGATCACTCCTCTTTTGTAAGAGGAATATGCACGGATGCAAAGGTGCCCTCCAAATGGGTACACTTTGAAATTTCTTTTCTTGGAGTGCTTGACAAACTCACACTAGGCCACCACCTAATGAACTCAAAATGTGGGACCAAAATCAAAACAATGGCTCCTCCATAGCCTCCCTTCCCTTTCCCCTTTCTAACTTTTCACAGGCAGAGTCAAGCAGAGCCGATAAACGGACACACCCAACGAGGTCTTGAAAATGACGAGACCTGAAGCAAACACACGGCACCTGGGTAGGTGACGTCAAGGTAGGTGCGGTGCCGGGATCGAATCCCCGCGAGCAAGCGTCGTCCGTGCGCGCCTTCCTTCCTTCAACCTTCGTTTTCCTCTTGCTATTTTGTTCTTGTGAGATCATGTCTCTAGTCTGTTTGCCTCTCCCTCCGTCTCTCTCTCTCTCTCTCTCATCTGTCTGACACGATCCATTCTCCCCCTGTAGCACCCTCTCAATATCATACTCCCGGTAACAGTCTGGGAACTGGGTAGCTTCTTTTTTGTACTTCTTTTTATATGCTTTTCAGTGCGCTTATTCGGATTTTCTTTCTTTTTTTGTGGTTTTGGTTTTGTCTCTTCCTGCCTCTCTCTCTCTCTCTCTCTCTCTCTCTCTCTCTCTCTCGCTCTCTCTTTCTCTCTCTCTCGTTCAGCTTCTTTTCTCTGTTTTCAGTTTTCAAAAGCTGTCTGTCGGGATTCTTTCTTCCCACCCCCATTTTGGTCCCACAAAAGTTTTTCTTGGTTTCTTTGTTTGTGCGGACTTTGTCGGTTCGAGTTTCAGAAGAAAAGTGGGAAACACACACACGCACGCACGGACTTCTTGAAATAAATTTCGTACAGAGATCTAGCCCGGTTTTAGCGGAAGAATTTGTTTACCAAGGAAGTTTCTTTTGTGGGTCTTTTTTAAATTGGCGAGGGGACGAGAAAGAGCCAGTGGGAAAACATGGTTGTGGGTGGTAACCAAGCGGGGAAGGGAGCGAAGGGTCTGCTAATGGGGAAGGGAGCAGACCAGGGCGATCAGAAGGACAAGAAGAAACCCATCTCTCGATCGTCGCGTGCTGGTCTTCAGGTTCCCCTCCTCCTCCTCCTCCTCCGCTGCCCCCTTTTCTTCTCTCTCTCTCCATCCCATATCCTTCCCTTCTTCATAATCTTTTCCCCACTGCTCTTTGCTTCCCTCCAGCAATCTGAAATGGGTACCCGCTGAATAGGATCAAGGTACTGAATGTAATGTTTCATGGGTTTCCTAGCAAGCTGAAATGGGCACCTGCTGCAACAGGATCAAAGTACTGAATGCAATGTTTCATGGGTTTCCTAGCAATCTCAAATTGGTACCTGCTGCAACATGATCAAAGAACTGAATGCAAATGGTTCATGGCTTTTCTCAAAGCACAATGGTTCTTTCACATTCTTAGTATTACCCTTCTTGTAGTTTCATTTCATGCCTTCTGATGGTGCATATAAGACCATTCTGATATTCTTGGTGTTTGGGCTGGTGGAGGTCTTGGCCAGGCTTTGTTCCTGGGTGATGGCAATCATATAATTTCAATTAAGTCTTAGTCATTTCCCGCTTTTTCCAGCTTAGATTTTCAAGCTCATGTTCTAATGCAGTAGTTTCTTGCCAGCATTGTTACTTTCAGGTTGCAAAGCATAGAGGCACCAATGTGCATATGGGTGTGTGTGCACAGTGGCATGTGAAGTTTTGATGTGACATAATTGTAAAGAAGCTGTTCTCTCCTCTCCTAATAATCCAGTATTGAGGCTGTCCAGAGCACCAGTATGTAGGACAAATTATTGCCTTGAATATCTAAGGAAGCCTGAAACACATTTGTTCAAGATATTCAGATATGCTGTTTTCCTCAATTACCAATAGAGTACACTAGCCTATAACTGATCAGGATGTCATATCTGTTTTCCTCAATTACCAATAGAGTACACTAGCCTATAACTGATCAGGATGTCATATCTGTTTTCCTCAATTACCAATAGAGTACACTAGCCTATAACTGATCAGGATGTCGTGACCAAGCAATCCACTAGGTGAAAGGGTGATGTATTCAACCAATATCATAAGATTCTGTCTTCTGATACTGAGTGCATTAGGATTGTGTGTTTTGTTGTTCTGCAGTTCCCAGTTGGTCGGATTCATCGGCTTTTGAAATCACGGGCTGCTGCTAATGGAAGGGTTGGGGCAACTGCTGCTGTATACTCAGCAGCAATTTTGGAGTATTTGACAGCTGAGGTACTAGAACTTGCTGGAAATGCAAGTAAGGATTTGAAGGTGAAGCGTATTACTCCCCGGCATTTGCAGCTTGCCATTCGTGGAGATGAAGAGCTGGACACCTTAATCAAGGGCACCATTGCTGGTGGTGGTGTCATCCCACACATCCATAAATCCCTCATCAATAAATCATCCAAGAAGGACTAAGAATGGAAATGGATCTTGAAGAAAATACACTGAAGCAGAACATGCTTTCCAGTTGAAACATATGTTGTGAGGCAGATTTTCAAGGAAGTACTTTCCTGCCTCCCCTTCCACCTGGAGACAGAAATTTGGGAAAATGTGCAACTATCTTTGCATCTGTAGTCTTCCCTTTGTTACACAATTTTTTAGTCTCATGATTGCAGATGGTTACATTTTGGATTGGAGAGGTTTTGTTGTAGGCTTCCTTGTCAATGATTGTGTATAACAAGAATTATGCTGAGGCTGAAGAGGATCTTTTTTCTGAAAGCTATGTTATCTGGTTTGGGATGGTTTAGTCAGTCTGCTGTTTGTTAAATTTTTGGGTCCTGCAGGTCTTTCTTCTTCTTTCCAATAGGTTAATGTGGATAGTCATTTTGTGCCTTTCACTTTTCAAGGAAGAGCTGTCTTATTGGCCCCATCAATGCATTCATGAGATATGTAGACAGGACCAACATACTGTTTTGTTGTTGTGTTTTCTTTTATATGCCGTTTTGATGAATTCAGATCTCTCTTACTTTTTGCTACAAACCATTTACTGAAATCCAGCCGCTAACACACTTTTGATGCTTTAGTTTCTCCTTAGTTCCTAGATCAAATTTCTCAAGCTCTTCAGATAGTTAACCCAGAGACATCAGGACAGACCAATTTGGTCCACTGCTCACTGCATTTCTGTACTTCTCTGATGTTTAGGTGTTAAGGATCCACCCATCAGGCCCATGTTCAACTTCATGGACACCTAGTCCACCCACTGCTTCTTAGTCTTAGTTAACCTTCTGAAGTGGCACAGATAGTTGCCCATTGTTCTTTGAGTCTTAGTCTAGTCTTCTGAAGAGGGAACATTAGCCCTCAAGGTTTCTATTTGAACAAAACACAGTTTTGCAAAGAAGGTTTGTGTTTGCTATGGACATGTTGCTAGTGCAGACCTCTGAACATGCATGTGACTGCTGTTCAGATTGCTTTTGGTTACTTTCCTTGGCCACAGTGAACCAGTACCCACCAGCAAAGGATGGATGGTAAGTGGTCAGGAACCAGTTTTCTGTTGGGTTCCAGTTCCCTAGCTAACCATGGTGGTTAGCTCAGTTGCTATTTTCTTTCTACCTACGTACTGACAACCCACAAGCAGGTTGTTAGTAGGTAGGTAGGTAGTAAAAACAACCCTTACCTATGTATAAACCATCTACTTACCTGGTAATTACCTATTTTCCTACCTACCTACCTATATATGGGTCCTATTTCTTACAGAAATAGTTACCAAGGTGAAACCAAATATTAACTCAGTTGAGGTTCATCCACAACTGAGTTATAACAGGCATCCAGTGGATGGTGTGCTAGTGGGTGCTGGTTCACTGTGGCCTCCTATTTTCCTCCTATATTCTTCTTCAAGGCAAAGCATTTCCTCTTTAACGCTGAAATGTTTGAAGCTTTGACACTAATTCTATTATTTCTAGACAAGTTGAAAATTTCAAAAATACTTCTTCCCAAGAACAAAATCTTGTGAAGGAAAATGGACAAAACTTTTGGAATATTTGGGAACATTTTATTTTCAACATGGAATCTTGAGGTTAATTATTTAATTCACAAACATGTGTTGAAGCTGCCCTTGGACTGCAGTATATGATGCAGTTTGGAAAGATCATATGTTTAAAAACTTGACCTATAGCTCTTGGAGAATTCTCCCAAGTGTGTTTGGAGACCAGAAGGCACCTTATATCTGTAAAGCACAGGGCCAAATTTCCTAGTGTACCCTAAACCCTAAAACCTCAGTGTCATTTTTGCTCATGATACTGGGTGGGTAGGGTACCACAGAAAAAAAAACTAAAAATAAATTAAAAAATTGCTTGCAGGCTTTATGCTGGGTAACTCCCTCACAGGGGTGTGTTCCCCAAATAACTGCCCTTGGTTCCCACCTTGGGGGTGGTTATTTTGGGAACTCCCCACTCCTTAGGGGTTACCCTATATGTACATATCCCTCCTAGAAGAGAGGAAGCATTTTATGCTTACTCCTTAAGAGTGGAAGGGATCTTAGGTCTACAAGAGGCCTCCTACTTCTAAGGTCCCTCTCCTCAAGTAGGCATAGGATTCCTCAGATTTTTAGGCTTAAAGACTCTCTCACTCTTGAAGAGAAGGTGTAAGAACTAAGAACCCAAGGGTCTCCTATGTCTCATGATCTACTTATGTTTAGGTTCATGGATATGTTCCCCTTGTGCTTTATGACGGATAAAGCACCAAGGTGGAGGCATTCCCAAAATTGAGGTGAGATTTGGTAGCACCTTGTCCTACGCCCTTTATTCTAGTAGGGTCCCCACCCCGAGGGTGAAACCTAAACATAGTTTTCTTGGATTATCACAAAATGGCTATGACAAGAAATAAACATCAAATGGACGTGTGCCCTTACACGCATGATACTTCAACATGATAACCATGTAAAACTTGTGTCATGAACCAAAGAATTATCACAAACACAAAAACTATCCATGAACTTGAAAGATATGGCAAACTATAACAAAACTAGTTTAAACACAATCCTAATTATATACAAGGACATATATATGTACGTGTAATGACACAAATTATGCAAAGACTTAACATAGAGTATTATTCACAATATGAAAAGCTTTCAAATCAAATAAGATGAACAAGAATATAGTACAAGGTTATACATCAAATATATTGTCAATCAACCATAAAATAACGGGTTGCAAAATTTTATTTACACTTGTTTGAAATTAGGTCATACACACTTCCATAAGGCCTATTGTCTAATAAAGCTTCTTAGGAAATTTTGAAAAATATCTTTTTTTTGGTGAAAATGAAAAATGCATACAATGTTCATCAATTAAATGTAATTCGTTTATGAACCACATGTCAAATGACCATAATAACTTTCTCAAAAAAGTTGATTATACCATTTCTAGAAAAGTATTATTTGGGTCAATGTCACCCATAATATCTTGTGTTTGAAAATGTATTACATCTAACAATGGGCATTCTCCCTTGATTTCATAGGTCCTAGGGTTTACCTTAAAGGTTCATTACTTAGTTAATTTTGCTTAACAACAAGCAATTAGAACACTTGAGTTGGTGGATGCAACAAAATCCAAACAAAGCTTGTAAAAAAATATTCCAATTTGAAGAATGAAAAAAATAGCTACAACAACATGGTGCTATAAAACATCATTGGTCTCTTGACACATAAAAAGGGATCTATGGTGTATCATGATGTGTGTGCCATGAGTGTTGTACATGACATGTTCTACGTTGTTGTTGGTGTTACTCATGGTGGTGATGTTGTGTTGTTACCAACAAACATCCCAAATTATTAAATCAAATGCAAAAAAGAAGTTTCTTCATAGTTTGTCACATAAAATGTTAAGCTTGACCAAACATTGTGTTTAAACTAGTTGATGGTTTAACATCTCCTAGTTAGACTACATTGTTTTACAATTTCACATCATATTGATATCTTTCCACCAAAAGGAAAAATGGGGACCATATTTATTAAGAACACTTGCATACTAGAGACTAAGTGGTGTGGAACCTTGGTGATGCTTGATTTTGGCTACAAAATAGTTAAGGTTCAATTCATAAATTTGTACATCATACCTTCATGTCAATCACTTAAACTTACAAAGATAGCTTGGAACACAATGAAAAAAAAAATGTTGAAATCATAACATATTTCTTAAGTTAAGTTTTAACTTCTACATCATTGGTCAATCAATTTCTCCCCATTATCTTGTTTGCTAAGTAAGACTAGGATCAAATATGGCTCCTTTTCTACATGCAAAATGGCATTATCAAACACAATCTTTGATATTTGTCTTTGGATTACATTTGGGTCATTTCAAGATTTGCAAACAAAACATGTATTGCAATTTTTCCTTCTAAAAAGAACCTTGTTAAGCACATGAATTTACTCTTAAGATGTGTTGCTAGACTTTGCCCATCCCATAACCTATAGTGGTGATATCCTTATTTTCCATGACATATCAACATACAATACCTACTATGTAAGCTAAAATCAACATCAAGAAGGAAACAAATGACATGGAAATAACCACATTCTATCAAACCCTCACTTTTTGAAAACATAACAAAAGTCACGAATTGTCTATCACAACCAAATGAACCAAAAATAATTTTATAGTTAAAAAATAAAGAAAAAGGTAGGAGATGAGATATATACCACTTAACATCAATAGGAGGCATAATGGGGCATTACACAAGCTCAACCATGTACTACCAAAAATTACATGCATTTGTTGTCATCAGTGACCAACCATGCAAATCATATCTATGAAATTGCAAAAATAATCTTCACAATGCTTTGAAGGTAACCTAATAATGAATGTAATCCTAACCTTGTGAACATCAATTGCTCATCACAAAATGTCAAACCATCACCTTCTTCATCACAAATAATAATGACAAGCTACCATGACAAATCCAGAAAAAAAATGATAGCATCCACTAATTACATTATGGGCACAAAATGTTAAATTTACAAAATAATAATATGGACACTACTTGAACAAATTAATCAAAGTCCCCTTTGATCAAAACCTCAAAAAAAAGTTAAAACAATTCAAAAGAAATCATTAAAAACCATCACCAAAGATAACAACAATTTTTTTTCAATTTTCTATCAGTAAAAACATGTCAACAACATCTACAATTTTATCTTGATTCATATTACAAAAAATCTTGGACAAAACTCAAGGGTGAAAGAAAGAGTTTATGCAATTTGCCATGTCAAAAATAGATTCAATTGTTTTTCAAATCTTCACCAATAAGCATTGCAACAAAGCAATCAAAGTGCCCTTGGATCACAACTTCAACAAAAAGTTGTAAAGGGAGGTATTGGCGATGCCGAAGGTCCCTCCCGAACACGCTCGCAATTGGGGTATCAAAAAGGAATGTCTAATTGAAAAAGGATTGCAAATGACAACTTTGGATTTTTGTTATAATTGTAGTGCATTGTTGTGTCAATAGATAAAATGATGTCTTCTTAAATTAATAAAAATATTTAAAAATAATTTGGATATTATGTAAATGTCATTTTGAGTTTTGTAAACTAAAGGAATCAAGTGTCTAAAATATTATTTTTTAAAAAACAATCAAAAGGAAGGTATAAAATCATACAATTGATTTCAAATTTTTTGTACAACAAAAACATGCCCCCTTCTATGAAAGTACATGTTCATTGGATGAACTTGATGAAAAACCAAATCATACAAAAATTTCAAAATCTTAAAATTTTGAAGGAAAAGGTTACAAGGCAAAGGACTCATTTTTTAAACCATTTGATAAAAAAATTATGTTCAATGGGTTCAAAAGGTTTAGCTTTAGAAGCAAGTCACATGTGCATGAAATAATCTTGCTAAAAAACAAGTTTAGTTGTCTGTTGAAACTCATTTTGGGATTTTCTACACTATAACAAAAGGTGTCATTATATGCCAAGTGATTTCATTGGATTTTGAGTGAATTCACTAGTTGTAGTGAATGGGGACTAGTGAAAAAGTAGTGAATTCATTGGTTTAGTGAATGGGGACTAGTGAATTGCACCCACATTTTGTAGTAGTGCTGGGATTTTCTACATTTCTAGCATTAAACTAAAATATTCATACACAATTATGTATGAATGTGAAAATCACCATTAATACATGAATTATTTTATATTGGACTATTCAATTTTTCTCACTTAAATTTGTTTCATGTAAATGTTATGTGTAAAAAATAGCTTTAAAAAGTCCTTAAGTTTTTTTTTTTTTTTTTTTTGGGGGTACCCCAACCATGAGTGGACCTTGTACCAATTCCAAAGAAATTGTAAGAAGCTCCAAAAAGAAATAAAAACATTTTTAAAATCCTTTGTCCACAAAATCATGTCAACATCACCTATGATGGT
>Ga0209611_10012058_pt1 | contig 12249 bp, 7 predicted proteins | sample S1TSphgellanicum_3_FD_187693 | JGI IMG/M metagenome (GOLD analysis project Ga0209611, IMG submission 187693) | Host-associated microbial communities from peat moss isolated from Minnesota, USA - S1T2_Fc - Sphagnum magellanicum MG (SPAdes) (version 2) | ecosystem: Host-associated > Plants > Peat...
ACAATAAACTAAATGGTAGCTTCTTGATATTGTTATTTCACATATGCAACATATCTATATATCTCTTTCATAACAAAAATTGAAACCCCAATTTGATTTAAAGATGTTGCCCACATGTGGTGTTTAGCAAATTCACAAGCCAAATGATCAATTCCGGTGTTCAAATTTGTAATCCAACAAAGATTATTACTTTCACAAGCAGTGTTGATCAAAGCAATGGAATTTTTTATCACATTACTTTCAAAAAAGATTACCTACCATAGAACATGTGGTACACATCCCTTCATAGATCTTCATTGTTGTTATGAAATCACAAACAAACTTAATCAAAGAATGTATTACCTCTAACATCTACATCACCACCGACACACCCCCAACTCCTTTGATGGATTTAACTCTGAATCCAAAGGGTGAAAATAACAGAAGGACAAGGAGTTGGGACACGTTCCGTGACTCGTAACACTTTGGGGGTAAAAAGCCGTGTTAGAGTTCGAGGATGGGGATTAAGAAAGATGGAAAACAAGACAATTACTCACACAGACCTACACAAACCAAACAACAAGTTGGTTAATGTGTAGTTGGAGCACTTTTGGTGCATGGATGAACCATGGGCAAACACGAACTCAAAAGACTCACCATAGCCCGGACTTGGGGGAAACCACCAGCTTCCATTTTATAGTATTTTTTGTGCCTAGCCATGGGGCCAGCACCCAAATGTCATTTGTCCCAGGACTCCCAAATTGGAGTCCCGAAATTCCCTAAATTGGGATCTTTGCAACTTTGGGGGTGTATAACTTTGTGTTCAAACCTTCGATTGAGGTGAGGTCTGAAGCAAAGTTGTAATCCTCATCAAAATATTTTCAATAGTATGTGGCACGCCACCTGCACGCAAGGAAGTTAAGGCGATTCCTGACTTTTAGTGATTAGGAGTCAAACTACCAATTTCACTCTCGACCTTTCTTTTAGCTATAACTTGTGTGTTAAGTACCCAAATGGGTCATGCGAATCCATTTTACACATTTACATTCTAAAAAAAATTCAATGATATAAAGAACTTCTTAATCCAATGAGTTTTGACCCTTGAAATCGCCCTTTGAATATTTAGAAGTCCATTGGGACTTTAATTCCGAAAGTGGGAACTCACTTGGGAGTTGTGGGGGTTCATTCCCTCACACTCTCCTACACTCCCATGAACATGAAATGTGACTCCCAGGCTCATTCGTGGCCCACACCTTTGCAAGCCTTTGCCTTGGTCATGAACCCAAGGCTAAGTTGCGACAACTAAATTCAAACCCAACAAAATTTTCACATCAATCAACAAAAACAAATTAGATTTGGCAAAAGGTATTGTGGGTGCATCTAGTGTCATTTTCATGAGAAAAATGCAGTATATAGATAAGACACATTTGATAGGATTGATCATAGAAATCCATCTTATCTTAATGTTCCACAGAATTTTAATACTTTTAATTTCCATGATTTATGCCCATTTAGTAAACCCTGAATGCATGTTGGGGATATGATTGAAATAAACATACAAACATTATAATAAATTTTCAATGTGAGAAACCAAAGGTAGGTTTGAAAAGGTTTGTATCGCAAGATTGGTATGATGTGCCATACAATACAAACCAACAACAAATGGAACATATTGATGTTGGATCTAAATTGTCACTCTTGATTTAAGGCCTTGGAAGGTGCTAACCCCATCAGGGATATTACTATTTGGTGAACATGTGAACATGAACGTGAGTAAGTGAACATGAGCAGGTGAATAGGATCAAATTTTTTTAGAATGTTTTATTGACACATGGCATATAATATTTTGTGATGTTGAAGAATATTTTGCCACGTGTACATGGATGAATAGTAACAATGGATGGAAAATTAAAACGGATAAAAGATAAAATGGATGAAATTTTAAAATAGATGAACCAAAAAAACGAAGGAAACTTATTCACAACCAAGAGTTATGTGTTAATCCAAACTTTACCTATTCAAAAGTATGTGTCAATCGAAACACCGCCTAGTCATCTCCAAAAGGTATGTGTCAATCGAAACATTAATTCTTCATCTCTAAGAAATATATGTCAATCAAAACACCACCTTTTGATTTCAAAGAAATATGTTCCCATTAGGAATTGAAACAATATGAGGCCACACACTCTTTATACCGTTTTAACTTGTTTTTTATTTCAATTCTATTTTTCAAACCTCTTATGTCTAGGGTCATTCTTGTTGCTTAAATAATCAAAGTACATTTTTTCCCCCTCTCCACCTAAGTTGCTTAACTCCATATTTTCTACAAGTACCAATTGTTTATAACTGCTAAACATCTATTTCACAATGGTAAAAAGAAAATTTATAGTAATGGTCACACCAAACACCTTGGACATTATGATTAAATACACTTTAATTTCAAACATACTAGATGGAATATGCAAAATGATAAAAATGCCCTTGGAATTTCCAAAAGATCCCACCCTACTAGACCCCTTGAAGTAGTTGCTAGAAATTAAAACATGGGGATAAAAATGGAAAAAACAAATCGACAAAACAAATGAATGGGTGGCATGGCAATGGGCGAATGCAAAAATAAACAAAGAAAGTCTTGCATTGCTTAAACAAATTATAAACATTCCAAAGGAGGATATAGAAGACTACCACTAAACAATGTTTACACATGCCATAGATTTCTGCCAAGAACATTCAAGTTTGAAAAAGCAAATTCCAAAACATTCCTTCCCAGGTTTATTAAAGGATTTGTTGACAAAGGATTTGGTAACCCTTGGAAACCTTTGGAAACCTCCTATCAACAGAATTTATGGAACCCAATAGACGACTTTATGCAACTCCAAGCAAGCAAGCTTGGGTGCCACAAGATTTAAGAAACAAAATGTTAAAACAACATGTAAATCATCGGCTGATAGGCCTAGCCCTAAAACCATGAGATGTCTAGAATAGTTGAAAAAAAAGACATCCCAACTATTAAATAAGAAACCAAAATACCATTCTTTACAGTAATTTGTGGTTCAATAAACTTTTTGATATGAATTAGGGCTAAAGTTGAACATAGAGGTTGCTTCTTAGAAAATCCATTAATTCATACCCCATACCAGTACATGCCAGGCATGAGGAAAAGCAGAAGGAAAAAACCCTGATACCAGGACCGGTCTGGTATGTTGAAAAGTTGGTACTGGCACAACACTGCTTCAAACCAGCACCAGCTGCAATAAGAAATGTTCCATGAAGTTCCCTAACACCTCTCAATTTTTCTCAAAATGTGACACCAAAGATTAAAAAAAACTATAGCGAGTTCAAAGCAGTGTTGTGTAGGTATTAGAAATGGCAACCCCTCTCTCCTAAGATCTCATCAGATTTTCCTAATGTATTTTTAGGAAGGCACCTTACCAACGATAAATTTTACCTGTTGGAAGGCTAGGTGTTTCGACAAAATCATTGGTCACATGATTTGTCTCCGCCTCCTGCAAATTCACCCAAAAGTGGTTCTGGTAAGCCCACTTCAAGGCAAATGAAAAAGCATGTGTCAAAGGTAGATGACTTAAGTGAAGTAAGCCCTCCTCCTCATGGATAGATTTTGTCCAAATCACAACCGCAGCCACTCTTCAAAAGGAGGGATTTCATGTTCCAAATGTCAAGGGTAATTGAAGGGTATTCGGCCTCTTTAGCCTTGTTTCATGGCGATACAAGCTTCATTCTTCTTCATGGGCATTGTATTCCTCTTCATACACCCTACCTGAGCATCCACTTAATTAAGAAATTGAAACTTTTTGTGTAATGGGAAGTATAAGACCCAATAACAAATTGACCCACTATAAATCAAAAACTTATTTCACATGGTAAACTACTAGGGGTTTTTGACCTATCTATTTGTGGCATTCTTATCAATAAATCAAGACCCCTAGACCTAATTATTACCAGCTTCTTTTCATCTCTATCTTTGAAAATGAAGAAAAAATAAACCAACAACTTCCATGAATACCTCATACATTTTGGACTACACACATTTAGAACTACACAAGCCCTTGAATTAGTTTGGGTCTCTTATGGTAATTTTAGGCATTTGCATCATGATAGTTGGATGTATTTAGGCCCATGATTTCTCAAACTAACAAATGTGTTTCAAGATGAAAAATAGACACCCAGTTAAAGAATGATCCAAAACATTGCATCAAATTCCTTTGGTTGCCAATTTTTTTACATCTTCCTATTGATGATCATCACTTTGACTGAACTTCAAAATTGTTAAAAAACATTTGTGTGAGACAATGGTTCTATTTGAATAGATGATGAGGTTAAAAAACCCTCACCTTAAAAGACGTTGTGTGGTAATCATATTGTGTGTGGTATAGTTATTAATGTGAAGCACTTTGTTCCTACCCAGGGTCTTTGGTTTTGCCCAACCTTGCAATAATTCCCTTGCATTTGCTTATTTTTCTTTCCTACCCCAAACTTGGTGACAAGTGTGCTTGGGAATAATGCAAAATATTTGGTATCAATGTCTAGTGCTTCCTCATACATATAACCACTTGCCATGCACTCCTATGGTCTCTCTCTAACCCTTGCATAACTTTTCAACACTAATAAATAGCTTTTTATTGGATAACACCATAAGCTATTACAAGGTCACATTGGTCCACTTCATCCACTACATGCACTAATAAATGTTCCATGTGAAAGGATGGCAAAAAACAACTCTCCAATAAGCAAACGTCTCAAGGATATATAGTTTTAAGGAAGGGATATCAATTGGGTCAATGATCTTACTACAAAGCCTTTGAAAAATCTTCCCTACCCTTTGGGTATGGATGGCATGCCTTTGGGCAGGATGCATCAAATGCCTCACACAAACATGAAGGATTTGTTGGACCATCACATGCATGTCATGGCTTTTTAATCCAATTAGTCTTCCATTTCTCACATCTTTTTTTGAAAGTATAAGCATATCTGGTTGGGGTCAAAAGCTCAAGAAATGATTTTTTTCATCATGTGTAAAAACATATAGTGCATCAGGTTTGAAATATGTTGACCCACCAGGTTGATGCCATGATTACAAATTTGGCATAACCCTTGCCTCCTCCATGTCCTTCCTAACATTGAGGGTGTCTTTCTCACCAAAGAGACATTTCAATAAATTTTATTGTTACAAATGTTCCATTCAACATGCATCACATCCAACAAATGTCGAATAGGTAAATCTTGTAGACATTCATTAAACGTAAGGTATTTCTGAAATTTATGTTTAATCAATTGTCAATGACAAATGCACATGGAAAAGCTAGAGTAGGCATATATAACATTGGGACCATTAAAGGGGTGAAGCCTTTCACTTGGTTCTACGATTTAGCAAATCAAATTAATGCATTTCAACTCATTGTAAGGATTTCATCCAAATAATTATTTGAGTGCACAAGCCTAAAAAAACATTCATCTTAAATGTATTTCATCCAATGTATTTAGATGATACATCCTTTAGTCAAAGTCATCAAATTGGGCCACGGAGAACCAGCACCCACCAGTGCACCATTCACTGGATGTCCATTATTACTCAGTTGTGGATGAACCTCAACTGAGTTAATATTTGGTTTGACCTTGGTAACCAATTCTGTAGGAAATAGGTCCCATATATAGGCAGATAGGTAGGAAAATAGGCAACTTCTAAGTATGAGATGGTTTATACATAGGTAAAGCCTGTTTTTACTACCTACCTACTAACAACCTGCTTGTGGGTTGTTAGTAGGTAGGTAGAAAAAAAGTAACTGAGCTAACCACCATGGTAATTAGCTAGAGAACTCAAACCCAACAGAAAATTGTTTTGTGACCGCTTACCGTTCATCCTTCAGGGTGCGCTGGTGGGTGCTGGTTCACTGTGGCCCTATGTAAAGACCCATTAGATTATTGTTGTTAAATATTTATCATAATACCTGACATAGGTAGGCCTTTCACAAGCAAAAAGAAAACAGCATTTTGAAAAATGTAATGCCAGGACAAAAAACGGAATGCCAACTCTAATTGGTCGTGACATTTTTCAAAACACATACCCTTTCCAATAGGCAAAATTAGCCCTGGTAAGGTGCCTTCCTAAAATACACTAGGAAAATCTGATGAGATCTTTACCAGGGAGGGGTCGCCATGATTTCTAATATCTGCACTACACTGGTTCAGAGGTGTCAGTTAGGGAACTTCATGGAACATTGCAGCTGGTGGTGGTTTGAAGCAGTCTTGTGCCAGTATCAACTTTTCAACATACCAGACTGGTCCTGGAATCAGGGTTTTTTCTTCTTCTTTCTCCATGCCTGGCATGTCTGGTATCTGGTACAGTTTTGTGGGTGGTCTGAATTTTCAACGTTGATCTTCAATGTCGAGAGGAATGCATATTGATGATGAGACCCTGCAAAACTATATTAGTGAACACACCATAGATTTGGAAAATGTACAAAGGAATTTTAAAAAAAGAAAAGAAAGAATTTACAAGATGTCAAGTTAGCTCAAACTAGATGTCAAAATCTCTCCACTTGTAATGGGGTTGACCACATTTCTCTATGTCAAAAATCAAAAACCTGCATTAGGTCGATCATGGTGACAGGAGGTGTGTCCTCAAGAGGTGAAAGTCGAGAAGTAGCTAAGCTTACACTTGCATTGAAATGATTTGTGGCACATATGCAGGAAGCCCACAAATCATTTCAATGCAAGTTCATGCGATTAAGTGGACTTTAAACATAAAAGACAAATAGATTATGGAACTAAACTTTTCCAATCTACAAATATATGTTGATGTATTTATAAACATCATATTCATTAAGTGTGGGGTTAGATTTGCCACATACACCTTGAACAACTAATATAACCTATTTTTAGCTTGCAAGTATACTTGGATTGTAATCTGCTACCAAACTTGAATGTCCAAGAACTAGGGTGCCCAAAGTTGTATAATATACTATACTATTAGTCCAAAAGTCCAAAAGTAAGAATGATTTATTATTTCAATAATTTTTATTGAAGTTACTTGGACTGTAATCTGCAACCAAACTTGAATGTCCAAGAACTAGGGTGCCCAAAACTATATATATACTATACTATTAGTCCAAAAGTCCAAAAGTAAGAATGATTTATTGTTTCAGTAATTTTTATTAAAGTTATGGTTTGTATCTTCCCTAGGGTGCTTGCATACAGCCAATGCCAAACCATCTCTCAAAAATCAAACCTTTTGTGCTTCCATTTTTGCATCTTCATCAACAACCACATAACCTTTCAATAGGGTGATAATTAGTGACTAAAAATGTAACAGATATAATATGTAACACCACACATAAATGTTTTTTCTTTGAGCAATATTTTGGTTTTTTTCGACCTAAAATTTGAAGTGATGAATCACACAAGGAGATTTTTATTTTTTCCCTCTCACATTTTGCAAAACGACCCCCTTGGTTTCTATAGTGTTGTGATGATGAAAACAACGACAAGCCACATGTCGGCCTCCCACCCTTGTGAGAAAGTAACAATTCGTGCAACCCTCACCTAAGATCAACATGGATCATCAAATCTTAGGCTTAATAATCTGTCAATTTTGCAACCCTAACACTAAGTCCAAATCCCATTTCGTCATGCTTGGACTCTTGTAACTACCAACTCTTAACATTGTCCATTCTAGATCTTGAAGCTTTCAACATGGAATGTTGGGGCCCAACGGCTTGGCATTTTTGTTTGCTTTCATGGTTTGCAACTAATGAAAGTAGTTCATCTTGAGACTTTGTTGTCATGACTCAACGATGAACCATTAAGTAATGAATGGTAGTGTTACAATCAACGACAAATTGGAGTCGTGTTTTGAGAGTCATTGGAAACTAAAGCAATGAGCTAAGAGCTTTCAACTTGGTGCAAGTTTTGCAATAATCCAAAAATTGGACCCCTGCAAATTCAAGAAGTTCTTAAATCTTTAAAGTTCAAGTGCACTTATGTTTTTCATTTCACTTCCTATAACTTGTGCTCAAGTGATTTCTTTCCTCCTTGATGTTTTAATGTGTGTTTGTTGAAGTTTTGCATTGTGATTAAATGTGCAATGTGCATTGTGTGTATGTTGTGATAGATGTAACATCCATCCAATGCAAGTGATTTCAAATTTTGTTTCATTGCGAGTAGCATAGGTATTTGAAATTGCATAGCACATTGTTTTCCACCGTGTTGTCATCATGTGTTGGTCATAATCTTTACAAAAATTCAAGGTATGAATTTTGGTCCTAACTAATGTTTGAATTAAAGTTTTACTATCATAGTTTATGAATTTCCTTTAGCCTTCTTTAAAATATGGCTCCTCTAATGGTACCAAGCAATTTCTAGTTTAAGTACTTTGGTGTTTGAATCCCAACAAAAAATCTCATACCCCCCCTTATCAACCCTATTTCTTGTAATGTACTTGAATCCAACAACACTAATGAGCAAAGAAACTTTCCTCATGCCCTTGAATTGCAATCTTCGTCACTTGAAATATTTGATGTAAATCCAAATGCCATGCTTGAAACTATTGTTATAGATGTTGATGATGCATGTGTTCCTCCTCTCAAAATCCCTAAAAAGGTTGTTGATAATGTTAACCACAAATTTCAAAAGATTTGGGCTATGAAAATGCCATGGGCAGAACCCATTTTTCATGAGGTTGGGCTAGTTTCTACTTTGATATTTCGTGTTTGTGCCAAAATTGAAATCAAGGAAAAAAGTTTGGTTATTAAATGGGACTTTATTAATAAACATCCAAGTAAAAAGAAGGGTTCTGATGGTAAGTGGATCATGGATCCAAAATGTATGCACATTAAAAATGAAATCTCTTATGCACAATTGTTTACAACCATTATCTTCTAGTAGTTGCGTAATGGTTAGACAATGGAAAACAAATGAAAATTTGTTCAATTTACAATTTTTTTTAGCTTGTTGAGTAAAGGTAAGCCAATTACTAACTATGAAAGTTTCCAGCCCTCGTATGAATTTTTAAAGTTTCGGTCTAATCCCAAGAGACACTAATCTAATGGGGCTCGTTGGGAAATTGTAGAACACATATAGAATGAAGTTATAGAGGCTATTAAACTTGTTGTCCAAAATTCCAACTTTATTTTTCTTACATGTGATGACGTTGTAGCCATGGATAAAACAAGTTGGGCAAGTGTGCATGGCTACATTGTGCAAGATTGGTGTTGGACACCATTATTGAATTGAATGTGCAACAAGTGCTTTATGGATTTTATGTTGATAGTTGATTTTACTAATTATGAATTCTTTGATGACGCAAAGAGATTTGAAGCAAGAAGATTTAACTTCAAAGCTTGTGTGTTTCGGTGTTGATGGGGTTAGTAGCTTCCAAGGCCTTAGATCAAGAGTGATAGTTTAGATCTAATGTCAATATGTTCCATTTGTTGTCAATGTGTATTGTATGGCACATCAAACCAATATTTAAGTTCAAACCTTCTCAAACATACCTTTGGTTTTTCACATTGAAAATCTATTATAATGTTTGTATGATTATTTTAATCATATCCTCAAAAGGCATTTGGAGTTTACCAAACTAGTAGAAATCATGGAATCTAAAGGCAACAAAATTATGTAAAACTTCAAGACAATATGGATTTCTATGATCAATTTTGTCGAATGTGTCTTGTTTAAATACCACACTTTTCTCATGAAAATGGCATTGGATGCACCCACAATACCTTCTACCAAATCTAAAATGTCTTTGCTGAGTAATGTGGAAACTTTGTTGGGCTTGAGTGTAGTGATGTAGATGTTAGAAGCAATACATTCCTTGATTAAGTTTGCACAATTATTGGATGTTTTTGTCTGTGATTTCATAGTAACAGTGAAGATTTGTGAAATGGATGTGTATCACATGTTCTGTGATAGGTAGTCCTCTTTTGAAGGTAATGTGTTCAATAATTTCACTACCTTGATCAACACTACTCATGAGAGCATCAATCTCCATTGGATTACAAATTTGAACACTGGAATTGATCATCTAGCTTGTGAATTTGTTGGGCACCACATGGGCAACATCCTTAGATCAGATTGGGGCATCAATTTTTGTGACAAGGGAAATATATGGAAATGTTGCATATGTGAACTAACAATGTCAAGAAATTACCATTCAACTTATTACTGAAATTACAAGGCCAATTCCCATTCAAAACTTTATGGATACAATAATGGTTGTAACCAAAACTTGGAAAAAGGTTCAATGTTCATTTGGCAATCATTAAGGTAACCCTCTATTAACCTAAAAAGGTAAGACTTGATGAAATATGGGTTCCTAGTTTATTTTCAACTGCTACTCTTGACCTCAAAGATCTATGTTTGTGTATAACATGAGAAACAATGTTAAATTGGCAATGTAAATACCTTTTGATGTCAACCTAATCACTAAATTGTGGAGAACCTTTACTTTCTCTCAAATTCTAAAATTAAAATCCCAAAGTATATCAAGTTGGTTGAACTTGCTATTGTGTAAATAATTGGTTTTGTTGAAGATAAACATTGTTTTTCTACATTGACCTTCATATCAACAAAATCATGGAATCAATTAACCATGTATTTGGAGCTTGTCATTCGCATGTTCAGCCAAAAGTTCTTCACTTTGTAAAATTTTCCTTTTGAAGCAATTATTCAAAATTGGAAGGACAACAAAATTTGATATGGTGCAAAAAGTTGAGGCTTGACTTGCTACCAACTTGCAAGTTGTTTTTTCCTTTGTATCCTTATAATACCTATCACTTTTTTATTTTTAAATTTATTTTGGCATTTGAATTTTAGGATAATGGATAATAATAGGGGCATTGTGTGTTGTTAAGATGATTTGAAATCTTGATTTGGCATACATGCAACAACTAGCTAGTTGTATTCTAATTGGCAAAGTGAAGATACTTCCCTTTGCTTCCATGATCTATGCTTCTTTGGAATCTACATCCAACCCCATTTTTGGGCTTACAAGCATTTTTCTTTGCATTCTATATAATACTTGACTAATGAGTTTTTTTTTGTAGGCTAGGCTTTATGTTATAGTGGGCAAGGCCTTTTATGGTCATGGTTTGATTCCCACATAACATGTTACAAATTAAATTTAAAATGACACTCATTAACAAAAAACTAAATGAAGGATGATGAAATGTAATTACAAATTTGACTAAAAATAACTCCCAATAACAAATCAGAATTGATCATTTTATTTCTTTGGTCTAAAAGAAAAAACTACATATTTGCCCACCATGTAGTTGGACAGATAGACCCTCAATGTGTCCATGTGGCAATTCAAGCTCTAGCAAAGACTGCCACGTAGGAAATTAGCTAAAATTGAAAACTCCAAAAAAAAAAAAAACACTGCCACCCATAGGATAAAAAAAGGTCCATGTCTTAATAACAAATTCAACCACACTTACAATATTGCCCATTGCATCATATACGCGTAACATTATCTTTTGACGTTGTGCCTCAAATGAGCATACCAACACTTAATTTTTCAAAAACCTTATGGCACCAAAATTTGAACCAAGACATCATGAATTAATAACCCCAAACTAATTTCCTTATAGTAATTGGGATCTCTAGATCCAAATGTAGCATCCCAGAAAAAAAAGGGTCTTCAAAACTCATCATGTAATTAAAACCTGAATCAAGACTATTTAAATCAAACTTATTTGACATATGATTGAATTTTAAACAATGCAATTTTCATGTACTCCATTTATTAAATTTTTGAACCACTTAAATCTAAGTTTGGCTTCAGGATATGGCATCAATTCAAGCGTGCAGACCTTCAATTGGGCCAAACCCAAATTTAAATCATGGCCCAAAAAATTCAAGTTGAACCATAAAGGCATTCCTTTCAACAAATGTGGAACTTTAAATCCAAATTGTATGTTAGACTAAGAATAATTCCTTCATGGAATCCCTAATTGAGCCAATCCTTAATTTGGAATTCCTTTGAAACATGCCAACATGTTATTTCCAAAATCTGAAATCATTATGAAACCAAACAAAATCAAATCCCCAAATGAATTTGTTGGCTCTAAATCAATTCCTTACACTAGTGTGATTAAAAGCAAGATCCTAGGCCCAATAATTGGACCAAATCAAAATCCAACATAATAGACTAATATGGCCCCATGTATATTATAGATATTAGTATGACCCCAAGTAATGTTATTTTCGAGGACTATAATAGACCAAATCAAAATTATTGAACCAATCAAA
>Ga0209611_10012059_pt1 | contig 12249 bp, 6 predicted proteins | sample S1TSphgellanicum_3_FD_187693 | JGI IMG/M metagenome (GOLD analysis project Ga0209611, IMG submission 187693) | Host-associated microbial communities from peat moss isolated from Minnesota, USA - S1T2_Fc - Sphagnum magellanicum MG (SPAdes) (version 2) | ecosystem: Host-associated > Plants > Peat...
ACATCATTGTGAGGTTTCCAGTTGTCGGAGAATGGACATAAAAGAAGGCTTGGTGGAGATAGATCCAGGGGATATAGATCAGCTGGCCAGTAGCCCAGTCAGGTTCTCATCAGAATCTAGCAATGACGCAAGGAAACAAACACTACAAGAACTTCCCCCACCGACGATGGCTATGGAGATCAGGAGCGACGAGACTTGTGATGAACTAAACACTAGAACGATAGAGGAGGAGGGAGCAGAAGGAGCGGAGAGTGGTCGTCTCTCAGGGTTCCTCAAACCACCCAGTTCTACAGCTGAGACGCCCATCTTTCCGCCTCAACAACCCCTGGTGGAATTGTGGGCACCTTACACAGGAACTGTAAGTTTCGATGAACTTATCAAGACCTTACAACAACCTCAATTGGAGAGCTTAACGTTCACGTTCAAACCATTGGAGGAGTTTGATGAGTATCTGGAAAATGGAAACAACAGCATGTGGGAAGCACGTAGAAACCATCGCCTACAAGTTTTAGATGTCGTCAGTCGATGCAACAGCTTGAAAGTATTGCGGGTTTGGAGCACGTTGGACGGTGAGGAGATGGATGTGTTATGCCAAAATCTGGTATCCCATCCAGCATTGGAGGTTCTACGCGTAGGCATTGGGAGTGATAAAGGTGTGGAAATGCTCTGCTGCATGCTACAAAACAATCACAACATTAAGGATCTTTGTGTTAGTCAAGTTGAAGGTGATCAAGGTATGGAAATGTTATGCCAAATGCTGCAAAACAATCGCAGCATTAAAACTTTAACCCTTGGTATAATCGATGCGATTGGAGTGGCTTCCGTAGGGTTGATGTTGGGAGTGAATTCAACCTTGGAGAATTTGGGGCTAATTTACGGCTATAAGGTGGATGGTGAAACATTAAAAGTGTTACTTCAGCCCCTCACTTGTGATGATGGGAGCCAGCTCCTTAACAAATCAATTAAACAACTTCGCCTTTTTCAGACAAGGATGGGACGAGAAGGGGCAAAAGTTGTTGCTCAAATGTTGCTCACGAATGACTCGATAACACATCTCAGGATTGTTGGTGACAATAGTTTAGAACCATCGGATGTGTGCACCATTCTCGAGTCATTGGAGAAAAATGAAACTCTTCACACCCTTGACCTATGTGGGTGTGAGGGTGTTAGAGGGGATGATGTGTTGGCCAACGTCATGGACCTTCTACGAATCAATGCTTGGTTGAAGGAAATTGATTTCTCCGACACTCCATTGGAATGGGATGGACATGTTGCACAAGTGAACGCGCAATTGGCAAGCAATGCACGTGATTACATGGCAGTGGTGAAAGGGTTGCCTCGAACTCCAGCAAAGTTTGCAAGAGTATTCTTATGTGGTGATGCATATGCAGGTAAGAGATTTCATTTATTTGTTATGACCTGACACAAACAAAATCACATGCACATTTGAAGTCTCTAATTATGTGGATAAAACTAATAATAAATTTTGACACTAGTTGTTGTACTTTTAGATTTGACAATGGTTTGGAAAAACTTATTCATCCAATTTATGAAATATTTTTATAGATTGCCAATTAGTTTTGCATGTAATTATGCAAAAGTTTTGTACATCAAATATGTATGTTGGAAAGATAAAACAATTTTTTGACAAAAAATGATAATTAATATAATCAACCATGTGTTGAAATTGTAAAAAGGCATTAAATCATGTGTATTTATTGTGCATAATGTTGAACTAAATTATGCAACTTTGGTTTAACTATCCATAAATATGTTCATTAAAACATTTATTTCACATAAATATGTTAAGCATGTTGCCAAATTTGTAACCACACAATTATTTTTTCCATTTACAACACTTGCCATATGAACAAATACAAAATTTGTACTTTGTTATTACAAAATATTTGTAATGTGAAAGTAAGCATTTCCATATGATTTAAGGTAACTATATTACGTATGATCATGTTTTTGAATTTGTGCACTAAAGTGTAAGGGCTAAAAGCATATGACATTTATGTACATACAGGCAAAACTACATTAAGGAGGTCAATGGTTAGGAGCCTTGCAAAGGGATTCCAAGCAAAAGTGATCACTCCATTGGTGGAGTTGATTGAATTGAACAAACCTTTGGGGCTTTGTTTCAATGATCCAAATGAATGGGCCAAAAGGACACGAGGGATACAAATCAAGGTCCTCGTTGATCATGATGACCAAAAAATCTCTATATGGGATCTTGCTGGCCAGGAGGAGTATCATGCCTTTCATGATACAATGATCCCAAATTTGAACATTCAAGGGAATGTGTGTCTTTTCCTTTTGGTGTGTAATCCGTTCAAGAAAGGTTCTAAAGAACAAAAAGATCTTGAAAAGATCAAGGATGAGCTTTGTTATTGGTTGAGATTCATCTCCTCCAACACAAAGAGGTCATCAATTTCTCCACCACAAGTGATGGTTGTCATGACACATGGTGACAAAAACTTTACTCACAAAAGGCTCATGGAAGATCACCTACACGATTTGAAAGCCACATTTGCTGCTTTTATCAATCTATGTCCTACATGCTATTGGATCAATGCCCATTCTTCTCCAGAAGCAAGAGATGTGACAACTAAAGTGACCAACACTTGTGGGGATATTTTGAAGAAGATGGTGCATATTTATGATGCATGCATGAATGTGCAACATGGCTTGTGTGAGTGGAATAAATATCATCCAAACCAACCCATTGTTACAAAGGAAACTTTTGAGAAAGAGATTATTGACAAGAAAGAACCCAACTTGCGACAATTGGTGGGTCAACAAGAATTTAAAAAGCCACACGTGGCAGTGGCCATGTTTTTGCACGATGCTGGTGAAATGATCTATTTTCAGGAAGAAGATTTTGTGGTGGTGAATCCTAGTTGGTTTTGCCACGAGGTGATGGGCCATTTGATCAAACTTCAAGGGCATGTTGAAAAGGTCAATTTGAAGGCGACTTTTGAAGATGGTTGGGGTGGGATTGGAGAAATTGAACATCTTCTCAATTTGTCATTGAAGGATATTGTTCATAGCCGAATGGGCAATACAACCAACATTTCAAAATATCTTGTTCATCTTATGGTGAAAATGGATTTGGCATATGAAATAGAGCCTCAAGTGACAAACCGTGGACAAAAGGACATATTTGTGCCCACCACATTGGAGTTTAACGAAGATGTTGCAAAAGGAGAAAGACGTTTGGAATGGGAGTTCGAATTTCGACAAGATGATAAAATAATCTACATTGGTCGTAGGTTGCAATGTAAGGACCAAAAAGTCACAACAATGACCCCCGGATTCTTTCCACGAGTTCAGGTAAATATGATTCTTTTCATATGTATATATCTATATATAACATGCCATTTGATGACAATTTAACAATGTAATGTATTATGAAGATTTTTTCCCATGGTACAAAATGTATAACATTATGAGAAAATTACGTCCGTTACAATTTTAAAATGTTTGATATAACAAAATTACAACTAAAAAGTGTCCAATAAAACTAGATTATAATTAGATAGCTTAGTTGCAACAAACATGATTTTTTCATAATGTAAATACATTTTTTTTGTTCCAATTTCATATTTTCATGTACTAAAAGTTTGATACATTTAATGTTTATGTGTAGGTGACATTACACAAGCATTTTAAGAACTTGCCATTCACGACACGTTGCATAAATGAAAAGAATCTTATTAAGATTTTCCTAAATGGTTTGGAAATCTTTGTGGAATTAAGTGGTGATAGGATGGCAAGTTTTCTTTTCATTGACATATTGGTGAAATCATGCAAAAACACGTCAAAAACCTTTCAACTCATCAATGATCATGTTTTGAACAAAATCGAACAATTGTGTAGCAGTGTTCAAGGTTGCCAAGGGGTCTCACTCGTGCGTGGGGTTTTGAGGCCAAAGGCTGTGGAAAACTTGCTATTGTGCAAACACAGAAAGGATCAAACATTATTGTTGGAAGATTTGAAACAAGAGCTATGGGGAGCAAACCTTGATCCGACATATGAACATTTATGGCCACAAATGCGAGAAGTGCCTAAAAGGAGTCGTGATTACCTTGGAGAAAGCATGGAAGGTTCAATAATGTCCCTTTTGGGTGAAAGGGATACCCAAGAGGTTTTGCAAAGACGACAAAATGAACTCATGGAACTTGAAGTTCATTTCAATGTTTTTCCAACCACCAAGGATGGAGATTATGAAGATCCGCAAGGTTCTCAAAGTGGAATCACAATGGGACAAAAGAATTCCATTCACAAGAATGTTTACTTACAGTCAAAAGGATCATTTCATCAATGTATTCTTGAAAAACTCGACGAAATGCCTCAATTAGTTCATGACAAGATGGTTCCAGAACTACATTCAATGGAGGAGAGATTGATGGACAGAACAAGATCCATGGAAAAGAACCTGCATGACATGTTGGCAATGAACTTGGACAACATCATAAACTTGCCCTTGGAATTACAAAAACGACAAGTTCCATGCAATGTTTATTTCACAACCACATGTACAAAGCTTCAACGTAAACTTATTGTGAAGATGTTACCTGGGATCGAAAGATTCCATCTTCATCTTTTGTGCGAATGTGTTGAAGGCATTCATGTTGTGGATGAACAACAAGGTTGTCCAATCACAATGTTGTCAACAAAAGCACAACAAATTGTCCCTTATCTTGTTATCGGTCTTAGCATCTTTTCCCTTTTGTTGAAAGTAGGTGCCCATATTGTTGCGGGAATTGGTGACATGGTACCTAATGTTGGAAAAGGTTTAGCATTGGCACTTGACACACAAAGCCTTAGTGATTACCTACCCAATTGGGGAATTGATGGAAACTCTCAAAATGACCCACTTCAAGGCCCAAAAACAAGTATGATAGAGAAGGAAATTGCATTGAGAGAGGAAAAACATGGTGCTGAGCAATGGCTTGTTGATTTCCTAAAAAAACAAAACATACCTAGGTCATTTCGTTTGAGTAGGGTTCATTACCATAGAATAAAATATGGTAACCAAGGTCGTCTTATTCGCTGGATTTGTGATAGACACAAGGAAGAAGGGTTAAAGAAGGGCATATTAGAGGTTCTTCCTATTACACCTCCTTAAGTTCAACTATTTAATAACATTGTAAAATTAATACTAATTTTGCAATGTTTTGTTTAGGGCAAAGCAAACTACATTGGACCAATATGGATGTCACAATCATAGTTATATATTATGGATGTAATTCTAATGGGCGCAAATTTGTATTTTATAATTGGAGTTATTAATTTAGGAACATATGTAATTTGAAGTTACTAATTCAAGCATCTATGTGATGTAGTTAGACTTTTGGTTTATAATATATGTAATTTTAATAGGTATGAACATTTAAATTGAACCTTAGGGATGTGATAATTGATAAAACGAATATATATGGACATCTAAATAATCAAATCATTAAGATTACGGGTGTTAAGGTCTCCAGTTTAATTAAATAATATATAAATTTTTTAAAAAATTTAAAGGTTTCACACCATGTCACTCGTATGTTATTATCTATGGACATTTTTTGTGAATGAAAACAATGGTTTTTTTCCAAAGTCCATGTCATGATGAACAAAATATTTTATGCCATATTTGGGAATCATTATAATTCAATAAATTGTAGTTGCCCAACTACCTTGTCATTTTAAAGTTTGAAAAAAAATATAAAGAAAATGTTTCCCAAATAATTATATGGAATTTTTAATTTTGGCTTTTTTTTGTCCACTCAACCTTACATGCACCCTTTGTCCTATGGATTATCTTGTTTGAAACCAATGAAGAGCAAGGAGTGAACACACACCTAATTTATTTGAAATCAACAATTTTAAATGGTTGGATCCAACATCATCTAATATGTGTATTTGAATTTTGGGTGCAAGAATTGAAAGGATTTATGTGCTTACACATTGGGATTAAATAATGAATTTCGATGTCACAATTATGTTGTTAACTATGCCATTGTGATAACACTTTCCAAGATGTTAAAATTGTACATTTTTTTATCAATGTGTGTTTAGATCATAAAATGAAATGCAATGGATAATATGAGTTTATTATTGAAATGTTTTATGGAATAAAACCTTTCTCAAGATCACATTGTTAAAAGTTTGAACTTGGGTGTATTTTATGATGAGGATTACATAGACATATATTTGATTTGGTTTCAACACATTGTTGAAATTTCCTTTATATTTTATATTAAAATCAAGGTACTTGATTAAAAATGGTTGTATTTTTGCATCCATATAATGAAATTGTATATTAAAATACATTTATATGGAGCTTGAATAATTTTTAAAATCATATTGTCGCAAAAAAATTTCACAAAATTTTCATGTGTTGAAATCTCCTTTTGCCATAACAATTTACTTTGATGTTATATAAATGGAAATTAATAAAATATTCGCATCAACAAAGGCACTTTCCAATGTGCCAATTTTTTGTTAAGTTCATATGAATATCAATTTTAATAATGGATGCACAACATAAAATGTCGTCTTGTGATTAATCATTTTTCCCTTTCAAATTTATCATACCTCCACCCCTCGACATTCTTGAAGGGAAATTTTTTTCTAATAACATTTTTAGACTTTTTAAAGATTTCATAAATAAAATTTTATGTTAAAATATCTGTAATAAAAAAATAAAATGGAAAAAAATATCATCATGCAAAAATTAATGTCCTAATCATGCATATTATCACAATTAATTTATTTTGATATGCTTGTTGTCAAATAAATAATCAAGTGTGTATTTCATTGATGAATCTTGCAAATATAATGTTGATGAAATCTAGTAGAACAATGAGAAGACTTTACTATAATATATTATTTATGTAAATTAAAATGTTGTAATATGCAAACTTGACACCAAATAATATAGCAAGGTAGGTAGATTGAAGAGTGAAGAATTGATAAAAAAAGAATTCCAAAGGGTTCATGAGCCACCACGGTTGCCAACTTGATTACAATTTGAACCTTTGAAAATTGTCATATTTCAATAAAATATCATTCTAATGCCAAAGATTTATTTGATGCAAAAAGACATTGCATTGAAGGTGGCCAAAAATAATAAAGTAATCACTACCAATTGATTTGCTAACTTTTTGAAGGGCAAAAATATATGGAAGTTATTTGGATTGAGTAGAGTTCAATACCATACAATATAATTTGTTAAATGAGATATTCTTATTGAAAAGGTTTGCATTAGCCTATGAAAAAGGATTTGAAGTATAGTACACACTAAAGAAAATTTCAATTACATTTACTAGGTCCAATTTTTCAACTTTCATGAACATGATATTAATTTTATGATGTTGTGTTTTTTTTCCATGGATTACTCATGGTTGAAGATTAATTAAAAAGCTGACGGGAAGGGGAATCCATGTTGAATTAGTGCAAATCCACCATTTTGCATGTGGGTGGATGCGATATTATGATATGATAATCTATGTAATTGAGTGCAAGAATTGAAAGGTTCAATTTTATGATGGATTAGGTTGTCATTAATGATGTTGTTGATTAGTGTCATACAATATTTTTTCAAGTTTGACAAAAAAATTGGAAAAATGGTGGAAAAACATGTTCTTGTAATGTAAGTTCAATTAATTTTTCTAATGTAACTTAAGAAAATTTTGCCAAATTCTTGATACCACAAAATTGGAAAGCAATAATATAGCTAGTGTTGTTGTGATTACACTTATATGAAGGTTGAAATTGTACATTTCCATAGATGCATGTATTCAAATCATAAATTCAAAATGCAAATAGCTTTCAATATTGGAGAATTTATTGGAATTTTTGTGTCAAGATCATATCATTAAAAGTTTAAGTTTAGGTGCATTTCACAATGGAATGACATGGACATATTGGATCATATTTGGTATTACATTTGGATTTTGTTTATGACATGGATATTTGCATTTTTTGATGCATGCATACATTAATATTGCCTCTACATTATGAATGACATTGTGTAAATGTATACACCAATTTAATTTGATCAAACTTGCATACCATATTTGTAAAAAAAAACTTTGTATACAAGTTTTTTGATTGTTCAATTTGACATATAATTAATGGCCAAATCCATCCTTGTGTGGTAGCATTAGAAACCATTTCAAAGAATGGTTAAGAAACCAAAAATGGCCAAATCATTTTCTTGGGGCCCTTTCCTTTAAATTTTTTAGAACTAGATAGATATTTTCCTTGATGATTATTCATTGCATGCCTTAATATGTGGCTTGAAGTTTATTTTGGAGAATAAAAGTGGAAGTTGTTAAAAATTTGTATTTTTAATAATGATGGCTCTTTCAAAAATCACATTTTTTTACTTTGGAATTCATAATTAAATGATACTTATTCAATTAATTGCTTCATATAAAATTTAGAATAAAATGATTTCAAAATTAATTTAGGAAAACAATTCCGAATTTTTTTTTTCTGAAATTTGTGTTCATGACCAAAAATGTCAAGGAAAAAGCAATTAACATTTTATTCTTCAAACATTTCATACATGCAATGATTAGGAACAACAAAATACACAATATTCTTGATATTACTGAAATTTCAAAATCTATGGAACCTAATAAATGTACTCATTAGAACTGTTTTATGAAAATATTTATTTAAATGTTCTTAATGATTTTTAAAAATTCAATGGGTTCAATAAAATCAAGTGTGACATTCTTAGTGGTACCACCGAAGGATGGGTTTGCCGTAATGTTGACTCTATGACCATATCAATTGACCTACTTTTACCCATTAGCAATTAATATTATATTAAACTTCACATATCATTTGTTTGAAATTCATTTTTAAAAACTAAATACATAATCACTCAAACAATTGAAGTTGACAAGTTTTGATAATGCAAGTTGTGAATACATACTAGGGAGTAAAACAAAGTAGAAGGGTCTAAATATGTTAACAAAAAGCAAGCTCACCTCCTTAGGTGATCATTTATCCTAAAATATTCTCAAAATATTTTAAGAATATTTTGTTTGAAAGCTGAAAAAATAATTCGATTGAAAACAATATATGATGTAATATACTATCATGTAAATATATGTTTAAAAAGTCTCCTCAAAAATAAGAATCCTTACATCTCTTAAAAGCCTAAGTTACAATGCTTAACGAATGATTTTAAATGACTGTAACATTAGTACAAATTCTAACATTAAAACATGAAAAATAAAACATTGATTATATTTGCTTCATTCATATTAGTGTGACTATACTCAACATCATTTTGTAGATCTTAATTCTTGAACCACTTTTTGATCTCAAGTGCAAAGTTTTTTAGAGCTTCCTCCTTAAGGTAGATGTGTTAATTTTCACCTTTGTGAAATTGAATTTAATTGTTTTGAGACCAAGCTTAAATAAATTTATGAAAATTTTATCTTGTATATTATGTGTCCCGTAGTTTTGTCTATCAATTATTTTTTGTTTAAATTTGATAAGTCAATAATTGTTTATAAAATGGATGTGTTAATGCCCACCTTTATAATAATGAATTTATTTGTTTAGAAAACAAGCTTAAATAAATTTATGAAATTTTTTATCTTTTATAAATGTCTTGTAGTTTTGTCTATTAGTTATTTTTAGTTTAAATTTTGATAAATTAATAATTATTTATAAATTTTATGTTTAATTGCCACAAAAGGGGATATCATGATGATAGATTCATCTAAGATTGACACAAACAATATTATATTTTAACATGAATGAACTAGTCATGATTGTGTTTTTCATTCTAAAATAATAACGATTATTTAATTTGTGATATCCATCAATGATATTAAATATTAGCATTACTTGTTAATTATAATTTTGACATTTATTGTCACATCAACAACATTAATTAAACTTAATTTCATTTGTAATACTATTCATTTTCAAAAGATTTCTAACCCCACTATCATATTAAACATAAATTCTTTTATTCAACCCTTATTTGACCAAATCACTTTAATGTAGGGATTTTGATTAAATTTTTTATATTCTCCCACCAATAACATCTTAAATTTATTTCACACTTCTAATACGTTTAATTATAATATGACATAAGTTTGATCCATTTATGGTGGTTAATGCTTTAAAATCCACCAAATAATGTTCCTGAAAATCAATCCTTATTAAAATAAATACCCATAACTCTTATGCACAATGTTGGTACAAAAATGTTTAATTAATGAATGGGTTTAAATCCGTTTATCCATTGATTATGCACTAATGACCAAAATCATGTATTGAAATTACACATAATTGCCAAATTTAAATAGTAGACTAGGTCAAATATTCATTGACCCTCCTAATTGGTTTTTCACCTTCATATGGTTTTCAACACATCTACCTTGTATAATACATCACACGTCAAGGTATCAATGACTTGTTCCAAAATTTATGTAGATTGAATTTGCTTGATTTCAATGTGAGCATGTTGACTAGATTTAAACAACTGGGTAGATGGGGGTGGTTTAATGTTAATTGGGTTCTATGTGTTTTTAACTAGCAAACTTTTGACAAATTTCAACTTGGAAAAATGATTTTGACTTATAAAAAACATTTTTCATCAAAAAATTGGCCTAAATTTTTCAGCTTTAAAAAATTAAAAAATGATATCGCCAAATCTTCATGATAAGTTCTTGTAGGTAGCAATTATATATAGAGATTTTTTTTAAAACATATTTTCATATATAGTATGTAGCTAAGTTTGGATGGTTGCATCACAAAATCCTTAAAACATCCTAGATTGGGCTTGAGGGAGAAGGCGACCTATTGACCTGGGCAATTAGCTACATTAATTGGAAAACTAATGCAACTTGTTCTAAATGACCATGACCTTCAATTCAATGTAATTAATTTCAGATTGATCCATGAAGGAAGGTAGTTTGTTTTGTTTTGTTTTGTAGTTACGAGATCCACCAAACCGGGATGCTTCAGATTGTGTTCTTGATGTCTTTGGAAAGCTCTCGATGAGGAAGGGTGCATGGGCTTGATTTCATTATGTTTGGACTTGCAGTGCAAAAGTTCTTGAATATTGAATGATTTCTTCACTGAAAATTAGATTAAATTGTAACTGAAAATTTCGGAGGAACTGGAATGTGCCTTTGGTGTTGTTGGAAAGATGTTGATGAGCAGGATTTAATGAAGTTTATTTGGTAAGATTTGGATTTAGAATGTGGGAGATATTGATTTTTAAGCAATTTCTGCCACTGAAAATTCAAATGAATTCCCAAAAACCAGGTTTTGGAAGGAAAAATCAGTTGAGAATGTGGTAACACTTGAAGGCTTACCGTCCAATTCAAGCATGATTTCCTTTCATATTTGGCTGTTCGAATACCTGAATTGCAAAACAATGTTCACATGTTGAGTTTCCCTATTTTGTAATGGGTTCACAATTGGGCCAAGAGCACAAGCCACACTAGTGCATATTAAACAAAAGACTTGCGTTTGTGATTTTTGACTCTTATATGAAACATAATCAATTGGGGTGTGTGAGATCATTGTCTTATAGCAATGGTCAAGAGCTTTTTAGCATGGTGTCAAGCTTTTAATTTAGACATGATTTATGTCTCAAATTGGGTTTTCAGCTATTGGGACTTGTCATGACAATTTGTGTTCAAACTCTTCAAACTTGAGCATAATGATAACATAATAATTTATTAAAAAATGTGGATATTATGTGTTATAAACTGTTTCTTTGATGTCAAGTTTCATAATATGTGGTTGGATTCAAACAATGCTTATTAGTAAACATCAATCATAATGTGGTGAAGATTTGTTTAAAAGAATACATTTTGTTAAACATGGTACATTAACTTGCAAACAAAGTTTGGTTTCTTGTGTGTTGTGGAATCATATTTAGCTTTTATGTCACAAGATAACACATACCATGTGATGAATGTAGGCTAGTCCTCATTGCCACATGAACCGTCCAATTTGAGATGAGAACCTAATTGGGGTTCAGAATGATAATACTCACCTTTCTCATCTCGATCTCATTTGATCCTACCTTTGGATATTACGCTGAGTCCCCTTTCAATGGGCATTGACCAGGAAAATAGTTAATGGAGAACACATGGGGAATGCGAAATGAGAACGGGGCTGCCTTAGATTCCGAATCTAGAATCGGCTGTTTAGATCCCGAATCTCGAATCAGGTGTCGTATGCAAGAACTGGTAGCTAGGCCTC
>Ga0209611_10012060_pt1 | contig 12249 bp, 4 predicted proteins | sample S1TSphgellanicum_3_FD_187693 | JGI IMG/M metagenome (GOLD analysis project Ga0209611, IMG submission 187693) | Host-associated microbial communities from peat moss isolated from Minnesota, USA - S1T2_Fc - Sphagnum magellanicum MG (SPAdes) (version 2) | ecosystem: Host-associated > Plants > Peat...
CCCAGCTTCCAGCACTAAAGGGGGGGGTGAGAGAGGCGTGATGAAAGCTCCGGGATAGACTAGGAAGAAGGACAAGCTTACTCAATTACACGATCATGCATCCAAATCCAACCAACAACTTGGTTAGAACTCATTCTGCACCCTTTTGGTGTTGGGACAAGCCACGGGCTACCTTGGACTCACTTGACTCACCACGGCCCGGACTTGGGAGAAGCCACCACCTTCCCCCATATAGTATTCTCTGTAGCTCTCCACCGCACTTGCATCCAAATGGTTTTTTTTCCCGGGACTCCCAAAGTGGAGTCCCGAAACAGTCTCGGTTTGGACTCCTGGGACTTTGGACGCTCATAACTCCTCGCCCCAAACTCGGATCGGGACGAGGTCTAAACCAAAGTTGTAGCTCTCCTCGAGACCTTTCCAACGGTGTGCCACATTTTACCTGCACGCACCGGAATCGGCTCAATTCCCGACTTTTAGTGGTTGGGAGTCAAACTGGCAGTTTGACTCCCGGCCCTTCTTTCGACCATAACTTGTGCTGCATATGTCTAAATGGCTCATGCGAGGCCATTTTGGACATCTACACTTTAAGACCTTTCCAATGGTATAAATAACTCCTCAATGCAAGGTGTTTTGACCCCTGCAATCGCGCTCTAAGTTTTCAAGAGTCCCAGAGGACTCCCAAGTCCCATTTTTGGGAGTGTGAGTGGTGACCTCACAACTCCCTCAAAGTGGGGTTGCGACATTTAACCTTTTTTTGGCCTTCCCTTTTGTCTTCCATGTGATGGTTTTGACCATCATTTTTTATTAGATTTTTTGTCGTGATAAGATGTTGTACATCTACCTATTATGTCCACACCCTGAACACCAAAAAAATCCATTCCCATCTAAACAATGTACACTTTCACCAAAAAAATTGATTCACCTAATGTGAAATTGGTTTTAATAAAATAAAACTTCCAAAAGTTAGATCCAATATGATAGTCTTTGTCTTGGTGGGGCCAAGGCCCAAAAATGGTTGACCATGCTTCATTTTGTGTACAATTCCATGGTTCTATCTCAGGGTGTGATTGGTTTGATTTTTTTTCTATAATAAATTAAAAACATGACTACTCCTTTTTAATGTTAAAATTTATGTTGTTAATTGGTACCTTCCTTTTTAAAATACTTGTTGGGTTCAAATTTGGCCTTAAAAACATATAAAACAATATAAATAATGTTTCTTTTTATAAAACATGCAAAACATGAAAAATTAAATAGAACAATTTGACATAAAATCACAAAGGCCACAAAAAGATAAGCATAGAAATGTGATAGATAGAACTTGTTGGGGAGTATTTAATGTCTTTTTTCAATAAGAAAAAGGTTTGGTTGGGGATGTTACTTTTGTTGGAAAGGTCAACTAGGACAACAACATCAAAGATGGTGGATACTATACCAATGTACTCAAACAATCCATGAATTTTGTTGCGAATAAACATTTGGGAGTGTGGTTCTCTTCATCATAAGATTTGGAAAGACTATTTGCATAAAGGGTTTTGACAAAATAAAGTTATCCCTAAAGTCCCCCTATTAGGGGGTGAACATGATTGGTTTTTCATATTTGGGGATGAAATGAATAGCAAAGGGTGACAGCTATAGTTACAAAATAACAACATGTCAAATTTTTTTTGCATTTATTTTGGTGGTAAAACTATTTTTTTGTGTGAAGACCACAACCCTAGGTAACAAGTTCAATGCTCATGTGTAAAATGTGAATGTTTTCATGAAAGTGTGTGATTTTTTTCATAAACATGAAAAGGGAAAAAAACTCTGACGTTGAAGCTCAAAGAGAAAGATATATAGAATTTCCAATTATCAAAATAAGCACTTGAATGCATCAAACTCACAAGCAATCCACAAACTTCCTTATTTTTCAAAACCAAACTCCTTCAATTTTGCAAGCAATGTTATGAAAAGAAAGTGATGTAATAACTTAGTATGGATCACAAATCTCCATCATTCTCTTCCCACATAGACTACCAAGCAACTTCAAGTACATTCCACGAGCAATGATCAATTTTTTTGCTAATATTAGAATCATAGTTTCATTAGTTCCTCAAACTATTTCTCTCCCATGAAATTTTAGAGGTCATAAGAGAGTCTAGTTTGTATGTGGACAACCTATGCCTAAAGTTGGAGTAGTTATAAGAGTTGAAAGATCTAGAGCCTTTATGATGAGAAGGAGCTCCTTTAGATGAAGAAAGCTTCATACAAAAGATTGATGATATTTTTAGATGGATTCATTGTTGTTGTTGTTGCATTTTTCTCACAAAATCTTGTCATGTTAACTTTCAAAGTTGGTCCTACTATTTCTCATATAATCTCCTTCTCCCACTACTTTTGACGAAACAAAACATCTTGAGAAAATTACAAAATTACATTTACACTACAATGTAAATCCCGTACTTTTGCTACAAGCTCAAAATTTTGTCATCCCTATTTTCATCATTGGTCTTCAATTTTCAAATTCCATCCCCAAATTTGATAATTTTACAAATAATAAAAAAAGGATATGAAATTGGGATAAAGGATGGATAGGGTATGGGACTAGGGAGGACTTTGTGCATAACTTTAATATTCATTCCACCTTTAAGGGTTTTTTTTAATTGTAAAAATGTCATCCCACAAGGTCATCAATAATTATAACATGTCAATGTCTCATGTCCATAATTTAACATAATAGTTAAATTTCTTTGCCAAGAACATAATTTAACATAACTTTGTTTTCGCAAAAACATATGAACTTTAAACATCAACAATCATTTGATGTTCAAAGTTCAAAACCTAGATCAAATTATTCATATAACATTACTTTGCAAAGGAGATCACAATGATACACATCCTTTCCCATACAAAATACCTATTCCTTAAGGTCCAAAAATTGTCGAGAGGTTTAGTTATTTGGAAAATCAGTCACCAACATGTGTTTTTGGAAATTGCTTGACCATGTGAACAATCTTCAACCACATTAGTCTTTTTCTTATTTTGCAAAAATTTGTTAAAAGGTGACATGGTCTTTTGGAAAGGGAATAGTTTGTTGCAATTTTTTTTTCTTTTTAAAGCTAGAATTGTAAAATTGCAATAGAAAATTGTCTTGGGTGGGGGGGGGGCGCAACACATTCATGAAACAAAAACATTGCAAGTTCACGTTGTAATTTGCCCCTAAGGCAATTCAAAAGATTTTTTAAACATCTAGATATTGTAATACAAAGGCAACTTAAGAACATGTATGTCAAATAATAATTCATTTTGAAGATTTAATGTTGTAAAAAATATATATTTTTGAATATTTTAAAAGTTTCTTTGTCATGTTGTAAACCTTTTTTTTGGCTATGGTACAATTTTGCAACTATGTGAATTTGTTTTTAGTAAATGAATCAAACATGAAAAATGTGTGGTTTTAGGGATATTTTCACCATTTTTTGAAAATAAAATGAAATTACTCACATCTAGACCTAGGCATTTCTCAAGTCATCACTTGCAATATCACTTTTGCAAAAATGCTACAACCCACCTAAAAAAATGATCACCATTTAATCCTAATTAATGTCAAGGATCTTCACCAATGGACCTCCTTGAAAATTTTGAAAAGAAAAAAAACCCATTTTTTAAGTTAAAAAATTCCCAAACATTCTATTAAAAATTTATTTTCCTTTACAAATTTGTCTTTAAAAAAAAATTGAAAATTTTCAACACCTGTACAAATTGTCAAAAACTACCAAGGTACTACAGTATCAATCTAAATTCTTGGGCACAACACTCCACACATATCCTCACCAATGATATACAACCTTGATTTAATCAAGCAAGAAGGATCATAAGGGGATTCCTAATTGCTTGCTTCAAAGAAACCAAAAAGTGTTAAACCCTGAACCTAGGATTCATCTACAAACATAAGGGTATGCGATAATGTTTAGTCAATAAACTGCAAGTTTTGAAAAGAACCTTTGGATTAGTTATTGTTTTGGCTACTTTTCTACCATTGAAAGGTTTCTTGAAAGGAACCCATAAACCTAGGAGGTTTGTTGTTGGGAATTGTTCCCATTATCCCCAATGTGTTCCCACAAAGTTCTTTTTGCATTCCCATGAGGTTCCCATTATGTTACCATTGTGATCCCTTTACATTTCTCATGAATATGTTCCCATTATGTTCCCAAAATGTACAAATGTTTTTTGACAAATTTTCGCTCATGAACCTAAAATGTGACCACTTGTTCCATTGTGCTCAAGCATGTGTTAAACCCATGGCATTCCCACACCATTCATAGTTGCAATGTTAGCACCAAACATTAGTGACACATTAGCACCATGTCATTGCTAGGGTGGTGTTTAGTTAATAGAGGGGTTATAAATGTGCATCCAAGTAAACTATTCATAAAATTTGTGCTAAAATATTCTTCACACTTGCACACCCATGCACCTACAACTCCACACCCTTGCATGAATGCATTCACAAATCCACACCTATGATATCCAACCTCATTTATGGCAATTGAATTTTCCTAGAATAGCAAGTGGATGGATCAATTTTGGGCAAGCTTTGTTCCGTTTTAATTCTCATTTCTAGTGCCCCCCAATTTGTAGTCAAAGTTATTGTACATTGTGGGGTTCTTCATTTTGAAATGAATATTTAATTTTGGTTTTTAATTTGTTTGGGGGGTTTGATAGGCCTTTGATGTGGTCTTAAGAATGAATTTTTGGATTTATAAAATCTTTAAGCTAGGAGATTTCTTAAAACATTGGAAGCCCAATTCAATTTAAGTTTAGGTTCACTTCCATTTACATTGCACTCAATTAAAACCAAAAAAACTTTTGTAGCATTTGTTTTGTCCAACTAGTGCACAATGCTTAAGGCCATTGTGTATTAATTGTTATTAATGAGTCTTTATGATGTTCATTGAAATGCGTTAAACATCTTGCAAGTTCACCCACCCCAGTAAGTTATTTTAATTGAAGTGGGTTTAATTTCAAAGTTATTATGAAATCTTACTAAATTTAATTTCATTTAATTTTCAAAAATAAAAATCACTCTAAATTTAATAATTTATCTTCATTGGTTTGAAAATTATGGGATGGCAAATATGCACTACTTGTCAAAGGTATTTTCATGGTATTAAAAACAAATTGAAGGGTCCATGGTTTGGGAGGGTTAGAATTTAATCATATCAAAATAGAACAAACAAAGTACAAAAAACTATTTTAATATATATGTAAAACCAATTAAATATAATAAGGAAATTATCTTGAAGATTAGCCAAATAATATACAATTTTGGCAACCACATGAATGTGGTCATTAGACCTTTTTAGAAAATTACATGTCTTTTTAAAAAAGATTGTGTATACACACATAAATGTTGGGAAATTTGGAATTGATGGTTCTCTTGTTCTAAAGTGTGAAACAAAAGTTGGATCCAACGATCATCCTTAATGAAATGAAATTCTTGCCCAACATTGGAAATTTGTTTGTTTTTGTGTGTGGAACATGAGGTTTTCATCTATATTACATTATGGAAGGTTGTTGGGAACATGTCATCCATAATAATCAATGTTGGTTGGGTATAGAAAAACACATGTTTATCAACTAAGGTACACATGTCAATTATCAATAATCAATTATCAACCTAGAGGGTATCAATTTAGACAAGAACCAACAATGCCCCACTTGCATGGTATGTATGATTTGAAAACCCAATAATACATTGATTAATAAGGTATCACTTTCAAAAAACTCAATACCCTATCTTCATTGATACTTGTTTCATCCCAACCATGTATTAAAACCTAAACCCTATTTTTTTCAACTATCAATTCTTTAGTTCTTTTGTTTCACAAATTGCAAATCACAATCCATAATTCCTATTTTTGGCTATGCTTTTGCTTTTTTTAAAATAATTGCATGAACTTCAAAAGTCTCTTGTTTGAGCGATTGACTTTAATTTTATCTGCCTATGAATCATCTATTTGATGTACATCAAAGCTTGAACTCAATTAAAACTTCCTATACAAGCAATTACTCAAAGCCTTTTTGTTTTACATTTTATGTGTGCTTCATTTGCACCTTGTTTCTTTAAGATGCACCATTGCCATAGTTCGGTAGTTTGTTTCATTTGTTTTATTTTTTTAAGACACACCATCACTGTAGTTCAATAATTTATTTCATTTGTGCCTTGTCTCTTTAGAACAAACCATTGCCATAATTTGACAATTTGTTTCATTCACATCTTATTTCTTTAGCTTTAATGTCATAACTTAACTATGTTATCTTGTCCCATTTTTATTTTTTTTGCATCCAAGTCACATAATTGAAGGTTGTGTTGTGAGGTTTGTTGTTTGTTTCATTTGTATCTTATAAGCATGAAGAATGAAGATGTGTCATCCCCATCATTAAACTATATTTTCTATTGGAAACGTGTTGGGAAACACAATCATAGATATTGATGCAATATTTCGAGCTCCATGTGTATGATGAGTTTCCTACCTTTATTGATGATATGGCAATGAGATTTCAAGTTGCAAGACCTTGTCACAAGTTTATTTAAATGGCTAAAGCACCAATGTGAATTTATAACATTCTAGATGCAAATGTCGAAGTAACATGGGAGTTGTTGTTTTTTCAATTGAAGCGAAATTAGAAAGTTTGGCTCTCTCATAACATGTTGTCTTTAACTTGGTTTTTATTTGTGGTGAATAATAACAATGATATAACTTTAAGAATTACACAAATGATGAGGTGCATGGAATGCCATTCTATCACCCAAGCCCATAGTAGTTCAAATAACACCATAGAAAAAAAGAAAGGTGTTGTGACTTACAACAAGGATTATGGAACTACATCATTGAAAAAACATTTGATCTTTAAACATGCAAATGTGTGGACATGATGGACAACATTTAATGCAATAAAAGTTGCATAAGAAATAGGTTAGAAAAACTCCAAGCAATGAGCTAATCTTGGATACAAAGCTGTCACAAACCATTTTGGAAGTAAAAACCCACATAAGAAAGAAAATTTGAGGCAAAAAACATTCATGCAAGATTTGGTGTTGTATGTGACCAAAGGTTACATGCCCATTTCAATTGTATAAAATCATTAATAGTGGTGCATCATTTTGCATCAATGTCCTAATGTTGTGTTTTTAAATAAAAATCATTTTGTTAAACATGTTATCTTTAATTGTCAAGGACACGAAAAACCACAAAACAAAGGCTAAAGAAAAGGTCTAAATCTAATCAAACAAGGAATAAAATAAGATTAAGTGATTCAAAAACAATAACATAAGAACTAAAAATTAAATAAAATAAAATGTCATGACTTGTAATAAACTTGTATTTAATTTTTAGTTAACTTTTAATTAAATTTTAGTTTACTTCTAATTCACTTCCTATTAAATCATAGTTCGCTTCTAATTAAATTTTAATTCACTTTTAGTTAATTATTAGTTCATTTTCAATTCACTTTTAATTAACTATTAATTTTCTTCTAATTAAATCATAATTAACTTTCAATTCACCCTTAGTTGAATTTTAGTTCATTCTTAATTAAGTCTTAGTTCATTTTCAATTGAGTTTTAATCCATTCATAGTTTACACATAGGTACACATGGGGCACACATGGGTGGACATGGGCCGAATGTGGGTTGGAAGTTTCTTGAGAAACTTCTCCTTAAGTTAAATGCCCAATGGATATAATAAAAATAAAATTCGCTATTACTTTTAGTCTATTCAATTCCAAGTTTGGTACGTTTTCTTGTCATAGCCTTGTTTTGGTTTTTGTTTATTCTTTGCAATAAAATTTTGTTGAATTCTTAGTTCACACATGTCATGTTCTTATTCTTGTTTGTTTTGTTTCATAGTTTGAATTTGAAAATTAGTTTGCCTTTGTTTTCATTTTGGTTTAGGAAATTTTATAAATTTGGTCATTTTCATGCCTACGACAAAATCTGTGGAAAATTATGTCCTACCAACTTTAAAAAGTTGCATTACAATAATTACATTGTTTGATTTATGGATGTATAGGTCTAAAAGAAATGCCATTTCTTATGGTTGCATTCCAACTTTTAAACCCTACTGTTATTAGACCTTTTAAATTCACGAATCAAGTTAATGAAGACCCCATTTTTGGAATGATGGCTTCAAATGAAGATCTTTTGTAGGGTGTATTGAAAAATGAGTTAACATTGTTTCGCCATTTTGAAATGAACCTTGATGATTGTAAATTTTTTTTAACATGGTTGAATAATGATAAATCTAGGTTTCCAAATTTAATTTTTTTTGCATGCCAAGTCCTTGGCATTCATAGTTTGCAAATTGAAATAAAATACATATTTAATACCAAAGCGTTGAGAGTTGAAAATCTTGAAAAATTTGTTGAATGATGCCACATTTGATTGTGCATGAAAAAAGGAGTCCCTTGGTGACATTTTAACCGAAGCCATTGATGATAATGTGTATATGTTAATTAAAGTAGGGTGTTTTGATAATGAAATGTCATTAAAGGAAAATTGGAAAAAACAACTACCCTTTGCAATTATATTTTAATTGCAGAAGACATTTGATATTAAAAATTACGTAATTGCATTAAATAAGTTATATAAGACATTAGTTACAAATGTGGATAAAGTCAATGGTCAACAAATATTTCACCATTCATATTACCATAAAAATTAGCAACTTACATAATGACACGTGGCAAATGAAAACGGTTTGAAAAAAATATTTAAAAAATAGATAGTGAATCGCCACTGTTTATTTTAAATGGTTTTAGATTGTGACACATGGCATAATACCAATATGCCACAAAGTGAAAGCATGGTAAAATATATCAATTGGTGATCCCTATTAATAAGTAAAAGTAAAATTGGAATCTTTTGCATTTTAATCATTTATGTGCAAGTGTAGGATGAAAACTCCTCCTTATATAGTTCTCAAGATGGAAGTGGAGGACAAAACATATAGGATAAAAATTGAAATTGCAACTAGAAAATTTATCTCATATATATATATATAATTTTGTAAATTATATACCAAAGTAAATAAATAACTACCTAACTAATTAATTACTAATTAATAATTATATAATTATCAATTATCAAATTCATTTATTTATAAATTACTAATTCATAATTCATAAATTAAAAAATGATTGAAATAATAACTAATTAACCAAACTATTACTTATAAGTTTTCATTAATATTTTTTATTTTTAATAATATATAATTAGAATTTTAATTAATTGATCAACTTATTAATTATAAAATCTAGTTAAATAAATAATAAATAATCAAGAAAATAAATGTTATAAAAATATGAATTAATTAATTAACTTATTAATTATAGGATTTCATTAATGGTTCTTAAATAATCAAATAATTAACTATTTAATATTTAATATTTGATATATAAATAGTTGATTAAATAATTATTAATTATAATACTACACTTACGAGGGGCTATTTTGACACCCTAGTGGTGTAATTAAGTTTAATTCCATTTGTACCTAATGGGACATATGGGCATAATCATGTATGAAAATACTTATAGAATGTAAGATGAAGAAGTCATTAATTGCAAATGTAGTGTAGTATAGTTGCAAGAATGATCAAAGGTGCAAAATAGTTGTAAATGACAATTAATTGCACATAATTGCAAATGCATTTTGGGGGGTTTTTTCTAGTGTGTTGGATCGAAGAAAGTTGTAGAAATTATGATGATTGCAAATCTTGTATTTGAACATGATTGTGGGTTTCTATTTCCATGAACTTGGATGTCTTGCCATTAATGCAACATTTTATATTTGCTTCATGTTTTATTGCATTTTGGTGATTTTAGGTTGATGATTTGAATTTGGTGTATGTGGTTGTATTGTTTTTGGTTTTTGCAAGTGTTTTCTTTGCTTCTAGTCTATCTTTTAGAGTTTAAAGCATTAAACAAAAGGTAAGACATTTAATTGGCATTGGTCATATGTGTTTGAATATTTCCAAGCCCTACTTGCAATTTGTAGAGTGCTAAGGACTCATACATAAGTATGTCAATGTGTTTTCAATATGTGAATGCAACAATATTAGGAAAAAAACAACTTCAAATGAAATTATAAATTTTGTTACATCGAGTTTGTCATTTCCCTTTGCTTCTTTTTCTTAGACTTTTACTTGTGATTTGTAGGAGTTACCTATTGCCCATGGAGGACATGATTGATAACGAATACCAAAAGACAACAAATTCAAGGTATCTATCCTTGTGTTCAACTTGGATGGCGATTGCAATTGAACTGTTCTTTCATTTTTTTGTCTCTTGTTTATAGTTTCTACATCTTTTGTTTGTTTTTTACAAGAGCTATCTAGTGCACTTGGAGGATATGGTTGGCAACATAGATTGACAACAACTTCAAATGCTTTATTTATCATCTTTGTTTCTTAACATTTATTATAAGGTTTGTAATACAAATAAGGTAGATGTTATAATGTTTGGTTGCAAAGAAATTGTGTTACATGCATTTTGTAACCTTCTCATGGTTTTGTGCACATTTGATGTTATGATGAATGATTAACAAAGTGGTTGTTGTAAGAGACAAGGACCCTTTCTTTTGGGTTGTAATGATGCAACACAAATAAAAAGAAAACCATTTAAGGATTTCAAAACATTTTGATGCAACAACTTTATGGTGGATTTGAAAACCAAAATTTCCTTTGTTTAGAAATTAATAATCCTACTAGCTCGATGATATACATGGATAGTTCTTGGACTGGGTATTTGATATTCGATATTTATGCATACCAAGTGGGTATTGCCAAAATTACCTTAACAAATTGATCACCAACTAGTATTATTTTCAATAAGCAAATTAATATTAGGCAACTACCAAAAATGGAAAAATCAGTTATTACATACCCTAAATGTTCAATATTGAAAAATTCTAATACATGTCCAACATTGGTAATGACAAAGTAAGGAACTTTGGGAACATTGCAAGAAAAATGTTTAAAATTAGTTTGGACACATGATTGGGAAGCTTAGGATCATTTGAGGGAACAAAGGTTGGGACTTGTTTGGGACATCAATACTAGAGAGCTAACTTGGAATCTAAAATTTTTAATCCAATGAGAAACAAAATTAAAAAGTAATTTCGCACATCTTTTTGGGGGGATAGTCTTGTGGGTTTCATTGGGCACTTTGTGAACAATAATGGGACAACTTGGGAATAACATTGGGAACTTTTAGAAACCTCCTTAGGACAACTTTGCAATGTCATTAAAAACATTGATAATAATAATAATCATTTGGATTTATTTGGAGGTGCCATTGGGAACTAACTCAATGGAAACAATTCGCCTAGTCCATAACAACCAAGGCATGAAGCTTTTTATTGTTAAAAAAAAACATGAGAAGAAGAAAGAAATGGAAATGACTATAGCCAATAAGGAGTGGCACTGGCAATCATCTAGAAGTGGAATGAGCCAAATATGGCAACATGTTAAAATTTTCCTTGAATTATGGCGACTTTTGCATTATTTTTTCCAAAAAACCCTTTGTACAATTTTCACACTGAATGCTTTTTTGTCTCCACAGTGCAAAAAAATTGTACCCCAAAAAAATAAAATAATAATAAATAATAATAACAATAATAATAAAATCAGGCAAAAAGTTAACTAACTCATTGAGAAGTAAAAATTAACTCACATATAAGCAGATTCCAACTATACCTAAATCACATTCCTTTAGGGTTTAAGGTTTATTTTCAGATCATGAAATCCAGAAAGGAAACCCTAAACCTTTCTGGATTTCATGATATCTGCTGGTAGAGGCTGTCTGACTTGCATGGCCAGAAATTGAGCTTCGTGGGCAAAGGACAGACCTAGGTTTATGGGGGCCCAAAAGGGCGCTATGAACAGAAAAAGGGACCCAAATTGGGACCCAAAGTGTAAAAGTTCCCTTTCTTTTGCAGAGGGAAAGTTTGTAAAAAGTTCCTCCGCCAATCAAGCCAACTTTTCATTTTATTACAGTTTAGAGCATCTTCACCGGTGGTGCTCAGTATGTCACTCTGGATAATAAAATTAAATGTCTAAGTTTAGCTGTTTTTTTTTTTTTTTGGCAACCCTACCAATAAAACTGGAACTGTAACTGGAGATGCTGTTACTACCCGGAGGGTATATTTTCATGAATGCTTTTAAAAAAACGATGAGATGGAGCTCTTACCCTTGGTAAGGACCC
>Ga0209611_10012061_pt1 | contig 12248 bp, 5 predicted proteins | sample S1TSphgellanicum_3_FD_187693 | JGI IMG/M metagenome (GOLD analysis project Ga0209611, IMG submission 187693) | Host-associated microbial communities from peat moss isolated from Minnesota, USA - S1T2_Fc - Sphagnum magellanicum MG (SPAdes) (version 2) | ecosystem: Host-associated > Plants > Peat...
CCCATTTTAGATTTATGTTTCAAAAAATTTCCAATGGTAAAGAACTTTTCGAACCAATGAATTGTGTCCCCTGAAATCACTCTAAAAATTCGAAAGTCGCTTAGAACTCCAACTCTTAAAGTGGGAGCCCACTTGGGAGTGTGTGGGCTCATTCCTTCACACTCTCTTGCACTCCCCGAGAATGTGAATGTGACTCACGGGTTGCACTTTTGGCCCTCACCTTTCCATGCCCCTTACCTTGGTCATGAGCCCAAAGCTAAAGTCATGACATAAATCCTAAGAAAAATTATAAAATTTAGACATTAAAAGGCCAAACCCTAAATTACCAGTTTAAACCCTAACCTTAAAGTACAGAAAATCAAACCCTAAAATTAAAACCCCGAAAAGACAAATTACAAAGGATTATGCATGTTTGAAAAACATGTGGTATGTTTAAAAGGTTTTCATTAATTCTAATTCAAGCAAACATACACTTACAGGAGGGAAATCAAATAATCTTTTTAATGAAAACCTTATGATTTCATGTGTTTACACATATTTGCCTTTTATTAAAATACATGAAAATTTGTATTAATAATTTTTTTGCTAACTCAATGTTCCCAATAATCCTAACATGCATGTTGGAAACAACTAAAAAACAAACAAGGTTTGAAACATCAAAGTTTATTATAAAAAAATGCAATTGCATTGAAATGACAAGGAAGTAAATCTCATGGGTTGAAAATGTCACAAACTACAATCATGAAATTATAACTTGTAGCAAACTAACTCCAATTTTCAAAGTCTCTAAATGCATTCAAAAATTTGATAAAAGATAATGAAAGACTACTCAAAACCATTCGAATACACACTATCTTCTAACCCTAAAGCAGCCATCACTTAATCCTAACCTAATAGCCGCCATTTAACCCTAACCTAGTCGCCGCTTAACCATAATAACTATCATCAAACCCTAATGTAGCTTCCACTTCTAAACCCTAGCCACCACTATTCAACCTAACTTAACTACTATAAGGATGTGAATATTATTCATCCCTTTTATGAATGTTTAACACATTCATCAACCTTGGGGATTATAAACAAATAATATTTTTAACAATGTAATCATGGTATGATTCATTAATTGGAACATTATTGAATACATAAACATTCAAGTCTAGAATGCCATTATAAATGTCATCTAATTTGTTTAGTTTGTAACTTTCTTTTGTGATGAAGTTAAGACAATTGACAATTGGTCTTGGATTTTTGTGCATGCACAAATGGTTGAATCTTGGAGTAAGCACCTATTTTGTTGTGTACATGTTGACAATGTTATGGATGGTTCAAACTTTGAGAACTTCATTAAAGTCATTATGAATGCATATTTGACTAAGAATCCTAGTTAAGTAGGATCTTTCTAAAAACTTGTTGTGTTTTGATGCAAATGGGGTTAATGTGTTTAAGGGCAAAACAAAAGTCACTAAGTATACTAAGGAATTTCAAACACCTTTTTCCATGGGTGTTCAGTGTGTTGCACATAAGACTAACCTTGTAACTTAATTGTTGTTTCATTTTACCATCATTTCTTGGATTGAAACATTCATGTTCGACATTTGAACCACTTGTCACAAAAAACATTTGGAGTTTCAAAAACTAGTTCAACTTATGGATACCAACTTGTGGAATAAAATATTTTGAAATGTTAAAACTTGATGGATGCATGTGTTGGAATGTCTTTAAAGGATCATGGTGGAATACAAGTGGGTCAAATCACATTCAAGGAGCAACTTGCATTACTTAATCTAAAGATTACATGCCCATTTGGAATATATATATATATATATATATATTATGGAAAGGAAATTTGAATGATTTTTTTTGCAACATGATATTAAATACGCTTCAAGTTGCCTTGATGCATCACATGTCATGTTTTAATCATTGTTAAAATATAAAACATGATTTTTCAAAAGTGTGTAAATCTACCATTTTGTTTTGAAAATGATCATAATTTCAAATCACATAATATAATATTAAATATTTTAAAGTCTAATTTTGTATTATAAACTACAACTTTGTTTTATGTGTCATGTATATTACACCACATTTACATGTGGTAAGAGACTTTTGAAATTCAATGACTTTGAAACATATTTTGAATTTTTAATAAATTTTAATTCCACATTTTAATTTTAATTTTAATTTTAGTGGGAATAGTAGGTTAATATCATCTCAATTTTCTTACAATTTTTTTTATTTATTAAGGAAGTCCTTAATTTAATCCTTTGCAAAACTATTGTACTAAAATCATAAATTAAAATTAAATTAAATTAATTTTTTAGGAAGATTGAAGTTGGATGGTACCTTTATTGAGATGGTAAAGACATCATGTTAACTTGGCATTGACCAATAAAATATTTTAGTTAGGAGATATTGGAAATTCATAACTTACTCCAAATTGATTACCATGATTCCAATTTGACTTCCCATGATTACCATGATTTTCATAATTAACAATGCATAAACATATGTATACAATTTGATAATTTTCATTAGGATCTACCATTTTTTTTACTCCTTATATTCTAATTGCACCCAAAGGTATACTTATAATGTCGCAAATTCATTCTATTTCAACCTAAGTTTAATGGAGACCATGCAATCCCTCTTGAAATTTGCTTCAAAGGTAAACATTTTCATTCATGACTTCATAGATGTGGTGAAGGTATGCCAAGGTCAATCATATATTTTTTGTTATGACAACAAATTTTCTTTTCAAGGTGATGAATTTCAATCCTTTCATGGGTTGTTACAAGGTGATCATTAGCATATTCACTTGAAGTGGGTGATTGACTACAACGTGGAATATATTGAACATTTTGCCTTTGTTTTAAATGATGTGAAGACATGGGCTCATTGGGGCACAATTTACCTAGAGATGGGAGGTATGTTTCTTGTCACACATGTAACATTTGCACATATATTTTAGATCATGAAAGCAAAGTCCAAATATAAGTTCAAGCTACTCCCTTTGAATTATGTCACTTGTCTTTATTGCATTTTTTGTTGTTAATGAAAGTCAATGTTTGTGTTTATGTGGTCTATTGCAAATGAAAGCATTTGTTTGCCAATAGAGTTTATGTTTAAGTGCAAGGGTCTATGGTAAAACCTTCAAATTGATTGTTTCCTCAAATGATTGGTTTGTTTTTGTGGTCTCTAGAACACTCAATTTGTTGGACCTAATGTTATGTGCGTGTATTTGTGGTCTATGGTAGACCCTTAAATTTGGTGCACCAATGTGTCTTATGTTTGTGTGTTGAGGTCTATGGTTAAACCTTCAAATTGATTGCTATTCAAATGAGTGTTTTATTTTTATGGTGTATTTACACACACAATTTTTTGGACATAATGAAAATTATGTGTTGTTTCATTATTTGTCAAAACATTTAATTTATGTTTCTATGTTAAGGTTTAACCCATGAAGCTTTCAAATTACTTAATAACAAGGTGAATGTGTGTGAACTTTTGATGTGTTGTATGCTTGTCAAATGGTATTGTGGGTAAATATATACCTTGTTAATTTTTGATTTGTAACAAAATGTAATTTAGGGTGTGTTCCGCATTTCCATGCACTTTAGGGGTTAAAGGGCTATGTAATACCTTTGGGATGGGATTAAGACAATGGTGCTAGTGCAAGTTCATTGACAAGTTAAACATGCACAAACCAAACAAGAAGTTGGTTAACACAAGTTGAAACCAAATGTTGCTAGGACTCAGTCATGGGCAACCCAAACTCATTTCATTAACATTGTTTGGACCCTTTGGAAAAGGTTCCACTACCTTTTTTGTAATATATTTTATGAATAGTGGTTGAAGTTACATTTAAATTGTTAAATTTCTTAGAATTCCAAGTGGGAGTCCCAAAAATTCCCAAGTTATGAGTATTGTAACTTTGTGGGTTCATAATTCTAGCATATGAATTTTATTTAAATATATTCAAAAAAGTAGTAACAACTTGAAGATATCTTTCGAAGGGGTTATTACATGCTCAATTTGGAGGTCATTTAACCATTTTTCCTAGGTTTTAGTGGTTGGGAATCTAATTGCTAATTAAACTTTCAAGCTTTCTTTTGGCATAATTACTAGTTTACAACTCCAAATAGAGAATGTGATCCCATTTTTAATGTTTACATTTCAAAGCCCTTCCAATGGTCTATTGAAAGATCAATTAGGACCTTTTTTATTACTTGCGCTTTTGTCTTAAAAATTTAGGACTCTTGTTGGACTACAATTTCCAAAGTGTTTTTTCACTTGGAGGATTCATTTTTTTGTACTTTCACACATTTGTGAGAATGTGTTTGAATCCCATGATACTTTCTTAACCCACATCCTCTCTTGTTCCCAAGCCTTAATCATGAATCCAAAATTAAAATTGTGACAATTTTTATAATTTAAATGGCAAAACTTTCAATTTGTTAAACCAATGGAACAAATGTTTATGTTTTGTGATTGACAGAACTTTAAATTTTATGGACCCAATATGGGTTTATGTTTTTGTGTAAATTGATGGGTTTGATGGGGTTAATGCTTGTGTTATGGTCAATGGTAGAATGTGAATTTTGGTGGACCCAATGAGGTGTATGCTTGTGTATTATTATATATGGAAAAAGGTGAATGCAAGTTATAGTGGTTCACTTTTGGTGTCCCAATGCAATTTTCTACATGGTGTAATGAATTAACATGTTGTAAAACCATTTATATGCACACTTGGGATTTAGTTTAAGATTCTCAACTTCATAAAAAAACATTTATATAATTTGTGCATAATAAATGTGCACCCATTATGTAATAATGGACTTTTGAAGTGAAAACATATGGATTGTCTTCACCATCTGCATTGGACAAATGAAATTTTCAATATCATTTTTTGAAAATATATCTTATAGGGACTTAATATTTAATAAATGGAAAAAAAAAACATAAATTTGGAAAACTTCATTACAAAAGCTTGAACTAAAACATAGTTATGAACTTTCACCATTAGGAAATGCGTCCTAATTCATTCTGGGTTTCACTAAATTTTTGAGTGAATTTAAACATTTTCACCTAATGAAATTGTTTAACCCCTTAGTGAACAGGGACCAGTTGCTACGAACAATGACTTGTTTCACTAGTGTCTAGTGAAACAAGGTTATTCTCAAGTGAAATACAAATTTACTGAACCATTCACTTGCTAGTTAGTTAACTAACCAGTATGGAAATTAATTAAATTTTAATTATTTAAAAATATAGAATATTATTGATAATTTCATGATTTTTAAAGCCTATTATTTATTGACATGTGTCACTACCTAGGTTAGGTTAAAAACCTAGCCTATGTAGGTAGGTAGGCAATGTAATCAACCTAAGCACCTAGCCTAGGAATTCAATAGGAGAATATTCGATCAACATACCATTGTTGACCACACACAACACCACCCATGAGGTTTGATCCTTTGACCTTTGAAATGGGGGCAAAAACCTTTACCATCAAACCACCACACTTATTGAAATAATCTGTAACATTACATTTTATTTATCAAATACTTCATTTTAAACATTACAAAAACATAAACTTTGAAAATTCATATCTTATTGAAATTTTGTTCAAATGAAATAATTCGAATTTACTTTTTTAAAAATTCAATAATGTACATAATTACATTTATTTACTTTTGAAAGTTTAAAATTATTTGAACAAAAAAAAAGTTGAATATCATTATTCAATAACATTTCAATGACCATTCTTTTGAGAAAAAAAAAGTTTAACGAATGGATTTTTTTTTTGTTAATATAATAATACTACCTATGTTAAGCTACTTTCAATTATTATATGCCTATTTTTCATTAATTTAAATTATTTCACCCTACATTATTTACAGTTATTTATGGCTATTTTTAATTACTTTTGGTTATTTTTTACTATTTCACCCTAAGCTACTTTTGGTTATTCTAAGTTATTTTTTATTATTTTAACTTATTTCAACTTAGGTATTTTTCAGCTATTGTAAGTTTTTTTGGTTATTCTATGTTATTTTTGTCTATTATAAATTATTTCAATTTAAACTATTTGTAATTATTATAAATTATTTTTGGTTATTTTAACTTATTTCACCTTAGGTTATTTTCAATTATTGTAAGTTTTTTTTTCTATTATATGTTATTTTTGGTTATTGTAAATTATTTCAATTTAGACTACTTGTAGTTATTATAAGTTACTTTTGACTATTGAAAGTTATTTCACCTTAAGTTATTTTTGTTTATTATAAATTATTTCACCTTAAATTATTTTTGGCAATCCTAAGCAATTATAATATATGGTTATTGGTTGTTCTTTTATTAGTGTTATTGGTGGTTATTAATGGCTATTGGTACCTATTCTATTTGGGGCTATCAATGTTTTTTAGTGGTAATTCTATTAATAGTTATTAGTGGTTATTCTATTAATGGCCATTAATAGTTATTCTATTGGTGGTTATTTTATTAATGGCTTATTGGTGGATATTCTATTAATGGCGATTAGTGGCTATTTTATAAATGGTTATTAATGGTTATTGTATTATAAGTTATTGTTGGTTATTATATGTTATATTACAACTATTGGTGATTATTATATTATAAATTATTGTTTAATATTCTATGTTATAATATCATAGGCTATTGGTAGTTATTATATTGTAGGGTATTCAAAATTATTTTTCATAGGTTATTATTTTCTATTCTAAGTTATTATGCTTAGGATAAAATAATTTATAATAACATAAAGTAGAATGACCTTGAATAATTTAAAATATAACTTGAAATAACATACATTAATTTTAAATAAAATAACCTAAAGTATAGCCTAAAGTTAATTGAATAATTGAATTTAAAATAATTCAAAAGCTTATAATAAATTAGTTTAAATACTTTAAGGTAAAATAACATATAATAATTTAAGGTACAATAATTTATAATAACATATAATAACATAAAATATAAGTTAGAATAACTAAAGTAACTTAAAATAATATAAGGTATATCATAAACTAACATAGATAAAATATTTTTAAAAACATATAAATAAACCTATTTGCTATAGTAAATTGTAATAGTGAATTATGTTAACTAATAATGAAACATGATGTTTACATAATGATAATATAGTGAAATAACTTTCACTAGGTGAAATCAATAAAATGCAATGAAGTTATTTCACTTTTAAAGTCCCATAGTGATTTAAGTTAGTAAATTACACCCCACTTTGGTAGAAATGTTTTGAATGACCAAAATCTAGACCTTATTTTTGAAAGTATCTACATGGGTCATTTTTTGTTGGATTGATGATTTTTTTCCTTGTAAAATGTATGTCAAAAAAATGTTTAAGTGGGTATATTCTCATATGAATTTAATTAGTTCATTAACTAACCCATAGTCCCTTAATTATGCTAATTCAACATAGAAAAATGGATTTTTAGGGATTTTTTATTTGCCAAATATGAACCATTTAACCTTGCATCTTGCCAAAAACCTTCAATTTGGTGATTAATGGGGTGAATGTTTGTGTTTTGTGCCATATGGTAAAACTCTAATTTTGTTTACTTTACAAGGTGAATGTTTACAATATGTGATTTATAAGGAAAAATGTGCATGTTTTGGACTAATATGGTGAATGTTTGTGGTCTATGGTCTATGCCAAAGGTCTACATTTGTTTCCTATTGGAGTTTTTGTGTTATGTGTTTTATGACATAAACAAATGTATTTGTTTATCAATGATGTGTGTTCTATTAGGGTCATGGCAAAGACTCCTAAAAGATCAATTATGGAATTAAATGTTTAATAATGGATGCCATGGGGATTAATTATCTTAAATATTGGCTATAGGCATATGTAAAAATGGGGTGATTTTGAGATAGGGTGGCCCATTTTTAGCATATGCAACATTCCCAAAAATACATATTTTAGCACTAAAATGGAATTAAGAAAACCCAATGTTAAATGCAAATTACATAATGATTAATGAAGTATAAATTTTCAAATGAATAAAAACCCCATTAGATAGCTCTTTGGCATACATTTTAGGAAAAAAAAACTTCAATCCCATCAAAAGTGATTAAGATAGGGACTTTTGGAAATGAGGTTTAAATTTGGTCATTTAAAAGTTCATATTTATTTGTCGGTTTAGATTTTTGTGATTTTTGTGAAGTTATATTTGGTTTTCTTACATGTATCACATATTGAATCCTTACAAGACATCTTCAAATGAAATGATATTGAAAAGTGCAATTGAATGTTCATGTAAATTGAAAATCATAGTCCATGATCCCATTTCAAAAGTATATGACTATATGTTTGGTGTATATTTATTCAATTTCATCATTATGTACATATTTTTTATTCAAGTTGATAACCTCAATCCATAATTTTTTTTGCCACATTGATGATTTTACCATACATTTGTGACATTTGAATAGAGTACACTTTGTGTAAAGTGTAATGTGATGCAAAAATGTGCCACCTTATCTTGCACTTATCAAATGACATTTCTATGATATTTGAAGGTCTTCAAAATATTTTACTTCACCTCACATCCAAGTGGCCAACCTAAAGAGGGCAATTATACTCCTATGGTTCCTACCATTCATTTTGGATGGAATTTAAATGCTTAATAGGACATTTTCAAGTTGATAATTCTAATGTTGTCTAGGCCATGGTTAAAATAATGGTCCTTATAGTTAACAAGGTTAATCCAATCATTGTCAGTCTTGTCATGTATATATGGAAATTCATCTGTGCATCATAATTATTGTTTCAATATATTTTCTTGAATACTTAAAGTTAGCACATATTACCATGGTTCATGTTCTTGGTTTAGTTAAAGATGAACATTGTTTTAGTTCAATTTCCTTCTTGAAGAACAAAGTGCATAATCATTTGAAGCATCACTTGCAACTAGTTGTTGTTATGTATGCACAAAAGTTTTTCACACTTGATAACTTTCCAAACCAAGTTGCTTGTGGCATGTGGTCAAATGTTCAAGTAGCACATGGTTGAGGTTAAGATGTTTAAACTATGAAGTTAATTTTTATACCAATGTTTTCACATTTTGAGTAAGTTTTAAAGGTGGTTAATTTTAAGAATAAGACCAATTCATAGGTAGCCCTAAACATGAATTTAACAATATTGTCATTAAAATTTAAAGATATGATTAGTTTCCATAGCTAAAAGATAATATTGATGGGGCATTTATAACCAACCTAATATGGATAAAGCAAAATGCATTATCACCACCATGAACTTTTTACTATTTAATTGAATTTTCCAAAGACATTTTGATTATAATGGGAGCAATGAACAAATATTTCAATCTAATTTTCAAATTTCACCATGTGTATCAAATCATTCAATTATTTTTCCACCTACACAAGTTCCAAAACTGAAAATAAGAGTTGATGATCACCAAGGTGAGTATTTGCTTTAAACAAATCAAACCAAACCATGTCTTTTAATGTATGAATTATCCCTTCTTAGGATGGTTTTTACATGAAATAACATGAATGTTTCATTGGTTCAATCCTTAAAATAATTTAGGTGGATTACCTTAGAGACCTAATGCATGCACTTATTTTTATCAAAACTTCACTTTTCTTGGTGAATAGAACATTTAAAAAGTATAAAAAACCAAGCAACCCCCAAAAAATTATTGCCTACACCATTTCAAATTTCTTAGTCAATTTGGTCTATTATACACTTGAAGTTTACATTATTAAATGCCATAAGTTAGCAAAAGGTGCATACTAAAAATTGTAGAATTGTGCCCACATTTTTCAACACCCCACCTAAAAAAAATTGCAATTTTTTGCAAACATTACACATTACAATGGTATACTCAATTGTGGCTATTTTGTTACCTATTGAAAGTTAAAATGTTGGAATATGTAAAGTAGATGAGTTGTTTGATTATTTGTTATTTCATGTAAAACCCACCTTAAGAAGGGATAACGTTTCAAAATGCGCATAGGTTCTACAAAAGAGAATGGTTTTTAGTTAAAACCATTACATATTACTTCACATGTGATGTTGATACAAAAGTAATATTCATAAAGTAAAGGAAACACAATATGAATGCCCAATGTTTAGTCATAAGGTAGGTATGAGATTTTTTTTTAAATACAATTTTTTTATTAGACAAAAAATGAAATTCAAATTACCACCAAATTTAGTAGTAATTTGAGTTTCATCCCCTCTTTTTCTTTTCTTGGGCACCTTAATTTCTATTGCAATTCTTCTTGAATCATGTGCATTAGATATTAAGTTCCATCATTTTTACTCATATTTTATAGAAGTTCTCACTTTGCGAGTAACATTGTGTGAGGTTGAAACATGGGTTTGAAGGTGAAAAGAAGGCCCAAAGCAAGGTTACTTTGTGGATTTTTCTCATGACAAGACAAAATTGGAATATGCATTTAATGGAAAGAAATAAGCAAAGTAAATTCATCAATTTCAACCAAATTGTTTGCATCACATTAATGGTGAGTATTACATTTCATAATGGTCATTGTTGATCATTCATGTTCCACACAAGAATCCCTAAGACAAAAAGTTTAAAATTGAAGACTTCCAAATGATTGATTGAAAATAATACATGGAATCTTATAAATGGTCCCATCAATAATAGATAGTGAACCCTTAACACTTGATAAGTTGAAAATGGTTTTTTTAAAATTTAAAATTGATCTAAACAAGAAAGACTTTTGAAAAATTATTTGGTTAGGTGCAAATGTCAAATATCTTCCCAATAGTTTGTTGTCTAAGCACATCCAACTAGATTAAGGGAAAGGTTTGTCAAAAAAACCCAATGCAACCACTTTCCCGCATGTGAAAGAAGGATTGCCCAAGGGACAAAGTGTATCCCAATCCACCTTCCTAGCCTAACTAGATTAATTTTGAAAGGTCATTTTAAAGTTGACCCATGAGTTTTAGCAAGAGATCCTTTTAAATTTATCCTTGGTTTTCAAGGATCTTCACATTCTCATCTCAAAACTTGCAAAGCTTCATTTTTTATTAAAGAATTGCATTTTGGCTTGAATTTTTTTTTGGATGAGTTACTAATATAGTTATTGTGAATGCCATATTAGAATGCAAGCATTAATTCATGTCAAAAAACTTTTTTTTGATGATGAAGATTCAAATCCAACCTTGGATAACACTTGCCTAATCTTGTATGAGTTCAATCTTTGCTAATCTCATCATCCTTTGTTCGATTTTGGGTGAAATTGTTATCTAAAAACTATGAATTTTGCAATCTTTGAATCTAAGAATTCAATTCATGGACAAGTCAATTAAACCACATTTTAAACTCAGGCTCAAATAGAGATAAAATAGTTATAAAATGGACTTAGGCTCTTAGGGATTAATGCCATCCAAACCATTTGTAAAAAAATGCCAAACATTATGCAACTCAATACTAAACTCATTGGTCATATTCATTCATCAAAAAACTTGTGAGCTTTATTATTACCACCAGAAACAAAAATGGTTTTCACTCAAAACCCACATGATAGAAGAAAACATATATATATATACATATACTCACCCATAGCCTGGACAGATTGCTAACTTGACCCTGATCTCCAAACGATAGAAGCCCATCATGCCCTAAACCCTAGGGCCACCCAATGATGAAGTGGTCTCAGGTGATAGTCTGAATCATCATCTTCCTACAGAGTTATGAGAGTTGTGAGATTTTTTTTGTCTTGGGCTGGCTGTTGGTATTGGGTATTTTTATATTCTTGCAGTGGGGACACTTAAAGCCATACCCATCCATGGGGAAGACCCAGAGTCCAGGTTCCCTAAACCCTTAAAAAACTGGACTCTGGGTGTTCCTTACACCCCTTTTAGTTGGCTATGTTTCTGTGTGTACCAGATGCCCAGGAAAAATTGTCAAGAATATCCATAGAATAATAAGCCAGGCAGCCATCCCATCCATCAAATCCATAGTCACCCCAAAGTCAAAAAGCTCAGTGGCAGAGATACATTACAGGGTTTCTCAAGCTCCAATTCACCAACAACTAGTGGGTGGGTGGATGGGTGGGTGGGATTGAACCCAGAACTGTTTAGTAAATTTTGGGGGTCCTAGACATGGAATATGCCACTGAGCCAAAGTACCCCTGTGGGAAACGTCAAGAATTTGCAGGGATATATACTAAGTGTTAAAAATCACCTGACAAGTAAATAATGCACATAT
>Ga0209611_10012062_pt1 | contig 12248 bp, 8 predicted proteins | sample S1TSphgellanicum_3_FD_187693 | JGI IMG/M metagenome (GOLD analysis project Ga0209611, IMG submission 187693) | Host-associated microbial communities from peat moss isolated from Minnesota, USA - S1T2_Fc - Sphagnum magellanicum MG (SPAdes) (version 2) | ecosystem: Host-associated > Plants > Peat...
AGACGACTACAGTACACCTCCATTATTGATGATTATTACATGATCTAGAATTTTTCCTCTCTCTCTCTCTCTTTCTAAGAATTTCTAATCTCTCTCTCTCTCTCTCTCTCTCTCTCTCTCTCTCTCGCACCTTTTTTTTCTTTTTTTTTTTGGGTTTTGGGTTTTGGGTTTTGTTTTGGTTTTGTAATCCTGATCCCCAGAGGTTTCAAACTAGTTGCTTATACGATCTTCTGATTCCTCTTCTTCTTCTTCTTCTGCACTTCTTTCTTCTTTTCTTCTTCTTCTTTGCTTTGAACTTCCTTTTTCTCTACTGTCACAAACTTTGCAGCACTGACAGAACTGTCTAACCCAGAAGAAGGGTCAATTTTTAACCCAGATCAAAAATGAGGTCCCACATGGTTTTCTCCTTTTGTGTCTCCTTTGTCTTGAAGATATGAGTGAGTCTATGTGAGTGACTCTACCAAGTTGATGTGGTAAATTGGGATTGGTTGTTTTTTTTTTTTTTTTCCCATTGATTTAACCCTTAAACATCAACTAAAGTCGACAAAATAAATTTTAATCTTAATTTTAATTTTTAAAAATAAAATTAAAAAGTGGACCAATTTGGTCCGCCTGATGTATGTTTAAGGGTTTAAGCTGCTCTGCTATTTCTTAACAAGTGTTTATTGGGTCTTGTGTTGTTTTAACCTGTGTTAATTCTTAACTAGTGTTTGTGGGCAACCCTTGTTTCAAATGTTGTATTATTCATTTCAAAATTTATCAATAGATGATTACACAATGGTCTTGGTGAATCAACACTTACATTGGTACTATGGTTAAAACTGAAAACCCAAAGGTTCAATTATGGGTTATGTCTAAACTCTTAACCTTATAAATATACACTAGATGTACACTAAAAATCAGGATCTCTAGAAGAGGCCCAAACTAACTAACGTTTCCCACGTTTAAAATAGCCTCTAAGAAGCTTCACCCAAGAAGGTGAAGGTAAACCCTAAACCCTAATCAAGTTACATTGTGATATTTCAAATATGGTTGTGTAAACAATGTCACACATTTTCAACTTCATTTAATTTATCACTTTAAAACATGTAAATTAAGCACCGGATGTGCTTCAAATGGGTCATTTGATTTGTGATTGCACCTAACATCATAATATTATATTTTCAAGTGCTATCAATTTTTATTTTTTTTAAATCTAAATTTTTTGCTGGTGTTGAGTTTTTTTACTTCTTCTCTGTAATTTTGGCAACTTTTTGTAGCACATTTTTTATCAACCCAATCTTTTAAAAAAATGAAAATTTTGTGGATTTTTTTGGTGATATGAGATCCTCTCCACTCCTAGTAGGAAAAACTCTTGTACCCACAATTGGAGATGAATTGTAAGAGGTAGTCAAATTGTGTGAAATTGCACTTTTGACACTAAGTTTGCTCAAGGTAGTGAGTGATGATACCTGCACTACAAAGCAAAATGATTGCTTTTTCATTGGCCAATGATAAGGATTGGGTGAGATGATGAGACTGGAAGGTTTCTCGGTTTATATTTGTTTAATTTTTCACCAGAAATGGGTTGTGGAGACAGAAATAATCAAGACCGAATCTTGAATGTCATGAATAGTGATAAGGTGACACCAATGAAGGTGGTTTCATATTGCACCAAATTACTTTCACACTTTGTGTCAATTCTCCTTTTGTTATTTAGTTATAGATGCTAAAAATCATGTCTAATAAGCCCAGTATTTATTTCTCACATCATCCAGTAATGATTTTTTTAGATTTTCCTAATTTCACCAATAAAACTAAAATTGGGATTGCAAAAGGTAGGAGACTACTAATAGCAACCAACCTGGACCAATCAAACAACCTAAGCAATCAACAGCGCAAGTGTTAGGTTTCATTATGCCTTGTTTCGGCATCAGTTTCCTCTGCCAAAAAATGCTGGGCCAAAACCATTTTGTTGAGCCAAACTGGCATGTTTTGACTTTTCTTCATCCAAAACTTGCTGCAGAGTGCAGGATGGAGTTGCTCTAAGAGCTTGTAGACCTGTAAACTTCATAAGTTGGGAAATATAAATAGTTGTTTCTGTTATTGGACAAAAGGCATCTTATGAAAAGGGCAAAAAAATCACAAAAACACACACACACACACACATCTTCTGCAAGGAAGTGAGCTTTTTAAACATCTCTTAGGCCTAATTACAAGCTTTTAACATTCGGGGAAAAAGCTAATATCAAAGTTTGAAAAATCGTAAGCATGTCAGATTTCTACATGGAAGTTCCTCGTATTTACAATGTCAGGTTTCTCAAAGGCTGTTTTTTTCTTCTCTAGTGCAACTTAATAATACTACTGACAGTTTCCTGAGTCCGTTGAATGAATTGGAGTATGTGAAGATATATGGGGGTGGGTGACCAACACGGTTAACTTTTTTTTTATTTTAAATCAACTTGGAACAACCCACACGGTTTGTTTCTTTTAACTTTAAAGCAACGTCAAACAACAACAGTGTCGGACTCCAAACTAGTACCACGCTTGGCAGGCAGCCCGCCACAACTATTGCTGGAGTAGTACACAAATTGGGTGCAGGGGAGGGTCTAAAAGATCAGCTATCGATGTTATATTAAACTTAGCTTGTGACAAAATTTTATGGGGAATCCCACAATTTGCATGCGAGCTTTTATACTCTAAACGACAAAATGGGAGTTGAGAAAGTGAAAAAGAGTTCATCTAAAACTTTTGCTTGTCAGTTGTTTGGGTGGTAGTAGTAGTAGTAGTAGTAGTAATATGAATCCAACCAAACACAACAACATTGGATTTCTAACATTTTTTTTTTCCTTCAAAGTTTGAGTAGCATTAAGCCAAAATAAAGGGTTTTGAGAGAGAGAGAGAGAGAGAAAGAGAAAGCACTTAGATTCCTTGGTGTGGTGGGGTCTCTCTAAGTAGTATTGATTGATTTTTGGGAGACTTGGGGTTGTTGCATATTGCTGGAGAAAGAAAGAGTTTGATTTCTACTCTTTGGATTCGGTTGGATAGTTGTTGGCCCACATTTATGAATGCCTTGCGAAGTTCTGACATGAGATGTTGTTATGGATTTATTTATTTGCCTTGTGGTTTAAAGGAGTGTCTGGTCTGTGCTATTGACCTTATGTCATTCTTGTATCAATTATTTGCAGGTCTCTCTAGTTTCATGGTGCAATGGTATATCAATCTCGACTTCATTTCATGCTGCATTTCTAAGTGTCATCATGTAACATACATTTTCATGTATACCCAACATTATAGTTTTAAAATGTGAAGGCCAAACTTCAGCCTTGAAAATTCTGGAAGAAACCCAAAAAACAAAACAAAAAACAAAAAAAAAAGTGCTTTGAAGAATTAAGAATCATTTCAAATTGGAAACTCAAATGAGAAGAAATTGTAAAATGCATTTGCTTTGCTACTCATGACTCATGATCACATACATATATTCTTGAAAAGGTTAAGTTCAAATTTGCACAAGAAAATATCTGCTCCATTGTCATGTCTTGTGTAGTTGTTACAAAATGTCAAAAAGAATTTGGAATGTCATGTGCGATCACTAGTCACCAATGTATCCAAAAAAAGAAAAACACAACTGAATGTTCAAGTGAATTTACAAAGTGTCAAAAATAAAAACATAACTTCAATGTTCAAGTGCACTACAAAGTGTCATTAAATACAAAACAAAACACAATTGAATGTTCAAGTGTATTAAATAGTGTTTTTTTTTTTAAACACAACTTCAACGTTCAAGGTCATTACATATTGTGAAAAAAATAGTGGGAATGTTCTTGAAATCACTTATGGTCATCAACTACAAAGAAGCCAACAAGTTCTTCAGCTCATTTTCATGGTCATCTAACAATTCTTCTTCAACTTGGAAACATTCCTCCATACCCTCAATAGCAAAAGAGCAATCGACCCTTGTCATTTGGCCAATTCTTGAAAATTATCATGACCTTGTCTAAATTCTACACACCCATCCAACATTGCCACAAACTAGTCAATATGTTGACAATGCTAAAAAAAAATTCAATTTCAATTTGAAAGCCTTGAATCCCCAAAAAAATGATGAACAAGGAATGAAACATCAAGGAATTGATTTGCATGGTCTTTCCACCATTGCAATGATGATTTCACATCATTATTGCACATAGTTATATGACTATACAATGACAATTTTATTTTCACCTAAAAGAAACCAACTTCCTTTGTAGAAACTATAATTCCTCACAAAAAGTCATCATTGTTGGGTGCAAAAGGAGGAGGGCTTTCTTCATGTCCATGGTTCAAATACTTGGAAACTTTCACCAAAACAGGCACTAGCACTTGCTAGTCATATTTTTCTACAATTGTTATTGTTCTATCCCTACCCATATACTCCATATTACATTATAGGACTTTGAATCTTGGATCAAGTTGAAAAAACACACATGTGTGCACCAACAAGTGCAACAACAACATTACTGATCATAGAAAAAGCTATCAAAAAAAACTCCAACACATTAATCACCTCAAGCCTCAATTTTCCATGCATAAGTTCCAACTTTGCCTCAAATTCCCCATACATTAGAAGTGGATTTCAAGATGCCTAAACTTGGTAATCTCTATGCAATCTACTATGAATTGAAAATGCAACAAATAAAACATTTGAAAGCAATCAATACCCTTTGATTTTGGTTCAAAATACAATGTTCCACCATAAGGCCTAAACTAGGTTATGTCATGGCTTTTTTAATAGCCCATGTTAAACCTATGGTATTCAAACCTACAACTTAGAGGTTCCTTAATTGTAGTAGAGGTTTATGGTAAGATGAATGCACGGTTTAGTGCTTCACTTTTGGTGTCACAAAGGTCATTTCTACTAGGTGCATTATGTTTAAATGGTTATAGTGAATAACAAAATTTCGAATTTGTTAATTAAAAAATTGGTAATACATTAACATGATGATTATGAACACATTTGTAAAACTATATTTTGAAATTAATGTATTCATTATCAATAACAAACTTTTGAAAATAAAAAATATGAATTAATCAATTGACTGAATTATCAATAAATTGAAGAATTCATGTTAAATTTCATTTCAAAATGTTTATAGTGACTAGACATGCTTTGAATAATGAAATAATAAAATTAGATGTGAAATCTCTTTCTTTAAAACTTTAGCCAAATGGTAGTTATGAACTTTTGAAGGGTCAAAATTGAACTTAATTTTTAAAAGTCCTTCTAAAATGGATTTTTTGTTGTTCTTAAAAAATATTGTGTTTAATGAACATGTTTTTAAAATCTTTACATTGGCCTTCATTCATATGAAATTTATGGGTATTTTTTTAAGATTTCCAAATGATATCCACCACAATAGATGACATTAGCAACTTTTGATATAGGTTTTGATCTAGGTCTAGGAGGTTTCATAGGTGGGTGACATTTGGTAGTGAAAGATTACAATATTGAAAATTTAAAAATTAACAACCATGTCCATTTGATCATTTATTAAGAACTTGTTATGGACTTGTATGGATTTTCTATTTGCCAAAAATGAGCCACTCAACCATGCATTCATTCATAGCAAAATACTCCAAGGTCTCATGGAAGAAGACAACTTTTGAAACAAACTAGGTTTTGACTAATATCTTTAATTTTTGAAATCTCAAGATAACCTCCTTACATTCCAATTCCCATTCTTGCTTCCCCTTCCCCAACTTTTTCATCCATGTTATAGTTTTTCGCAAAACATTTTACACTTATGACACATTCACTTCTTTCATCCCAATGCCAATTTTAATATCATTAGTGGCATACTAACATGTCTTACATATTACATGGCCAAAACATGTGTTATTAAAGGTTGAAGGAATCTAGATACAACACTTGTCAATTTAGAAACAAAGGTGTTCAAGTTTGTGCCTTCATCCTTGACCTAAGTAATGATTTTGCTTGTAAGTTCATATTCAACCAAAAAATATTTCACTTGCTCCGCTAATGTGATTCTAGAGGTACCCAAGACTTCAAATAGCCATATTGTAACATGATAGGGCACCCAATCATCATTTATCAAATTGATGAGAAGTGTGAATGTATCAAATATGGTTCTAAACATACAGACATCAAATGTAGGAATGGTTGTTGGACATTATGCAATGGTTAGGAGGACATACACCTCCATCACATTTGCAAACATATTTGGGATGCGTTCTTGAACAATTTGTTTTCATGATGGAAATATGATTTTATCACATTGTCTCATCACAAGTCACCATAACCATGGACTTTCAACCACAAACAAAAACATGTATCCCTTTGTAATAACCAACATCAAATCTTCTATGAATTTCTATTGACATGGGTCATTGGGCTTGTATGGTTTATGCTAAAAATTGTTTTTGTAATGGATGTGGGAGGCTTTATCTTCCTTTTTTTCCCTTTCACTAACCAACACTACCTTCTTCTACCACCTTCCTTTGTTCTTTGTACCAAACCAAAACAACTTTATGTTCATTCATAACATGTTTTTCATACTAGTGATGCCATGTGTAATGTTGTTGCTATTTGAAGCTTGACATGCAGGGTGATATGGGATGCACCTCATTGCTTAAATAACTTGAACACGGACTACTGTAGATGGATCATCAAACACAAAGGATGCCCAAGGAAGGAAGGTTTGATGATGTGGGAACCAAGACTTTTGGGTTTTTTATAGTTTGGCAAGTTGAACAACCTAAGATGTTTCTCATGTAGCATCAACTTCAACACCTTCAATCATTGGCTTTGTAATGAATGCTTCATCCATGGTGTAAATAGGTTGTTACACCAATTCACTAATGATGTTGATAATTGTAAGTTTTTCAACCTCCTTGTGATTTGCTTTGCAACCAAACGAAAAATAAGTATCATAGTTTGTAAATGTCATTGCCAAAAAAAAATGAAATAGATGATAAAACATGAAACCCTGAATCCTTCAAACACCTTCAATTAGTTCAACAGCTCATGTTCACAATGCACAAAACCTTCATAATCCACATTGGCTTTCAATCTACATGGATGTCATTACAATGAGGACACTTATGCATTGAACAAAACCCATAATGTAGAAATAAACCATCACAAAATAAAATCATTGCAACACAAAGAGCCATTTTTTAAAAAACAATTGTAGTTCAAAACTCATGACATGTAGGATCTAGATTGAAAACAAAAACACAAAACCAAATGTAAGCTTCAACAAGGGGTGAAGAAAATTTATAGGTTTTGGGGAGCCTTTAGCACACTTGTGTTTGAATTGCATTGAAGTGGGTGTTGGCAAAAAAAATGGTCATACTTTAATTACAAAATGCCATTGCTTTCAACTTTCAATTCACCATCACATCTTACAATTCAAAACAAGAATGATGAATCACAAGTATGTGAACAAACATTGATATCAAAGGAGATGGCTACACTAAACCCTAAACATTAATATGCACTTTAGTATTGAAATTATAAAACTACGCTAGCCTAGTCTCAAACAAGTTTTTGCAAAAAAATACCATGGGTGTATTAGTGTGAGATGAATATCAAAAGGAATAGATACTAGGCTGATCAAGTTTTTAATACCAATGTTGATATCATTGTTAATATCATGTGTCAACCTATCTATCAACCCAACACTAGTTTTAAGTATTGGTTCATGTGTGGATGCATTTTGGGTGCAAAAATAAATGATCTCCAAATGGGCAATGAGTAATTGGGGCTAATTATGTTTAGTGTTTTTTTTTAAAAGACTTATAAACACACTAACACAAAAGAAATGTAGAAAGTAGAAAATTCAAAAAAGTCAGGTTGGTGTGGGATGTTGGAATAAACTTTCTTGAAGAGAGATTAAACTAGACATATATTATGTGTTTTTTGGAATCTATCAATTTAACTATGTACATTGTAGATGTTGTGGTCATAAAATGAGGTTGTTGATCATTTATATACTACTGATGAACTAGTTGTGTTTGCCCCATACATGTTTGGTAAAACCTAAAATCATACATGCATGTCTACTATCTAAGGTTAATAATAAATTTTTATAACATAAAAGGTCACAACAATATTAAAAATCAATCAATTAAAAAATTATTACTATGATTTTTGTTATTAAATCTTCATCAAAACCTTATTGAAGTTTTTAAAATAACATCAAATTAATTTTAAAGATTTATATCTCAAAAACGAATTTGATATTAAACATTTATTTAATTTTTAAATTGACATGTTTTATTTTAATCAATTCTTGCATAATCTTTCAAATTATTTTTTTAAGAATCTCATTTCAATAAGATTTAAAGTAATTGAAATTAATTATTTGTATGTTTATCAAACAAATTTCATTTAAAAAATTAGTCATATGAAACCTTGTGATATAAAAACGCAAGTGACAACCCGAAAAAATAAAATGATATAGAGGCATGATGAAATCAATTACCCAACAATCATATTTTGAAAAGAAACCCAACAAATAGATGGGTAGACTTCAAAACAACCCATCAATTAGATGGGTGCATCAAAAATCTACACATGCTTGTCTATTAGGTTGGGGCAATAAAAAAATGTGTAACAACTTTGGAGTCTTAGAATTTTTGGTCTCAAGAGTGGAACTAAATAACATTTTTTGAATTTTTGTCATTTTAATATATAGTTATCATCACAATTTATATAAATATTATGAGAAAAATATTGTTTCCTTTGTGCATAGGGGCCATGGTGAAGTATGTCCAAGTCCATTACAAATAATGGTTATAATTTGAGGTCAATTTATACTTAGCATCTTCTTTCATCTATTGTTTTGTGTAATCAACATGTCTAGGAGTTATTCATGAAAAATGTCAACTAGTTCTAGCTATTTTGAAACTTCCAATACTTTGATCAATTCATGATTAAGAGTTAAAGAATGTGCCTTCGATTTTTACAATTTTATGACATTAAAAAATGGTGATTTTTTTCACACAAAAAATCACAATTCACTATACATGTTTGACATAAACTTTTTGTCATTACCCAATGTTAAATTGCCATTTTAAGGTAATATATGCCACAACAAACATCACATATGTACATTATAATGAATGAAACCACAAAGTTTACCTCACCCATGTCATGAGTTGCAATGTTTTATGTGAGAAAACCCACATTCTTTGGCTGTGTGATAACAAAATTGGGAACAACCATCCATTTCCACTTGATGAGCCCATGGGTGTGACAATTTGGCACTTGCTTGTTTAATAGCCTCATTTGGATGTTGAGATAAAGATCTATGTTGGAATGCAATTTAGTTGCTTAAATTGGCACTCGTGATTAGAAGGTTACCTCAATACAATTAAACATGGGAGGGGGGAGGAGGGTGAAAAATCTTTTGCTTACATTGTATTATGTTTTTAAGATGAAATTAGTTTTTGATATGAGCCTTGAAGGCTAAACCCTTTCTACAACCATTTTACTTTTACTCAATGACTTTGATAATTGATTCAACATACATCACTCATGGCCCATGGGGGAGAAGAAAACCAACCATTGGATTCAAAGTTTACACAATGAGGATTCTTTCATAAAAACATCAAGTGAAAATCAAGCAAGGAATGGAATGGTGATAACAAAGTAAAAATTAAACTCATGCAAGATTGGGCTAGTGCTACACCCAAGGGTGGATTTCCTTACAAGAAAAAGATTCGGACATGACATTTGTACATGCATCTTGATATGGCACTCAAAATGACCAAATTCGGTTTTGAAAAAAATTGAGTAGTTCAAATGTGCTTTCATTGAGCAAAAATAAAACCTTGTAATTTCAAAAGGAAGTCATGTTGATCTTAATGATGGAACTCTTTGGGCTAGCTCACAAATGTGTTTCCAAAGTTAGGTCTCATTAGCCACCCACAATCCTCACCATCCTCATTCATGTAATCTTGAATGCAAGCAAGGAGCTATGTTCTCTAGTCGGAGGAGGAGGAATCCAAACTCTTTTTTTGATCAAAACATAACCCAAATCCATGTGGCAACGCCCAATTGGGTGGCTACCTGAATTTTTTTTAGAAAACCCAATGACAAGATTTTTGAAGGATATTTAAATTTCCACCATCCATGGCCAATCAAATTCCCAAATAGCCAAATTTGGCTTATCAAGTATTATTTTGGATCTAAGACTTTCATATACTTGATGCATCCCAAGTAACCAACAAAAGAAACTCATTAAAACTTCTTTGGCATATTGTTGATCATGTTGAAGCCCCATAGCCTTTTGAAGTTAAACATCTTTCACATGAAAATATATACCTATGTGAATGGGGTAAATAAGTGCCAAGTTTGAGCACATGTCCTTCATTTTCCATTAGATAAAAAATACTTGAAACCTTAATCTAATGAGATTCTCAATTGAACATTTGACCCATTTTTATTTTGATACTCAAAAGGCGTGTGTAACAAAATGGAGGTAAAATCAATAAATGACAAAGTTTGAACTTCAAATATGGAATTTGGGGGCAAACAACATTTTAGTAGTAGTAGATGACATAAATTATATTATTATTACATAAGATGAGCTATGTTTCTTCATTTACTTGACATGAATGAGTGATGGCTAATGTACAATTTAACTAATTTTTGGGGGTCTTAATCTCAATTATCCCCAAAACCACTTTGAGATTAATTGATGTTAACTTGATTAGAAATGTATTTTCAATATTGTTATAGATATAATTACCTTCTCTTGGGGGTGGGCTTTGTATGTGACACTTAGTAGCTTGATAATTAATCTTTCATAAATTTTCAAACATGTTGCATGCTTAACATTAGAAATTCGAAGATGGGATTTGGAGCATCCACTAAATTAATTAGCAATAACCCAATTGGCAAGACCATTGACACTCAATTTGATTTGAGGAGTAAAGACTTTGAAGGTATATCTCTAAGGCAACCAAAAAAAACTTAGGCCCGAGAGGGCAGGACTTAATGGATGAATCTAACTAGTGTGGCCTCTGCCGTTGGCCCAAGTGTTACCACGTCTTCAACTGATTTTTCCTTCCGAAACCTCGTTTTTTTTGGAAGGTTTTCAGCGGCAGAAATCACTTGAAAATCAATTATCTCCCACAATTTGAATCCAAATCTTACCAAATAAGTTCCATTAAATCTTGCTCATCAAGATCTTTCAAACAACACCAAAGGCACATTCCAATTCCTCCGAAATTTTCAGCTACGATATAATTTAATTTAATTTTCAGTGAAGAAATCATTCAATATTCAAGAACTTTTGCACAGCAAGTCCAATCATCATGGAACTAAGCCCATGCACCTGTCCTTGTTGGGAGCTTTCCAAAGACCTCAAGAATATGATCTCAAGAACATGATCTGAAGCATCCTGGTTCGGTGAATCTCATAACTACAAAACAAAACAAACTACCTTCCTTCATAGATAGATGTGTCGAAGGTCTCAAATAGGGCAATTCCAAAGTTGTTTTGGTTTTTAATTGACCACCTATGCAAATTGGGTCTTCTTCAACACCCCCATTATTTTGCCACCTCTTTGCTAATTAAAACTTTGCATACTTTGTCGTCTCTTCCTTCAAACACACACACGTAATCTATTTGCATATGTCATGTAGCGAGCAGCATTTAGGGTGTAGTAGGTACGGCTTATGGTCTTCCTAAGGTCTTCCAATGTTTTGACCTCTCAATTAAATTGTTAAACTATGTGATGAGCCACATACATAGGGCTTGTTTTTTTTTTAAATTTATTTATTTATTTATTTTTTAATTTTTAAATTCTTGGTTGTTGGTATTATTTAGGGGCAAAACAACTAATGCCATACTTTTACCATTTTTAGTTTTTTTTTTGGGGGGGTGGGAGGGGATAAGATGATCTACTTTCATTATATTATACTCTCTTTTTGTCGGAACGGTAGTAGCAATGCGTTTCCGGGTACCCCAACTTGTCGGCTCCTTACTTACTTACCTCCAAGAAAACCCCACTCTTCACCAACCTCACCACACATGGCAAAGACGTATGAGGAGGTTACGCAATCAATCAAGTTTCGGGTGAACTAAAAAAGGCCGCAAATGTATGTATACCGCTTTAAATCCTCTTTCTTTTGGGGTTTTGTAAACCTTGTCCGCGTGTTCAGGTTTGTCCGGGTGGACGACAAGGGACAGAGCAGAGGTTGGAAGGAAGGAAGGAAGGAAGGAAGGACCATCAGCCATGATGCTCACCCCCCCCCCC
>Ga0209611_10012063_pt1 | contig 12248 bp, 12 predicted proteins | sample S1TSphgellanicum_3_FD_187693 | JGI IMG/M metagenome (GOLD analysis project Ga0209611, IMG submission 187693) | Host-associated microbial communities from peat moss isolated from Minnesota, USA - S1T2_Fc - Sphagnum magellanicum MG (SPAdes) (version 2) | ecosystem: Host-associated > Plants > Peat...
GGCTTGTCCATATTATGTGATAGATTGAAAATCATGAATGGAAAGATTTGTTAGTTGTTAAGTTTTGGAAGTTCTTCCATGATCCCATTCCATTATGTAAGCACCTTGTAATTGTTTTTACCTTTTTAGTGGTAGTGGAACCTTAAGTCCTAAGTGGCTTTTGTCATTATTTATTTTGTCTTTGTGTCTTCAAACTTGAATTTTAAGTGTATTTGTGTTTTCAATCCTAAGTCCTAAATCCCTTTTGTTTTTAGTCCTACATGTCTTTGTGTCTTCTGTCCTTAGTCCAAAGTGTTTTTATGTGGAGTATCTTAAGTTTTAAGTGTCTTTTGCTAATAACCTTTTTTATTTTTCTATCTTTTAGGATTTTTTAACTTTTATCCTAAGTCCATCAAACCTTTTGCCAATAGTCTCACTTGTCTTAGTGTTTTTTAAGGGTTTTTGTCCTAAGTCCATTGGGCCTTTTCCAACACTCTTTTTTATTTTTGTGTCTTCTAGGGGTCTTTTGTCTTAAGTCCATTGGGCCTAATACCAACACTTTTTTTTTGTTGTTATGTCTTCTAGGTTCTGTCCTAGGTCCATTGGGCCTTCTACTAACACTCTCTTTTGTCTTCATGTCTTTTGAAGGTCTTTCCTTTTAAGTCCATTGGGCCTTCTTCTAACAGTCTCTTTTGTCTTTGTCTTCTAGGGGTTTTATGTCTCATGTCCTAAATCCATCCTGTTTTCTATTTTTGTGTTTTCAGTGTCCTAGTTATGTTTTCAATGTCATTATGTCTTTAGTGCTTCAATCCTAGTTATGTCTTTTGTCATTGTGTTTTCAGTGTTCATGTTTTCATTACGTCTATCTTGTGTTTTTATGTCTATAGTCTTTATTTTTTTAATGTGTTTGTGTCTTCAATTAGTCTCAATGTAATTGTGTGAATGTAATACACGTGTTTTTTTCATTTTACTTATCCAAGCTAAATTGTGTGTGTGTGAAGTCAAGGGTTAGATGGAAGATGGAATGGAAAGGTTTAGAAGACTTGCCTATGACTTGGAAACATCAATCATGACAAAAATTTAACCTTCACATTTTGATTCACATTTTTTGGAGTTTTTTTGAGGTTAATCAATTGTTGAATTTTAGTTTTTTGACTTCAATGGCAACCATGACAATCTTTTTTGAGATTTTTTTTTGCACTTTACCTTTAAAACTTGTAATTGTGCTACCTTTTGCAACTTGAAAATAAAATTGTTGCCATCTATTTTTGGAGTTTTTTTGGGGTTAATCAATAGATGGATTTTAGTTTTATTATTCTAATGGCAACCGTGAAAATCCTTTTTGAGATTTTGTTTTGCATTCTACTTTCAAAACTTGTAGTTATGCTACATATTGCAATTTCAAAACAAAATTCTTGCCTTATTTTGAGTTTAAAAAATTAAAGATTAAATATTCAACCTGTCTTTTAAAAGGGTCTTCCAAAAACCCTGATAAAAGAACCGGAATGTACTCATCCGGGTTTTTGTCAAAGAACTAGGCTTTATACCTAGCTAATTATCGCCTGTAGCCCTTGCCCCCACTTTATAACTACCTCTCTTTGGGTTTCTAAAACCGAGACTTAGGTGGATCTTTATGTATTTTAAAAATTGATGAACTGGACTTGGGTGATTCTTTGAAATTTTTATTGTCAAATGCTTGGACTCAACTATTACCAATAAAATCAAACAACTACCCCACATTGGTACATAAATAGGTGGGGGCTAAGGTTGTCTATGTTCATATCAAATAACTTGGAGTCACGAGTCATTTTTTAATCATTGTAATGATGATTAGACATCCACATCACTTTGTCATCAATCATGGTTGTCATATAGATGAAATAAAAGTGATGAAAACTAATATCTCCATCTTGTTATCACTTCATCATTTACTAATCACATGCCTCCATTAATATATGATTATGGCTTTTTACACATGATTCAAAATAATAATTTATGACTAAAGTCATACATATAGTCATAGATCTTTTGATTGCAAAGGACATCATTTCTTTTAGTGACTTCTTTTTTTTGTTACATGTTATTCGAATTTTTGTGAGTGACACTACATGATAAAAATCTTTAAGTAGTTTTATGCAACGCTGATGTGAAAGTTAACGAAAAGTTTTGCTACTTAATTTTTTAGTACTTTGCAAAAAAAACTTGAATCAAATGTTGGATTGCCATTCTTAATGATAACCCCAAATTGTTTAAGATTTTTCCTTGCCCTAAAAAAGATGATAATCAATGTTTTATCTAGACTTATTTTGGATAAGTTTACACGATAATGAATGTAATATAAGGGCAAAAAATGATCTTTCATTTTGGCTCCCTTGCACATATATTATTTTTTACTCAAACATTATTAATAACATACATCATATTGACTATTGTTGTTGATATGCATGATTTAATTCTCACTTTGATAACTAGTCTAAGTATGTGATTTTATGAGATTTTGTCTTTGTTATTTGGATACGTCATATTGCGTGTAGCATGGTAAATAAGAACTCAATACCAATGTAAAACTTAGTTCTTCAAAAATCATTGTTAACATATATGTCTACACCCAGTGATGAATAAATAGTTTCAATAACTTTCAACATTCAATTCAAGTACATAATTTCAAAAAAAATTTGACATTTCAAAAAATAACATAATTGCCATTGAACTTGAAAATGTATTATGTATACATTATCCACTTCAAAAGTTATTCACAAGTAATCAAATCCATGAACACATTAACACATACATTATTAATTCATTACACGAATTCTATTGTCCACATCTCAAAATTAAAATCAAACTACTCAATTTGAAGAAACCCAATCCCAAAGATTTGTGGTCCAACAAACTTGAATTTCAAAAATCACCTTCACATGAAAGCACCCAATTTCTTTCTTGTCCCAATTTACTACTTCATCCGAGTAGGGAAGAGGGGAGTTTTGGTTAGGTGCTGCATCTCCTTTCAACAAAGGAAAAGTAAGGAGTGAAAAAAAAGAAGAAAAAAAGACAGTAATAAGTTTCGCTTGTTGAGATCCTGATAAATTTGAAGACCTCATTTGGGGTAACTTAGGGATGGTGTGTGGGCCTTGGGTGAAACAGCACCCGCGTTGGTACCATGGTAAAAATCTCAAAACCCATTTAAATTATTTCTAAACAACGGGTTTAGAAATAATTATGAAAACTCAAGTTTTTGACCATGCAAAAATATAATCTTAAAAAAGCCCTCTAAAAGAAACCAAAATCCTTCAAGATACTATATAACTCTATAACAAATCTCAAGTTTCAACATAAGCCAAAATATCATCTTTCAAAAATCCTCATATAAAAATAGACCTATTATTGTTACCTAGGGGCCAAAATCCCTTAAGCTACTATACTCTATAATGAATCTAAACACAATATCCTTGCCTACCAATGCAAGGCCAATAAAGACCATAAGTTTGAGTTGTCAAGATCTTGATAAATTTGAAGACCTCATTTGGGGTTAACTTAGGTATGGTGTGTTGGCCTTTGGTTAAAAAGCACCCGCGAGGTACCATGGTAAAAATCTCAAAATCCATTGAAATTATTTCTAAATATTACAAACATCCCATGCTTAGATCAAATTATAAGTTAAGGTCTCCAAGTTTAGCTCTAACATTTTTTGGGCTTAATATGGCCACTGAGAGGCCTCACTCAAAAAGGTGAAGGCACCAACGTGGGTGAAAGTTCACCTGTGGTGGGAAAAGGGCGAAAACCAGGTCCGCATATCGTAGGTACGGTTTTTCTTGCCCCCGCCCCGCAGCCTTAAACCCTAAAACAGTTTTATGTCTTTCTTTGTCTTCGTTGCGAGGGGTTTCTGTTTGCGCAAGAATTCAAGATCGCGCGAGCCCAAGACGGAGAAGCAGGAAATGTAGGTTTGGTTTTTTGGCACGCGCTTCGTTCGCAGGAACTGACTCCTTCAGGTTCCGGCTGGTGAAAAAATAGTACTTGATTTATTCTCAGGAACGGGCTCGTCGAGGTCGTGGCTAGGTTGAGGTTGGGTGCTGTTTTGAGCGGGAAAGGAGTACGAGGGGGAGCGGGAAGAGAAAGGAAAGTGTAAGCCATGCCAGGTGCGAATGTGATGAAAGCGGGCGGCAACACAGAGAAATACGTAGATACAAAGCGAAAGGATGACGTTCGCTATGCCAATATTCTGGCTGCCAAGGGAGTTGCGGACGCTGTACGCACGAGCCTGGGTCCGCGAGGTATGGACAAGATGTTGTCTACTGCAAATGGCGATGTCATTATCACCAATGATGGCGCCACCATCCTCAACAAGGTCTCCGACTTTCTTTGCCTTCTTCAAATAATTATCCTCCATACTTTGTGTTTCTTTTCACTCGCTGTCCCGATCTTGTATCGCTTTGTCACAATGTCGGCTGATCCTTGCGCCCCTTCCATAACGCTTGTCGCCAGATGGACCTGTTTCTCTGTCTCTTTAGGTTTGTCAAGGTTCTTGCCCGACTTTTTTTTTGGGTAAGAAAAGCGGGATTAGGGTTTCCGTTGGAAGAGGTGCTAACGTTCTTGTTTGGTTTTCTTTCCTGCATGTTGCATTCGTTGTGTGCATTTGATTTTACATGAGTACCTGGCTAGCATGGTCATCGGCAAGGGGGTGATCCATGCACTCATTTATGCATGATTTCAGAGAATGTTGGAAGGGATCAAACTTGAGCGTATGAAGGAAGTCCAAGCTGAATTTTGAGGTGGATGTGGTGCAGATGGAGGTGACTCAGCCTGCTGCCAAGATGTTGGTTGAGCTTTCGAAATCACAAGATATAGTTGCAGGAGATGGGACCACAACAGGTCAAACACTATATTTTGAATTGCAAGCAACTTACTTGTGCATTTGAAGTTTCTTTTGAGTATCAATTGGCTGTGCTCTTGTTTTATCATGGGTTGCTGTAGAAAATGCAGGGCTACTGCAAAGATTAACAGGTTCCAGATATCTTTTAATTGTATTTGTTTCACTGGCCTAAATTGACCATAGTGGCCATACTAGAGTCACCTAACAGCTCCATTTTCAAAGAACTGCAGTTTGTGCCACATGGTGCTTAAGGATTCCCCAGAGCTGTTGGATTTCTGAGTTTGCAAATATAACTGTTTAACTCTAGGGCCATTGGTGATTTGACAGTGCTTGTCTAGTGTGAAGTGTACAATAAAAGTTCTAGCATGATGGCTGAATGTTGAGGAATATTTTGGTTGTGCAGTGGTTGTCTTGGCAGGTGCTTTGCTGAAGCAGTGTCTTAATTTGCTTAGTAAAGGACTGCACCCGACAATTATATCTGAGGCATTTCACAAGGCTTCTGAGAAAGCTGTAGAGGTGAGGTTGCTCTTGAGACAGACATGGTTCATGATCATCCATGCAACTAACAAGATGATCTCAATCCACAGGTGTCATTGTTGATTCTCGGTTGTGAACAACCAACATGACATCTGTCTTCAGTTATTCTGACTGTGGTGATTGTAGGGCTTTGTAAGCAGGAGCAACTTGAATAGGAGTTCGGTTTTTCTCACCTTGTGCACATTCACAGAGTGATGCCACCTTCTTTGATCTGTTTCTGTTTTTTTGGCTAGACCTGAAATATCCATAACCTCATCACCCTGTCATCTCTCAATTTTTTTCAGATTGACTTAAATGTTAATTATGGGGAAAAAATTCTAGGTACTTATGAAGTTAATTCTCAGGTGATGCTGCTTTTGATATCCAGGTGCTGACAGCCATGGCCATACCAGTGGAGCTTTCTGACCGTGAGGCACTAGTGAAAAGTGCCAGCACTTCCCTGAACAGTAAGGTATAAAAGTTGTGTCGTTTTAACATTGTACTGTGATCTTCTGTGTGGGCATCTCTGGCCTTGGGGCTTAGATGCTTGTTTTTATAGGGTTAACATGCAATGAAGTTTGCCCTCAGAAACTTCTTGCAGCTTGAATGAGGATACTACTGACTTTGTAGATTAGCTAGCTTGCTTGAGTGTGAGCTGACACATGAACAAGTCTTCCTGTTGCTTCTGGAAATGAGAAAGAAACTCAGTATGCTAGTTTTTGCCTGAAATTTTGAGCAGATTGTTATGTTCTCATCTGCACCCACTTTGGGGAGCTGATGAATGCAGTGGGTAGTAATTGCAGCTAGTCACTGCCATACATCATGAAGGTGATGGTCTGCAGCTTTGTGGGTGATGCACAAGGTTATGACCTCGCTCATTCTTGTTCTTCTTGTTGGGGTTTGGCAAACCTGACAATGGGTGTTATATTGGAGGTTTCTGCAATGCCACAGATATATGGCCCTCTTCAATATGTATTGCACTCATGCAGGTTGTATTAGTGCGCACTTGGAGGAGTCTTAGATTTTATTATCTTTGTGTCTGACTTGCTCCCAACATTATGTTGAATTCTTGCAGGTTGTAAGCCAATATTCATCATTGCTAGCACCAATGGCTGTTGATGCAGTATTGAATGTGATAGACCCTGGCCGACCTAATTCTGTTGACCTGAAAGACATAAAAGTTCTAAAGAAGCTTGGTGGCACGGTATGTGTATGTAGTCTTTGAAAGTGCTACTTGTTGTTGTGTGCCTCTTATCTACCTAGCTATAACAAAGTTAATGGTGAATGTGGCATGTTGAGTCTTTGTTCAATTTAAAGCTTAAACTTTGAGGAGGACTTGTTTATTTCCTGGGATAAATCCCTCCTATTTATGTATTGGATATTTCTGGTTTTTCCTGATGCAGGTTGATGACACAGAGATGATCAATGGTTTGGTGTTTGACAATAAAGCAAGCCATTTGGCTGGTGGACCCACTCGAGTGGAAAATGCCAAGATTGGTCTAATTCAGTTTCAGATATCACCTCCCAAAACAGACATTGAACAAAATGTTATTGTTTCTGATTATACTCAGGTTTGTTGTCATACCAATGGGGGGATCTGCTCCATGCTGTTCCTTAGGATTTTTCTTTCTCAAATTGTCGAAGGTTGATTTTTCCAGTTCTATTCTTTTCTTCTCAACTGAAGTCTGATTGCCATGTGGTTGGACAGATGGATCGGATTCTTAAGGAGGAGCGCAACTATATTCTTGGAATAATCAAGAAGATAAGAGCTACAGGGTGCAATGTGCTGCTGATCCAGAAGAGTATCTTGCGTGATGCTGTTACTGACCTGTCACTGCATTACCTTGCAAAAGCAAAAATTCTGGTTGTAAAAGATGTGGAGCGTGAGGATATTGAATTTATCAGCAAAACATTGAACTGTCTTCCCATTGCCAATGTAGAGCATTTCCGTACTGAGAAGCTTGGTCATGCTGACTTGGTAGAGGAAGTATCAGTCGGCAGTGGACGGGTATTGTCTTTCATCTTGTCCTTTCTGTTGTTGCATACAGTTCAAACTTAGAATATAACAGCTTCCTATACAAGAGTACCATTTCTATTTTTATGAATGTCAGTGAATGTTGATTTTCCGTTGTATGGATTCCTGTACAGAATCAGGGAGGACAAAAGGTGGTACTTTTAGCATTTGACCTCAATGAGTGAGTTGACATTACTGCAAATGATGTCCAGATTGTGAAGGTGACAGGGATCAAGAATATGGGGCGTACTACCACAGTGTTAGTCCGGGGTTCAAATGCTCTGGTCTGTCTCCTTGATTTGCTCTCCTGTCATGAACTGTTATCAGCAGCTTTTGCAAATGTGTCCCTATTCTCTGTGTATCCATTCTACTGTGCCAATGGTTTTTAGTAGTTGCTTCTGTGGGTGGCAGGTTCTTGATGAGGCAGAACGAAGTCTGCATGATGCCTTGTGTGTGGTGAGATGTTTGGTCAACTGGCGTTTCCTCATTGCAGGTACAATTGTGCTCTTGCTCTTCTTAGTTAGGTCTTTTGCTCATTAGTCTGGAATTGAATTCTCTGAAGGTTTTCAGGCAATTGATCTTCCTATATTCTCATTATCTGCCAACATTTCAAATGGCACTAGTCAGTGTATATGCATATTCATAAGATAATTGAGTTTGCAGGAGGAGGTGCGCCTGAGATTGAGGTGTCTCGGCAGCTGGGTGCTTGGGCAAAAACTTTGCAAGGGATGGACAGTTTCTGTATCCGTGCTTTTGCTGATGCTCTGGAGGTGATCTTTCTCTCTTGTGCTTATGACTGTTCCCTTCATTTGATATCTGGTTCTTGCATATTCTCTAGTGGTTTTGTTAAATGTCAGGTCAATAGTTTGAGTTGATTGAACTGATGGTGCTGACCCTTCGATGTTACTTCCTTACCCCATCTTACCTATTCTCCTGAATGTCTTCAATTGCTTTCTGCATTTGGTTTTGCAGCAACCAGATAACTGCTATGCCAAGTTATCATGAAACTTTGGGCAGAGGGTGGGGGTTGCCATATGTAGTGAAGAGGGTGAAACTTTATTTTCAGTGTTCTCCAGATACATTTCCTGCTATTAATCACATTGTGGCAAACTTTGTTGACGCTAGATGTGAAAAGTTATCTTGAACCAGGCTTTCTGTATGATGGATTTCATTTAGTTTAGGTTTCTTTGAGCTTACCAGCTGAGTTATGCTTGAAACAGGTGATTCCCTACACACTTGCAGAGAATGCTGGGTTGAACCCTATCTTAATTGTCACTGAACTTCGTAATCGGCATGCCAATGGGGAGGTATTTCTTAATTGTGTTTTTGTTCCATCCCCTGTGTGCATTGTTGTATGTTCCATTTGTTTAGCTGTTTGGATGTTGATGTAATGGTCTGCTTATGGCAATATGAGCGTTTTAAGTACCAAATGGTGACCAACTGCAAGCAATGATGATTTGAAAATTTGTGTACCTATGGGCAGGTGAACACAGGAATCAATGTCCGGAAGGGACAAATTACAAACATATTGGAAGAAAATGTGGTGCAGCCATTGCTAGTCAGCACAAGTGCACTCTCACTGGCTACAGAGTGTGTGCGCATGATTCTCAAGATCGATGACATTGTCTCTACCCGCTAGAGTGGGAATTTTGGTTTCTTGGTAGATAGGTATGAATCTGTCAAGTCTGTCGTTCTTTATATCCACTGTAAGTTGTAGAAGTGGGAACAGGTTCACATCCCTTCTGGGTGTCCCTGTTCTTCCACAAAACACACAGCAAGCTGTGGACATTGTGTCTTCAGTTGAACACAGAACTGATTTCATGGCAATTTTGAGTATTTGAACATCAGAAATCCAAATGTTTGTTTTTGTTGAAAATTTGAAATGAAATGAAATTCAGTTCAAGATGTTCCAAGAACGGTTTTACAAGCAAGTTGGTACTCTTCTTTGTACCTTGCACAGGCAGATTGGTGGTTTTGAAGGCATCATGTATTGTTTCCAAGGAGACCAGCAACAAAGACTAGTTTTGGAGTTGCACATATCAATCAAATTCTTGAATTGAGATGCATTTGTTTACAAAACTAAAGGAATGTAGTGCCTGGATTACTACTGCCAGGGTGACACTTTGATGCTGTTGCATCAGTGAGATTTAGTTTAGGTCTCTTCTGAGAGACAGTGCAAAGGGTTGATACCTTGGCTAATTTTTGAAATACAGGCCATAAATAGCATGGATCTAATGATGCCAGTCCCTTTGCCATTTGTGGAGAGAGTTGAAGGAAAGGAATCTAGACTTTGTTCAACTGGAATGTGAATGTAAATCACACAAAGGGAGCAGAGAAGTTGGGGTTTATTGCACATGAACGGTTACTGTTTGTTCTAAAAACTCCTCCCTCATAATCAGGTTGGGAAGACCGAAAGTGTAGATAACCTGACTTCCTTGTTGGAATTGAGCATCAGAAATTCACATTACCAGCACTCCAAACTGTACCAAAACCAGAAAGGACATTCTCACAAATCAAGCCACAAAAATTAAGGCCACTAAATTCCCACACTGTCCACTGATAGTATCTCCTACCCAAATCAAGGAATTTTCTGACCAGATTTAAGATGGATTGAAGAGTATGTGCCAGAAGAAAAAGAGACAATTCTGATGATATAAAAGAGTTTTCTGTAAAGTCAGCCTTTCTTTGGCCTCCTTTACCCCCTATCCCCTCTTGGAGTGAGGTTTGCAAAGTAATGAGATTTTATTAAATCTGGGAACAAGGTTTGAAATTATTATAATAGTTGCACAGCTGTGTGACAAAAAGTCAGGCGAAGCAAAGTGACCAAAAGAAGAGTACAGGAGAAAAAACCCGTCAGAACGCTCGCGGTCCATCAACTACCGGGACTAGGTCACCGGCAGGACGTTCATCTGGCGAGGGGCTCCAAGCCGAAGCTGGAGCAACCACCGCAGCAATCGCGCTCAGGACAGCGAGCAATTTCTCATCGTCCGGGATGTGGGTCTTGTCTATGTTAGAGAACACAGATCAAATGTACGCACTATAGAACAGATCCTGTTCAAGTATAGTCGTGGCAGACATTTGCTTCTAAACGGTTTATATAGACTCTATAAAAGTTTTTTCATTCAATATGGGTTATATGGGAAGCGAGAAAGCCACTCAAGCCCTTCCGCTTTTCTGCAGGTCCAAAGAGACCGAACCATCAGCATGTGGCTGAACCAGTTTTTCGTTTTCCTGAAATTAGTCGCGAGGCCCACGATTCCATTCTCTTTTTTTGTTCCTAGAGAATTCCTGCTAATCTCGTAGAGAGAAGCACGATCTTCCATGGCTTTGTGATAGTTTCAAATTGGCTGTAGTGCAGAGTTTTGAAAAGAGGGTAGAGGGGGAGGTTTTCTTTCTCCTAGATCCTCACTCTTTGGGTGTGTTCTGTAGAACCACCTGAAGCAAAGGCGACTGGGAAAATTGGAAAGGAAGAAGGAGGTAGTTTTCCAATAAGATCTCCTTCTTATTAAAAAGTATGCCTTTGCTTACCACCACCTTAAAAAGCTTGGTGAAATTTCAACAAAGTTGGCAAGCTCGTCAATCTTTTCTCCTGCAAAAAGAACTAAGTGCCACATAATTTTCCTCTGGCATCCCTTTACTGGGTGGGTTATGTCTGCAAATAAAACTCAGTCATGAGTTGTGTGATTACACCCACAACAGTCAAGCTCAATCCGAGGTAAGCCATGTGATGTTTTCACCATGTCTTTTCACCTTGTGAACATTTCTAGTCACAAAAGTAGGACAAGAAGTTGTATAGTTTACATGCCATGTGGTGGTAGTCTCTGGCATATCTTCAGGGAGCGAGTTTGAACATGGTTCAGATGTGTTTTGCAGTGGTACTTTGTACAATGGAGCACAATGTGAACCCTTTGATTTGACCTATTCATACACTAATAGCCAATATTCTTGTGTCAATATACTAATAGCCAATATTCTTGTGTCATATACACTAATAGCCAATATTCTTGTGTCAATATACTAATAGCCAATATTCTTGTGTCATATACACTAATAGCCAATATTCTTGTGTTATATATGTATATATATACGAGTAGTCTGTGGGGGCTGAGTTGCATATTCTAAATGACAATATATGTTTTGCAAAAACAACGTTGTTTGGCGATGATGTTGAATTCTAGGGATTTTGATGAAATGTTGAGCCAACATCCCATAACCTTCACGAAGCATTGTGAAGATCTCTCCTTTGTAAAGGTTATTGGAGATGGAAGAAAGTAATGCTTTGTAACAATCAATGTCTTTTGTTATCTTTGATTGGATTGAGTAGTGCAACATTGGAATCTGAACAACACTACTTCTGAGATGCAGATGGCGGTTATAGGCAAGGGGTGGTGGCATGGGCAAAATGGACCGGGACAAGTAGCTAGATGTGGAGGAGTTGCAAGTAGACCATAAAAAGAGGTGGAGTTCCCTTCCAAAATTGCACAGTCAATGAATGAGGTACATGGATTGTCCTCTACTTTCTACTAGTTTGAACCCCGTGCCTAATGCACAGGTGTTGTATGTGTATTTGATGGTACATATTACAAAATTACAATTACAAACTACATTTCCAAAACCTCTTTTATATACGACATTTCACATGTATCCATCGGGACCCTGGCCGCTGAAAATCTTGATGTTTGCACTGCTTGTGACCTGTGAGATAGCAACATACAGCTGACCATGGGAATAGACCAGAGACAACAAATATACCCCAACAGTGTTCAACTTGTAAGTAAGTAGTAAGTTACTTATTTAGTAGGTATCAATCTGTTGAAAATTATTTCTTTGTTTTTGTATGTTGATAAGTTCCAGTATCCAGACCCCCTC
>Ga0209611_10012064_pt1 | contig 12247 bp, 9 predicted proteins | sample S1TSphgellanicum_3_FD_187693 | JGI IMG/M metagenome (GOLD analysis project Ga0209611, IMG submission 187693) | Host-associated microbial communities from peat moss isolated from Minnesota, USA - S1T2_Fc - Sphagnum magellanicum MG (SPAdes) (version 2) | ecosystem: Host-associated > Plants > Peat...
ACAATTTCTTTCTTGCATTATTTGTTTTGTCATGGGCTCTTTGACTTTAGTTCTTCCTTGGAACATCATATTTCATTACCCTAAAATTTGCAAATGGTTATTTTTTGTGTAAAATTCTTGTACATGTTGTAATATAAAAATGGATTTCAATTTTCACAACATACACCTTTGCAACATTTTGAGTTTCTTAAAAATGTCAAAATTCAATGATATCAAAATCATAACATCAATAATATTCTTGTCATATAATATCAAATCTATGGATGAAAGGGGTATATTTGCATTGATTTGAACATTGAAAAGGGTATCCTCCAATACAAAAAGAAAATTTGAAACTTTGGCATGCTTATTTTTTAATACACATTTGTGAATTTACATAATTAAAAAACTATGTATGCATGTTTGTTTGTGCCATTGAAACCTACATACAAATTTATTACCTATGTCCCCTACATATGTATGTAGCCCTTGGGCCTTTACAAAACATCTTACAAACTTCATGGAAAAAATTATGTTGAACAATTTATTTTTTTTTCCAACTTCATTTTCATTTGTAATAGGTGAAATTTTTTATTTTTTATTATTTTTACTACTTTGTAATGGGGGCGGACAAATGTTTTTTCCTTCTTTTGATTTCAAGTTCTTTCTTTTTAGAAATCATTAGATTGTTTTTTTCATTTCCCTCCAAGCCTTTTCTTTGTTTTGAAAGTGGATGCACAATTTTATTTTATTTCTCCTTTTGAGAGGGTGAATGACCTCCAAGTTATTTTTCCTACATTGCATGGGGTAAGATTAGATAGAAAAGTTTAACAATATCAAATGTGTGATATCTTAATGTTGTTTGATGTGCATTTGTCAAAACATGGAAAAGGCATTTTTTTGTGATGAATATGTTTTTTATGAGAATTTGTGTCAATCTATTTTTTAAATTATGAAAAGATTTCCAATATCTAAACTAATAAAAATGAAAAATGAAAACATATTCTTAACTATGATTAAAATCTACCTATAAATTGTACATTAACAAAGTTGGTAGGTCCACAAGGAATGAAAATTGGTTGTATTTCAAGGATTGCTACTGTTCAAGATAAAATAGATATTGTTCTTGATTTTTGAAATGTAATACAAACCCATTGCCTAAAGAATACTCAAATGACTATAAATGAAACACTTTTGAGGATTATATTATCTAGTGGATTAAGGAAATAAAAAATCAACAATGTGTTTATGTAAACAATTGAATACATGTAACCAACCAAATTTATTAGGAGGTTATGCCCATGAGGTAATCATCGACATGTATAAATTGCATGGAAGATTGAATCATGTAAGCTCCACATCCATGATATCCTCCCAAACCCCATGTTGACAATAACAACCTCGATTCATTGGGACTAAAAGGGTGCAACCTTAAACATATTAAGAACCAAAATGTGTCATCTCCCAATGAAAATTACAAAAGAATTATAAATATAATTATGTATTGTCATTTGAAATGCATGATAATCATGCTAAGTTGTTTCAAATGACTATTATGAATGTTGGGGAATTCAAATTAAGAATTAAGTTGATTCAATTTTAGGTTTTGATCAACAAATTCAACCAATGTACATTAGACAACATTAATAAATTTTTTTTACACATTTTGAATATATCAAAATTTGCAATGAAATGTCAAATTGAAGTGGTTGAAAACAAGAATGGATTGAGATGTAAAAGCAAAATAAGAAGAGTTGAGAAATTTTTTTGCATTAGATGATGGTTAAGAAAGTGATGTTTCAATCTATCTATGAGGGAAGGTAGTTTGTTTGTTTTGCTTTATTTGTCACTCAACATCATGATGCCTCTTGTCACGCTCTTGGTATAATTGGAAAGCCCTTGATGAGTATGGATGCATAAGTTGGTTTCATAATATTTTGATCTATGGTGGAGAAGTTATTAGATATTGAACAAATTTTCATTGAAAATTTATTTAAATTTAAACTACAAATTATGCGGCAATTTGGGGATGCTCTTGACATTGTTCAAAAACCTTAGTGAGTAGGATTTAAGGAAGGTGATTGGAAATTCTTAGACCTAACTTGTGGGAGATATTGAATTTTGAGTAGTTTTTGTCATTTGAAATTCAGTTAGATTACAAAAAATGGTTTTGGAAGGAAAAATCGATCAGGCAACAAGTTTCACACTTTGAGCAATGATCAACAAGAAGTTCAAATTCTAAGAGCCTGATATTCCCCACCTCCTTTTTTCATGTCATCTTTACAGCCTTCCAAAGAATGATGTATCATTTGAGATCAAGTTTCAAAATGGAACAACTTTCTTTCCATAAACTTCACAAGAGATAGATTTTAGGACCAACCTATGTGGAATGTAAAGCCTGAGGCTGTGGGGTTCTGCAGAATAAGGGCCCGTGTGAGGGGGAGCCAAGCCAAGCATGAGCCCATATTCCTTTCCCATGCCAAACCCTAAAAACCCATGGAGAGGGTCAGGCTTTATGACCATTGAGAGGGTAGGTGGGCTTTACGAAAATTGTAAAATCCATGTGAGAAATGGATGAAAATTTTCATGATATAATAGAGTTTTCTGTAAAGTCAGGAAAAACACGGCACCAGAACCCTGAATTTGGTCTAAAACCGGGTGAGATTGAAAAAAAACCCTGTACAAAAGTACATTAGCCTTCAAGGGGAGGGAGGGTGAAACTCGGAAATGCACCATTTTTTTGGGTGACAAACTGAGTTTCATCCGGTTTTGACCCCCTCTTTTCTTTTTCCCGAGCGCCTCCACTCTTGCTACATATATTTTCACTGCTCCTACATGTACAACTGCTATAATTACCTCGAACCTTGTGCATTAAATGTTGAGTTTCAACATTTCATACCCAGGTCTAATAACACTTCCTTATTTTGTGGACATCACTGAAAGAGGGGATAGGGGGTGAAAAGAGGCCCAAAGACAGGATGACTTTAGGAAGACTCTAATGTGATGCCCCAACAGGCGTTTTTTTTTTTTCATTTTTGCAAAGTAGCCAGTGGGGCCACCTCTAAAGTGCAGCTGGTGCTGCTGTGGCTAGTAGCAAGCTGTTGTAGGAGCTCTATGTGGCCCTTCTAGCAGATTCTTTATAAAAACTTGGGTGCCACTTCAATTTGTTAGGTGAATTATTTGACATTTTTCTAAATTGCTGAGTGAAAAAAGCTGGCTACTTTTGGAATGCACACAGAGTTTTCAGGTTATTAATCAAATGTAGTTGGAGTTTTTATGGCGAGGTTTGTATTGTTGTCAAAATTTGGCAACTACTTCGGGCAAGTTGTAAAATTGCCAAAGAAATAGAATGCTTTGAATGTATAAAAGTAGCTAGAAACATTCATAATCACAAGCACTTGCAGGGGGAATCGAACCCTTAAAATTGGCCTTTGCAACGCAAGTGACCTACAACCAACCAAGTTAGTATACAAGAAGAACTAAAGAAAATCATACAAGGAGAGAAACTATGGAGTCCATAAAGTTCATTGGCTTGTACAACCATCAAATGCAACAAATATAAAAGCACACATGAACCAAAAAAAATTGCCTTTGTAAAAACATTGGCAACAACTCCTGCCTTTCCAAAAACACAATCAACAACTCTACAAAATACAACCCACCCTAACCATCATAACAATAGTAGTGTCATGGTACTCACCCTTGTGCAATACATTCTGCATACGGGAAATTTTGCAAAATGTAAAACTGGTGTTCAAACATCCAAACAACAAGGGGCAAATGGGTAGTAAGCTCATTATGAAGTTTTGATTTCATGAAAGCCAATGTAAAAAAGCAACATTCATCTTTCACATTACCCACTATTTGCACCATGGCCATTTCAACCAATTTCACATATTTTAGGAAGCTGCAAACAAGAACTTGAGATGCTATCAACAAACGCCACATTTTGGTCAGAGGATTGGTGTCAAAAGGTGGAGCCATGCATGTGGCTACATTCAATTTCATTGTCAACTTGAACATGCCTTGTTGGCTATCAAGGTCATTGGCATTGAAGACCTTAGGCACAAAGGTTTCCACCCCATTCAATAACTATGTTTGCGAAAGCAAAAAGCTATTTTGATTACAACAAGATGTTTTAGGAAAGATGTCTCATAGTTTGCCTATAGCCAATATTGGGGATACATAATCCCAAGAGCATCCATGACACCATGGGCTAAAAACCTTGTTTCCAATTCTTGAATCAATGTTTATGCGGCCCCTGCCAAAGCATCCACATTGGACAACAACAAAACTACTTTAAATAGGGTAAGTGCATGGTAAGGTAGGGTGGACCAAAAAGTGGCAAGAATTTATGAATTTGAAATTCCATTTCCTTCGTATTTTTTTTAGCCTTGAAATGTTTTTTGTAGTTAGGTAGCAATAATGCATTGATTCCAAGCGCCTTTTTTCCATTAAAATTTTTATTCTTGTAGAACTCATTAATTAAAACATATTTGCAAATTTTCAAAATAAATCATGTTTTTTTTCAAAATGAAATGAACTTTTGAGAAAATGTGTTTGTTTTTCACCAATAAAAGTCCATAAATTATTAAATTCATTAGATGTGAATCAAACCATTTCAAGCTTGATTTCATTATTACATTTAAAAATAAAAACCAATTCCCTAAATGTTTTTGAGGTCCATCATAGAACAAAATCAAAGTCCATTCATTTAATTGTTGTTAGTTTTACATACCTTGATTTTCAATTTCAAAAGTCGATAGCTTCTATAATTTTATATATTTTGCATACCAATCAATTTCATTACATAAACATTGAAGTCTATAATTTCAAAATGAGTCCCATTTAACAAGTCCATGATATACAAAACAATATAGTAATTAGAACCACATTTAAGTGGTAGAAAAATGGATTGCGTTACTCCAAAATTGGTCCACCTTACCGTGCATCCACCCAACAACCAAACTCATAGCCATGCTTCTAGCAACCCTTGCAAAAGCCTGAAGATAAACCCAAAACTTAACAAATTGAAAGAAAATAATAAAACAAGCCAAAAGATAAAGTTTTAAGAATCTACCTTTGCATTGGTTCTTCACCAATGATTCAACAACAACAAATATAGATTTAGTGACAAATGTAGGTGTCAAAATCTCTAAATCATGGTGCACTACCCATATGTGCTAGCCATTTACCTCAAAGATCAAATGCTAAAGTCCATAATTAAGATCGAGTATCCATTTCATGTGGATTTTTTCATCCTTACATTCAAGCAAAGACTTGAATGCCCAAAAGGTATTTGTAATGAAGTTTGAACTTTATTCTAAATACATGTTATACATATCACTTTGGCAGACTTTTATAGTAACCACAAGGTCACACATAAGCACATCTTGCATCTATGCAAATTTAGTCAAAGCATGCACAAATTCCAATAGTGGTAGGACACATGCAAGTCCCAACAAGATTTGCAAATCACATAAATATTGATAATTCTGTTTGGCTTGTTGGTTTGTAAGGTTGTTTAACATCATTTTCATTAGGAATGTTTTGTATTCTGCCATCAACCTTTTGGCAGGTCTCAACATTGAGATCCATCTTGCTTTCATGTTCTGGAGAATCTTATTCTCCTTCGTTTCCAACATCTCAACTAGCTTTGTAAACTCTAGATGTCTTTTTGGTGAATGTGCAAAATAACTATGTAAGATTTGTAACAAATGCTCAAGGCAGATCACCAAAAGCAAACTTGATAAAGTTTGCACTGCCAAGTTTGTTCGATGGGCCATGCAATGGATCCCCAAAAAATTGGGAGCATAATTGTCATAGATGTGTTTTGGGACACTAGTCCTTGTCCCCTAAAAATCATTAACACCATTTGCCCCAAAACATATTAGCTTTTGGGTAATTCGGTTTCCTGGCAAACCTCCACCTATCATGAATGCCTCCATAATAACTTTAGTTAGGTTATCATTGGACTTAAACCTACAATCACCTTATCCAAAGATATTAGAATCAGAATCTTTACCCGATTCTGCACCACATAGTAATGGACAAACAACCATGATTGGTTGTCAATTGTGGAGACCTCATCATAGCTCTAAGTAACATAATGTGTAGCTTGAATTATAGCCCTAATGGTCTTCATCACCGCTTGGTGCATGAATTTTGCCATGGTTCAACCATAACTATCATTTTAGTGTTTTTTGTTATTTTTGGGCATTGCCAAAAATTCAAACAATGGCCTCAAATATTCATATTCCAGCATTGGATGACCTTGTTGCAACAAATGAAGCACAATGGAAAATTGGACAACTTTTTGAGTTTTCTCTCCTACCACCCCATATGTCAATTGGGCACCAATAGTCTTTTAGCTTCGAAATGCAAGTGTTATTTGGTTCTTGACATGCTTACAAACCTTGGAGTAAGACCAGTCCCCATTTTTCACATCAAACCCGATATTCTTCACAACTTTTTGACGAACTACATGTTCACAAAGGGAATCCCACTTAATAACAAGTAATCTTTTTTCCCCTTCTACCTCAATAAAAACCTTGCATTTGATAGTGTGCAAGGTACCATTTTCCCCTACAAACAATTTTGCCCATGGGAGTTTTGTAGCTCATTTTTCTTGGAACTTCATTATTGCATCATAGTTCTTCTTTTTGATGCCTACCTTAGGTTGGATGGGTTTATCATCTTCAGCACTAGGGGAAGACCCACTCAAAGACACAGGCACATCTTCAATGTGATTTACATTGGAAATATTAGAACTGCAACTAGAAAATAAAGGAGGAGCAGATGGAAAAGCAAGACCATGAGATGAAAATGCTTTGTCATTAGTAGGAATGACAAGAGGCCCACTTGCCTTAGAATTCCTCTTGTGATAATGTAAAATTGGATAAAATCCCCAACAATGTCTACACACATAAAAGATTCATAAGAACCCTAAAGATTTGAAAAACTATAAAACACAAAAAATAAACAAAACTTAAAGGAATATTTGAATTTTTATTCAACAATTGTGGCACTTGCAAAAGTGAAGAATAACTTCAATATGCGCTCATCACGATGGAGGATCATGAATTTGTGGAGCTCCCACTAGCAACGCACTAATGTGAGAGTTGTTGGAACTTAAAAACTTGCACAAACACAAGCATTCAAGACATAAGTTGGAACTTCCAAACATTGAAAATGTAGTTGGCAACTAAAAACTACTTCAAATAGAACACCATTGCAAGTGGACGACAAAGATTAGAAGTAGGAGCTCCTTGGCAATGAGCAAAAAGGAGGAAAAGAAAGCTTTGGCAAACTTTCATACACAACCATTGCAAGATTCTGGTGAGACAAACATTTGCATTTTCGCAAATAGGCTAAGAGTTAGGGTTTAGGAAGGTTATAAGGCAAGATCAATGATCATCATCTTCGCATCTTGGAGATGAAAACTAAACCTTTAGGGTTTAGGTTGGTGAATCCAAACCGTCCCCAACACCTTTTGGCTTGTTTTCATCTGTCCATGTCCATTTTGTAGCAAAAAAAAATTAATTCCACCTTTTATTTCCTTTTGTATAGGTAGCCATGGATTTTTGTATGAAGTTATTATAGTTGGAAATTTACAATGTTGATGGGTTGTTCTCTGTTTGTGCTTGGACAATTGCATTCCTGAAAGGATTACTTGTAAATTTTTTGGTAATTTTGATTAATGCCTAAACCATTTGGTGTCATGGTTAACCATTTTTCAAAAGTTATGGTCTTTTTTGGTTTCTTTGAATCACATTTTCCCATTTGTTTGACGGTTCTATGCACACCCATCTTCATTGTATTTTTTTAGACTTTTTGACATGAAGATTTCATAGTCATTTCATCATAGTTAGGTACACAACAGGGGGACCCATTGGGACGAACATTGTTTGCTTTAGCTCACCTTTACGCCTTTTGCCTTATGGTAGTATCCCACCCTACTTGTGTTTTCCTTTCATTGGTGGATGATACACATATAGTATGATGCACCCCCAAATTCTTTAAGAAACCCAAATGTGGGTCCCAGAGTGAAACAACAAACAAAGAAAAGAATTGGGGCATGTTCCTTAGCTCGTATGACGCGCTCCCAACTCCTTGAAGGACTCAAATGTGAGTCCAAGTAAAAGATAGCGAAAGAGGGAGGAGTCGGGCACACTCCCTAGCTCATAACACTTTGAGGGGTAGAGGGGCGTGTTGGAGCTCTGGGATGGGACTAGGAAGAGTTGACAAGTTTCACTCATTCACATGAGCTTGCACACAACCCACACAAAATGGTTAGTGCATAGTTGGAACACCTTTGGTGGTAGAACGAGCCATGGGTAACACAAACACACAAGGCTCATCACGGCCCGGACTTGGGGGAAGCCACCACCTTCCCCCTTATAGTATACTCTGTGGCTGGCCACGGAAGCTACATCCAAATGGTTTTTTTCTCCCAGGACTCCCGAGTGGGAGTCCCGAAATCGCGCCAAATGGGATTCCCGTAACTTTGAAGCCCCATAATTTTGCAAGCAGACGTCGGATTGCAATGCAATCTAAAGCAAAGTTGTAGCTCTTGTCGAGAGCATTACAACGGTATGTCGCACTCCCCTTGTAGCTAAGTAAATCAGGTTGATTCCCGACTTTTTGTGGTCGGGAATCAAATTGGCAATTTGACTCCCGACCCTTCTTTCGGCCATAACATGTGTTTTAGATGTCCAAATAAGAAATGCGAGCCCATTTTAAACATTTACGTTCCAAGAGCTTTCCAATGATATAAAGAACGTCATAAGCCATTGAGTTTTGACCCCTGAAATCGTTCTCTAAAATTTTGGGAGTCCACTGGGACTCCATCTCCCAAAGTGGGAATTGCCTTGGGAGTGTGAGGGTTCACTCCCTCATACTCCCTTGCACTTTTTACACTCCTGGGAGTATGTGATGTGACTTCCGGGCTTCCTCTTGGCCCGCAACCTTGTAACCCCTTTTGCCTTGCTTGCGAGCCCAAAGTTAGGGTTGCAACATCGTAACACTTTTGGGGGTAGGAGGGCGTGTTGGAGTTCTGGGATGGGATTAGGACAAACTCACAAGCAAAATTTTAAGATGAAATCAACTTGCACAACCAAGGAAAGAAGGTGGTTAGTGCAAGTTAAATGTAAGTGGTGTGACGCACTTAGTAAGGACAACCTTAAGCACAAGCTTTACACGGTCCACAACCTTTGGGAGGAGGCACCATTCCATTCCTTATAGTAGACTCCATGACTTTCCGTGGGGCTTACATCCAAATGACACATTTTTTTGAGACTCTCAGGATTCCCAAGTGGAAATCCCAAAATTGGAACTCTTATTATTCTGAAACTTTGGACATTCATATCTTCTTCAAATCAAGCTTATTTTGAGCATACAAGGGTAATATTTTGTAGCACTTGAAAAGACTTTCCAATGATGTATCACACGCCCAAATCAAAGATGATTTGAACTTTGTTCTAAGGGGATTTGTGGTCAATAGTCAAATTCCCAATTTGACTCCCACTCATTTTTTTGATCATAACTCATGCATTTTTTTAGGTTTAAATGAACAATGTGAGAACACTTTAAGCATCTACATTTCAAAACCTTTTCAATGGTATCTTGGGGCTTAATTTGGTGTTTGTTTGCCCTTTATACTAAGGTTTTGAATATTCGGGAATTTCACACGAATACAACTTACAAAGTGGGAGTGCATTTGGGAGCCATTGGGTTCAATCTCTTGCATTCTCCCCCCACTTGTGAGAGTGTGTTTCATTCCCAAACACACTTTCTTGGCCTCAAGTGCCTTTGCACTCCACATTTAATCATGAACTTGATGTTAGGGTTGTGACATAGTAGATTTCACATCAAATGTGGTTCTTATTTTCTTACAATTGTAACATGAATTTTCAACATTAAGGCTTTCAATACAACCATTGAAATGTGTAGCTTGGTCTCCACAGGGGTTGGATTAGTTTATATCACTTCCTCCTAACTTTCTTATTTCCAATTCGGGTTTTTGTATTTTAGGCGCACTAGTGGGATTTAGGTCATTTGTTAAGTCGTTTGTGGCTGAAGTTCGTCATAAAGATCTTGAGATGATATTTAATTTCTTTATGCTTACAGATCATTAGATGACTTTTGTGATGCTCTTGTTGTGTTATGCCCAATGCCTTGGTTACTTGTTTCGTATAATGTTTCCATCTCCCAGTATTTTGTAGCATTACATTAAATTCAATATTTGTACCAAAGTTATATTGGAGAAGTTACTTGGTGCAGGATCTTTTGGTGGTTTTATTGGTCACTTAACTCGTTGGCAGACCACTCTTTTTGCTTCTTTGGATGGGTTCAGCTTCCTTTTTGTAGTTTGGACTATTACCTTTGCATTCTTGGGATGTTGGGCATTGATTGTTTCTATATGGGTAATCACTTAATTTTTTTGGATGTAATAGCACATGTTGACATTGGCATTTCCCCGTTCTAGATGGCATTACGAAATACTGAACCTTGTTACCCTAGATTGTTTATTATTAGGCCCCACCCTTTGAAGATTTAATGGTTCAATTTTATCCTTAGTTGTAAGTTTTTTTGGTGGATCGCTTACACGAGCAGAAGTTTGCCTTGCTCCTAGTAAACGCTCCTTTAGATATCATGCAAACACGTTTCTATTCATGTGCAGGTCTAGGGGCAAACACTTGGTTATTAATTTGTTCTACCACACCTACATTTCTTTTATCCTCAACCCATTTCTTTATAGCATTACGTACCTGTCTTGGCTTGCCACATCCTACTGTTGCCCATTTTTCATAGTGTTAGTGTGGTCATACCATTGATGATCTAGTTACCCATTTTCTTTGGTGCCTTTGTGAGAGTGAACATATAATAGCCCACCATACATTTCAGGATACTATCGTAGCTATTACTTTGAAAAGTGGAGCACATATTCAGAAGGAAGGCTCTCACCTTTTCCCTTGCCACACTTGACAACGAGTGGATATCCTTATCATTAGAGACAACTTTTGGACCTTGATGGATATCATCATTGCTAACTCGACTTGCACAGATATGGTGTAACAAACATTGACAATAACACATGTAACAATAATGGCTGTTTAAGAAAAAACACAATTGTACTTTAAACGAACATTAGGCATTGATTTCATTCCCCTTACTATTAAGACATATGGGTGTTTTCATTCTTGTTTTGATTCTTTTTTGACCGCTTATGCACAAACCATTATCACACATAATCAGTGGTCTTCTTTAATCCCTTTGATGGTTGTTTCTTACTATCGTCAATGTGTGTTCATAGCCCTACAATGTGTGCAAGTCATAGAGATTTTTTAGCGGGCTGCTACACTTGGTTGATGTTCCTCATCTCTTTCACATATCATAACTAGTGCACCTTTATCATTAGCTGATTTGTGGCAGATGACAACTCTTTTGTTGAAAGTCTTCTTTATTATCATAAATTCTTCTTTTATTGTCATGAGTCCTCTTTGCATAGGGTCTTTACCTGATTTTTGTTGATTGTTTGCTTTTGTTTTATCTTGGGGTTGTGTCTACTTGTGTTCTCATTTGCCTTGTACTTTTGATGGATGTGTTCCATCCTTGATTTTTATTTAGGTGGCTTTTTCTTTTATTCCAATGGTTATCACATAGAACCACTTTCACAGCATCTGAGAGTCAAGAGAAATCGTTGCAAAATTAATGGAACACACATTAGGCTTGCAGTATAGGCTACAAAGACAATTGGTGGCCACCCAAATCTCATTCAACCCAACTGCAAATTCCAGCATCTGATGGAGTCAAGAAAAAATGTTACAAAAAGTAGTGAAACATACGCACGGCCTGTAGTATGCAAAAGACAATCGAGGCCCACCCAAGTGGACATTCCAGCTCATTAGAGTAAAACAAATTTAAGAAAGGGGGCAATGTGCAGTTCATTGGTGGAATCTCTGCAAACAATGCTATTATTCAGGAAAAGAGGTGTGGCAAGTTGAGGCATTCGTAAGACAGAGTGTGCCAAAATAGTGGCAAAGTGTGCGTACAAGGAGTTGAGTGCGTGCTCAAATGGGGTGGGTTTTAAAATGTTTTGGCACCATTGTTTTTAAACACAACTTTGGGGGCAAACAATTGCAGTGTGGCATAAAGCCTGAAGCTGACATATATAATTTTCCATTTAATTTCCTTGAAGAATTAATGTAGCCTTAAATGGTGGCCCTGCATTGTGGACCCAAAGAGGTATGACATCAATATGGCCATT
>Ga0209611_10012065_pt1 | contig 12246 bp, 8 predicted proteins | sample S1TSphgellanicum_3_FD_187693 | JGI IMG/M metagenome (GOLD analysis project Ga0209611, IMG submission 187693) | Host-associated microbial communities from peat moss isolated from Minnesota, USA - S1T2_Fc - Sphagnum magellanicum MG (SPAdes) (version 2) | ecosystem: Host-associated > Plants > Peat...
TGAAGCTTTTGAAAGTACAAAAATTGAGTTTAAATCCCTTTCCACATCATGTGTCATGTAGGTGGGATTATGAAAGCAACTCTCCACCTCCGAATTATCTTCAAGGGTAGACCTTCTTCATGTCCTTCCCTTTAGAATGAGTTTTTGTCTCTTTCATGCATATTGTCCTCCTTATGGTAGTAGTAAATTCTTTCAGACTTCATGTCCTTTTTCAGGAAAATATAGAATAGAACACAAAAGCAATTAAAGAAACAGTAATGGACAAATTAGATGAGAATATTTTATATATATATGAAACTTTGATGGTCAACACTCCTTAGTTTCAAAGGTGAAGGTATCAACGTGAGTGCTGGTTCACTCTTGCCGGGGGAGGAGGGGAGGGTTGTTTTGGCTTGGGAGTCTCACCGTTCCTATTTATTTTGAGTTCCAAAAGCTCACATGAATATTTATTGGCCTTGCCTACCATGGCAAGGATTTTGTGTTTAGATTCATTATAGAGTATAGTAGCTTAACAGCTTTTGGCCCCTAAATAGTAGCTCTATTTTTATAAGAGGATTTTTGAATGATGATATTTTGGCTTATGTTCAAACTTGAGATTAGTTATTGAGTTATGATATCTTGAAGGATTTTGGTTTCTTTTGCAGGATTTTTTTTAAGATTATATTTTTGCATGGTGAAATATTTGAATTTTCATCATTCTTCTTTTGCCTTAAGATACTTTCTAATGTAAATGGCAAGGCCACAATGTGACACACCCCTTGTTGTGTTTAGATTCATTATAGAGTATAATAGCTTAAGGGATTTTGGCCCCTAGGTAGTAGGTCTATTTTTATATGAGGATTTTTGAAAGATGACATTCTGGCTTGTGCTGAGACTTAATCTCAACAAAAATCCAATAAAAGATCAATGGCCAAAACCATCACACTGTGTTGAAACTTGAGATTAGTTATGGAGTTACGATATTTCCAAGGAGGATTTTGGTTTCTTTTAGACTATTTATTTTGAAGATTCTATTTTTGCCTTGTGAAATATTTGAATTTTCATAATTCTTCTTTTGACTTAAGATACTTCTTAATGCAAAATGGCAAGGCTAAAGTGTGACACACCCCTTGTTTTCTTTGCATATAAAATATTCATGCGTGTGTCTTTGTTACTTTTGATAGTGCTGCACCACATCAAATGCTAGAACCTGGTCTGTATAAATCATCAATCTCATCATTCATGAACTCAGCAAGTTCATCACCCCTGACCCATGAGGCCAAACACACAGGGAGTACTTTATACATCCAGCCAAAATCAAGATTGGAACTAAAGAGAAGAGCTGAATTGTCACAAGGTTTTCAGACTGCCAGTAGGTGAACAATACTGATCACGTGACAAATCTCAAAATATAGTTTCAACTTCCTCTGACATCTGACTAGGGGTGTCTGTGGGGACTTCATCTAGGGTTTAGGTTTCTGTAAGTCAGTCAGGTCATGGGTAGAGGAGTCAGGACTCCTACTTTCTTACTTCATTGTATATCATTTTTATTTGGCCTTGCCTACCAAGGCAAGGATGTTGTGTTTAGATTCATTATAGCATATAGTAGCTTTTACCCCTAGGTAGTAGGTCCATTTTTATATGAGGATTTTTGAAAGATGATATTTTGGCTCATGCTTGAAATTTGAGATTAGTTATAGAGTTATGATATCTTGAAGGATTTTGGTTTCTTTTAGAAGAATTTTTTGAAGATTATATTTTTGCATGGTGAAATATTTGAATTTTTAAAATTCTTTTTTTGCCTTAAGATATTTCTAATGTAAATGGCAAGGTCACAGTGTGACACACCCCTTGTTTTTTCTAGCAAGGTATGAGGGACAAGTAACAAGAAATTGCCAATATGTGAACGTTAGGGTTTTCCTTTTAACATAATGCTGTGAATTATATATATCATAATTTTATGGTTTTTCACAAAATATTCTAGATTTGTTTAGTTGAATACAAACATACATGTTTCACACACATTATCATTTACTAAGGCACCCATTGGATACTTGACAAGGATTTGGTATCAACACTTGCAGTTGCATTAGCTTTAGTGGTTCTTGCAAAGAATCTTCCCTACTTCATTTATCAATGGAACAAGTTATCATGGGTATGCATTTCAAATTTATGGGAAAAATATGGTTTTGTGTGTCCCCAAATCCCTGCTTAAAAATATAGTTGAGCTAGTCAGCAAAGGAAAAAAGTTTGAACATGATCACAGTCAAGGAGCTGAACTCATTTTCCACCAGAATTCAGGCAAAATACTAGAGCAAAGTAGCAAAAATGCTGTGTCTCTGAAGATGATGAGTCTGATATAGGGGAGCAAGTTCATCAACTTGAGTCCAACCCATGCAGGGAGTCATACACACAATCGAGAAAATATCAGCACTAAAAGTAGAGAGAGTAGTAGAGCTTGCAAGTTGAGAGAGTAGGAGTGGAGCCATTTGGGATAAGGATTTCAGACACAAACTGAGGCTGCTGTGTTGCATGTCAGGGTTTCAACACCGGCATCACCCAAACAACAAGTCAAACTAATTTCCATTTCTCTGACATATCTGGAATAGGGATATATATGTAGGTGCCTCCTTCACATGTGTTTCAGGTGTCTGTCCAGTACATAGTATACAATACTCCTACTTTTGAACCCTGTATGTATACAGACAAAGGTTACTTAAAGTATTAGTGTACTTAACAGTATGGCCGCAGTTGGTGCTTAGGAGTTCTGAGAACATCTCCACCAACGCTCAGTATGTGACCCAACAAAAGTACTTCTCAAATCCAAGTTTTAGTTACTAACTTGTTTCCAACCCCACCCAAAGAACTGAAACTGGAGACGATCAAGTTGGTTGCAGACTACTAATAGCAACCCACTTGGACCAATCAAACTATCTAGCCAATCAAAAACAGGGACCAGTCAATAGATTGACTGTGTTTATCAGACTGTTCTCCTCCAGGGCTTTGAACTCTGTGCATGTTTTCAGGGTCCCAGGAGTCTTCAAGTGGATTCACTGAATTTGACTCATGAAGCTCATCGAAGATTTCCAGTGTAGGGTCACATACTGAACCTTGGTGACAGTGTTTTTCTTTCCAATTTTGGGAATTAGCCCTAGTGGCCCCTTCTGCACTTGCCTTGGTGCTCAAGTGGCTATTGCCTAAAGTTGCAGGAGCCCCTCTGGCTCCACTTCTAGTTTTTTATTCAAAATGTGGCTGCTAGCTAAATTGGTGGAGGTGAAGTATTTGGCCCCCCCTCCAAATTTGGCGGTGGAACTATTTGGCTATCATGAGAGTGCAATTGTAGTTCTTTTGGCAATTATGAGATTGCACAATGTGTAGATTAGGGTGAGGGGTAAATTTTACTTTTCTAAATCTGGCACCTACACTGAACTTCTAATGGACTTTCATGTAACCGATATTTAAAATCTTGGAGCCATATATTTGGTACCCATTGCAAATCCAAACACAAAAAAGCAAAGCATTCATACAATTGTGTGAAACCTGAAACGCTTAGCACACAAATCAAACTCCATGGTTTACGCAACCTGGAGCAAATTTGAGCAATTGAGGGGGGAATTGAACCCCTCAAACTGACCTTTCCAACTCAACTGACTTGCATCACATCAAGTTAGCCTATGATATACATCAATGTTACCACAACCTGTACCACAGATTCCATAATCCTCATACAAAATATCCTAGCAATTGTGGTAAGGGAAAGCATGTAGATCATGCCACAATAACGGAAACAGAAGGGCTTGTCTCAGGAGTCAGCCATGGGAATTCACCATACATCACCAGCAAACCTTTGCTGGCACAAAAAATCCTATTGCACACGCTGGGATAAGCATATGCAGAGAAGTTGCCTTCATTTTTGAAGGAACTTTATGCTCCCTCAAAATAACTTGCTCATTACACCTTACCCATCATTACAATAATGATGGTGGGCACCTCTCCACTACTCAATGCATTATTTGTGTGGGAAATTCTCTATGGTATGGTATAGAAGCGTTGCACAAACATATGCACAATGAGTGGCAAATGGGTTGTCAACCTATTGCAAAGCTTAGATTTCATAAAGGCCAAAATAAGAAAACATCTCTCATCTTCCACACTACCAACCACTTACACCATAACTAGCTTAGTCAATTTAACATACTCCAATAAGCTAATAACCAAAATGTGGGACGTTGTCACCAAGTGCCACATCATGGTCAATGGATTGTGTTAGGGGGGGGGGAAGGGGGGGATACAATTTGATGCATTTGATTTCATTGTCAATTTGAACATGCCATGTTGGAATTCAAGGTCACTTGCATTTAGGAGTTCATGCACTTGAACCACCTACCCATTTAAGGTCTATGCCTTGCCATGACAGAAAACAACTTTAAGATCCTTCAAATGTTTGCCAAATGTCACATCAAATTTGCTCAAACCAATATTGTGGATACACAATCCCAAGCGAATCCATGATGGCATGAGATGGGATCCTAAAATTTAGCTCTTGATTGAGTCCTTTCATAGCCCTTGCCAAAACACACACATGTTGGAATTTCAATGAAAAAATCCTATAGACCTAAAGTTAGAATGAAGAAGAATAACACACATAAGGGCAATGAAGGTAACACTTGTGCACTAGTTTTTCACCATATTCTCAACAATAGCAAAAACATCTTCTATCACAAAACAAACAACCATTGCTTTCAAATCTTAGTGTACTACCCAAATGTGTTGGCCAAAAACTTCAAAGGCTAAGTGCCAAACTTTGGCATTAACATTTGTCACCCACTACATATGGATACTTTCATGGAAGCAAAGATTTGAAAGCCTATAAATTATTTGTTGTAAAATTAGAGGCCTAATCAAAGTACATGTTATAAAAATCACCTTGACAAACTTTGATGGTTGTCACAAGGTCATATACAAATATGTCCCACATTTGGGCAAATTTGATGAGAGCATGCATTGATTTTAGCAAGGGCAAAATGCATGCAAGCCCAAGTAAAATTTGTAGGTCACAAAGGTGTTCATAATTGAACTTTGATTGTTGATTTGTATTTTGGTCCATAACCATTTTCACCAACAAGGTTTTGTATTTTACCATCATTTTTTTCACAAGACTCAACATGGAAATCCATCTAGTCTTCACATTATGCAAGATTTGTTCCCCTTTGTTTCCATAATCTCAATTAATTTTGAAAATTCCAAATGTCTTTTAGGGGAATGTGCAAAATAAACATGCAAAGTTTGTATAAACAAATTCTCAATGTGCTTCACCAAAGGAAAAATGAATAAGGTTTGCAATACCATGTTCATCCAATGTGACGCACTCCCAAGTTCCTAGTTAGACCCAAGATGGGTCTAAGTTACTCACATAGCAGAATTGTGGGGAATTTGGTGCACGCTCCCAACTCTCAACATTAAAAGGGGTAAAAAGGTGTGCTAAAGCTCCGGGATGGGACTATGAAGAGTGAGAAACTTTATTTACTTACTCACATCAAACCAACCAACAAGTTGGTTAGTTCACCTTCTGGAGCACCTTTGGTGCTAGGACAAACCAGGAGCAATTCTGGACTCACATGATTCACCACGGCCTGGATTCGGGGGAAGCCACCACCTTCCCCCATGTAGTATACTTTGTGCCTCTCCACGGCACCCACATTTGAATGGCTTTTTGTCCTGGGACTCCCAAGGAAGAGTCCCGAAATTGTCCTGATTTAGACTCCCAGGACTTTATGAGGTCATAACTTTTTGTTTAGACCTCCGATTAGGATGAAATCTAAAGTAAACTTGTAGTTCTCCTTGAGGGCTTTCCAATGGTGTATCGCACTCCACCTGCACGCACCAAGGTCGGGTCAGTTCCCGACTTTTAGTGGTTGGGAATCAAACTATCAGTTTGACTTTCGACCCTTTTTTTTTGCCATAACTTGTGCTGCAGATGTCCAAATGGCCCATGCGAGCCCATTTTCGACATCTACACTTTGCTAGCTTTCCAATGATATAAAGAACACCCCAATGCGAGGTTTTTTGACCCCTGAAATTGAACTTTGAAATTTCAAGAGTTCCGAAGGACTCCCAAGTCCCAATTTTGGGAGTGTGAGTTTCATTCTCACACTCCCTCAAAGTAGGGTTGCGACACTCTCCCCCACTAGAAGAAAAGGTCAATGTCCTCATTGACACTTAAATTTTTTTTCCAAAATTACAATTTTTTTCTTTTGGATCCTTGGCCATCAAGTGCCGACTTTTGCGACAAGACCTTGCCTCAAGCTAACTTAGGCGTCCCCAAGTTTCCAGCACTTTCTTGGCAAGTCCAAGGGTATCTCATAGAAAACCCTTAACCTTTGCTCTATCAAAAGACCTAAACTAGCTTAATTGACGAAACCCTCATTTGAGAGGCCATTATTTCAACCTTTCCCTCATGAGGAACTCAAGCCAATTCTAATCTTGACCTAAGCTACTTGACATGACTCCTTTCCCAACCTTGTGCCTTGATTACAACAATCAAGCCTTAACAAAAAAGTTTGTTTACCAAGGTACGAGAAGCAACATTTGGGTTTTGCCAAAAACCCAAGTCCCAATCTACACAATTAAAGTACGCGAACGGGGTCATGACTTCCCGCGTTGGCCGCCACTACCAACCAACTCTTTAGGATGCATTTAAAGCTTGTGCATGTCCCCGCAAGCTCCCCTCAAAGTAGGGTTGCGACACAATGTGCCATATAATGCACTCTTATGGAATTGAATTAATAATCATTATGAATATGTTTGGTGACACCAAACTCAATGTTTTGAAACACATTAACATTATCTCCTCCAAAACAAATCAGCTTGGTAGTAACATGGTTTCTTGGCATACCCCTTCCTATGGTTAATGCCTTCATAATCACTTTTGTTGAACTGTCAATTCCAAATCCTTCCAATACATGATCAAAGGAAATCAAAATAGGAATCCTTACCCAATTTTCCACAACATAATAATGGATAAAACACCAAGATTAGATGTCTAATGTGGAGACCTCATCACAACTAAAAGAAATTTAATGGGTAGCCCCAACTATAACTTTAATTATTCACAAAACTTCATGATGCATGAATTCTACAATTGTCCATTCGAAGTTATCACTCCAATGTTTCTTGTTGGTTTTTGGAACCACAAGAAACTCAAATATTGGTTTCATTGCTTCATATTTTAGCATGGGACGTTTTTGTTACAACAAATGCAATACTATAGCAAATTGAGAAAAAAAATTCCCTTCTTTCTTGCATCCCCATTTCCAAGTTAGGCAACAATAGTTTATTGGCTATGAGGCAAACAATGTATGGTTTTTGGTATGCTTATAATCTTTGGAATAATACCACTCCCCCTTCTTCACATTAATTCCAATATTATTTTTAACTTTATGCCAACTTGCATGCTTACAAAGAGTATCCCATTTAACAACAAGGATTTTATCCTTCCTTTCCACCTCATTATAGATCTTTCACTTGATAATGTGTAAGCTACCATTTGACCCTAAACAAGATTTTGCTCATGGTAGTTTACAGCCCAAGACTCTTTGAATTTTCTATTTGTATCATAGTTAATTTTTTTACTAATGGGACATTTGGCAAATTTGCATCAAGGGTGGAAAAAAAATAATCCAATGACATAACCACAACATCATCATCAAGATTTGGATTTGAAGTATCAAAATGGTCTAGTGAAAACAAAAGAAGAGATGCAAAAGGACCACGAGATGAAGAAATAACATTGTTATCATATATTACAAAATCCCCACCCACAACATCAAGGTTCTTACTAGAAAGAAAAATAATTTGAATTTGTAGGTGTGAGGAAGTTTTGGAGGCATTGTGAAAAGTAGACTTGACTTTTAATTTTAAAGAATTTGACAAAAACTTAATATTTTGAAAATACTAGTATCTAATGGAAGAAAAATGAAACATTGAAATTTTGCAAACTTATATATTCAGTTTTGTAATAAAGGACCCTAAACCTTAAACTTGGTTAATGTAATTTGTAGAAGTGTTAAATGTACTCTAGAGTTTAAAGAAGTAAATTAATTTTTGCACTAACTTGTCAAAAACAAACTTGGTTTTGGACTCTAAAAAGTTTGAAAAAAACTTGACAATTTGGAAGTAATGGTTTATGATGATAGAAAAAAGAAAGATCAAAACTTTGTAAATTTTAAAGTGCAAACATGTATAATTAATTTTGTAATAAAGGACCTTAAACCTTAAACATAACCACTATAATTTGTAGAATAAGTGTTAAATGGACTCTAACATCTAGAAAGGTAGAATCATTTTTGCATAGACTTGTCAAAAACAAACTTGATTTTGGAAATAATGGTATATGATGAAAGAAAAAAGAAGGATTATAACTTTGCAAACTTTGGAATGCAAAGAGGTTGAATAATTTTGTAAAAAAACAAGCCTAAAATTTGAACCTTAAACATGACCACTAGAATCTACAAATGAAGTGTTAAATGAATTATAGAGTTTACAGAGGTAGATTTAATTTTATAGAACATCGATCTTGAACCCTAAATGTGACTACTGTAATCCAATGGTTCTAGAGTTTGGAGAGGTAGAATTAGTTTGTAATAAAGCAACTCTAAATAAAAACCCATGAAAATGACAAGAACCAAAGTGTGAGGTTTAAAAACTTTACCTTTGAAAAAAAACAACAACTTGCAATTGAACTACCCATCTTTCAAGTTCTAATTGCCTAAAATTTGAAATCTGATTTCTCAAGTTCTGATTTACTAAGCCTTTCCTAATTCCCGAAATTTGAAATTCAACTTTCCAAGTTTTAATTTACTAAACTCATGTTGATGGTACATTGCACAAAATTACAACACTCATTTAATGATTAACAACTCCACTGCACACAACAACTTACAATGGCCAATTAATGACCAATAAAACCATTGCACAAAAAAGTTTTAACAAAATCAATCACAAAAAAGCTTGAGGCTTTAACACCTTAAACAATAACATAAAGTAGTAATACTTCCCCTTGCCAAGTAGAAAGATGGAAGGTTGAATTTGAATGCCCATTGTTGGCCTTTGACTCCAAAGTTGAAAAGATTTTTTGGAAAATCACCCCCTTCATCAATTGTCACGTCACATTGCAAAAAATGTGTGCATAAACCTCCATGATGCACATTGCATTGAAGACTAGACATTAGCAAATGCAAATGGCTTTTTAAAACTATATGACAACATTGCATTGCAAGAGAAAGTTGATTGGGGAAGAGATTTTAAACATTAAAAAATAATGTTATGGTGAATTCCTTCACACACTACTTAAAACCATGGTGACTAATGTTTAATGTATCTTGCATTCAAGCTACATGGATGGTCCAATTGTAATTTGTGGCAAGATCAACAATTCTCTTCCATGTTGTTTGGCAACATTATAAAAGGTGTTAGGGTTTCATATGGCAACTCATGGTGGTGGAGTCTTCATTCTTTGGTTGGTCATAGTTGTCCTTCGATGTTTTTCAAGGAAAAAAACCTTGAACTTTTTTCTCCCTTTTGTAGGAGTAGCTACCCTTTTTAAAAAATCAAATTTTGTTTATAATTTGTTTTTTAAAAAAACACTAATTGGTGGAAATGCTCTAACTAACATCACCACAACACCAACAAAGTGGCCCATCATCATTTTTAAAATAATAAGTTACTATCAATCTTGTTAGCATTATTTTAACATGTTCACACATAATATTAAATGATAACTAGCATTGAATTATGTTTTTAAAAGTTGCAATCCAATTCACACTTATAAAATAATACTTTTTCTTTTTTATTTTTTCATTTGATTCTTTTTCTCCTTTTTGTTTTCACCACTACCTCTTTTTGTAAGTTTTCTTTTCTTTCTCATTGTTCTTCTTCTTCTTCTCTTTCATTGTCTTGTTTTTGGTTTTTGGTTTTTTCTTCATTTTTTCAAGTTTCAATGCAATCTTTGTGTTTTGGCCCCACTAAAAGTGTAGGTTTTATTGTCTTTTGGGCATAGAGATAATTGTTTTCTTTTTGGGTCTTTTGTCACTTTCAAGTTTGAATGCAATGCTTGTGCAGAAAGTAGTGGCAAGGAAAAAAGGGGGTGGAAAAGATAGAAGGATGGAGAGAGAAAGAGAGGTAGGCAAAGAGGGAAAAAATACAAAGAAATGAAAAAAGAGAAAAAAAAATGGATACACTTTTGAATGCATGCTAACATTGATGTAGTTTGTCATTTTTTGATATTCTTACAAACATTGATGTTTGGCTTTAAAATTTTAAAGATTTAATGTTAATTAACAATGGGTGTTGAATAGGCTTGTGTGTAGGTGCGCAAAAAAATGTTGTATGGTCAATGAAATTGCTGGATTTGGTGATTTGATTTTTTTGTCTTAGTTATATTGAGTGAACTAACAATTAAATTTATTGGTTCGGTAAGTTTATGAGAATTTTAAAAGACCAATGGGAATTGCTAGAATGGAACCATTATTTTCAATGTTCAACAAAATATTGTTGTGTGTAGGCTTGAATTATATATGTTGACCAATGGGATTGTTGGATTTGGTGATCTGAATTTGCTTTCTTAGTTATCTAGAGTGAAGTAACCGTTCAATGTGTAATAGCTATCATCTGTCAAAGACAAGGTTCTACCGCATTATTTGAAACTCTATGAATGCTTAGTACATCCAACATAGAGTGTTGTTTGTTTCCCCAGCCCCACTCATGAACTTGAAAAATTGGACGGTATAAGGTGAGAGACTATTTAAAGCTATATAACCTGGGTCAAAAATTATGGCTGGCCAATCAGATATAGTCATTTATTGTGGAGTGGGCTCTGTGGTGACCATCTCACCCTTGTAACCCATGCAAATATGTACAAGTGCCAAACCCATTTTCAGGTGTTGAAGGTTGTACTTCATCCAAAGTACAGTGTACAGGCCCTTAGTTAGTAATTCATTGTCTTGAACATCTTTACTTGTAAGTTATAACAATTGAATTAGGACTTCAGTTTTGTCCTTTTGTACTTCCTCTTCCTTGATGGATAGCTCCCCTCACATTACAGATGCCCTTATGCATTCAGTACAAGAGTATTGCTGCAATTCTTTTTCCCCTGCCCTTTAGCCCATTTTTTGGCCTTGCCCTACCAAGGCAAGGATATTGTGTTTAGATTCATTATAGAGTATAGTAGCTTAATGGATTTTGGCTACTAGGTAATAGGTCTGTTTTTATATGAGGATTTTTTAAAAGATGATATTTTTGGCTTGTGTTCAAACTTGAGATTAGTTATAGAGTTATAATATCTTGAAGGATTTTGGTTTCTTTTAGAGGATTTTTGAAGATTACATTTTTGCATGGTGAAATATTTGAGTTTCCATAATTCTTCTTCTATTGCCTTAAGATACTTTTTCATGTAAATGGCAAGGCCACAGTGTGACACAACCCCTTGTTTTCACATCGGATGTGTTTCTGGCTTGTTACAGGTGTTAGGGGGTGTGTAACATGCTACAAGACCCTTTGCCAAATGCTACCTGACATGTTACATGGCCCTTGGTACTCATAACATGGGAGGTTATGGGTGCAAAACATGACAAGGCTGAGAAAAACAGGGCACAGGGCAGACTGCCAGGAAAAAATTACAGCAGTACCATTTGCAGGCAGTGCAAAAGTTCTTCCTGCTTGTTTTTTTTCTTCCCTGTCGACCTTTGGCCAAGGGTCCAGTTATGCTTGTTTGGGCCTGTAATGGACACCTAATGTGTGTGTCTGGGCAGCAACAAGATTTGTCTGGGCAGCATGAACACATCTTGTTCTAGCAAATGGGCAGAAATGGGAAGTAGTTCTGCTTGCAATAAAGACATGTGGCTGATTTAAGGTCTTCTGTAATATGTACATTTGAGGGAGGGGGATTGCCAATAGGACTGCAATATCACCTCACCCACAATATCCTTCAAAATCTGTTTGATGTGTATAGAATCAAATGATGGAATCAGATTGGTCCAGTCATGTTGTTTATACTAGTGTGAACCTGGTGCATAATGCACCCGTCGAACTTCCCCCCGCCTGGTTCTTCCTCGCTCGTGCCCTCCATTTCGTCCGATCCTTCCCCGCCCGTGCCCTCCCCCTGGCATGTGCTGGCCCCCCTCGCCCGATCCTTCCCTACCCATCCCTCCCCTCGCCCGTGCTGGCCCCCCTACTGACCCTCGTCACCCGTGCTGCCCCCCCCCCCCCCCC
>Ga0209611_10012066_pt1 | contig 12246 bp, 10 predicted proteins | sample S1TSphgellanicum_3_FD_187693 | JGI IMG/M metagenome (GOLD analysis project Ga0209611, IMG submission 187693) | Host-associated microbial communities from peat moss isolated from Minnesota, USA - S1T2_Fc - Sphagnum magellanicum MG (SPAdes) (version 2) | ecosystem: Host-associated > Plants > Peat...
CTATTTTGCTACTGATCTATTGTGGTGGGTGGGTGGGTGGGTGGGTGGGCCTATGTTTTTTTCTTCAGAGACACAACAATGATAATTCAGCTGCCATGGCTTGGGCAATCTCCAAGAGGTTAATGTCAACCAATGAGGTGGGTGTCTTCTCATGTGTGTACTCGTGTACATATGATCTTAGATCAGAGTCTGAAAATACAAAAACTGTTTTTTAGTTGAACAATAGAGTCTCAAGGCTCTTACATGCAAGGCTAAGGATGAGAAGCAACAAAAAGCAAGAAAGAAAGCAAATGAAGGAAAGCAGAGCTCCCAAACTTTTTGTTGAGAAAATATTAAGTTTTGACTATTGGAAGAAACAATACAGGAACTACAACCAAACAGCAAAGGCAAGCAGCCTTCAAACTTGTCCTTGTTGAGAAAGTAGTTTGGTTCTTCTTGGAGGAGGCAATAGCAGAACTACAACAAAACAGCAGTTTGTCGCAGCAGCAAAACAGGGGGATGATGAGTGAGCATATGCATTGAAACTTTCTGCAAAAGTTTGTTTTTGGCAGTTTGTGCATGAGCTGAGAAAGGCTTGGGGTTTTGTATAAATGTGGGTTTTACAGATGACAGTTAGGGAGGCTCTTAGTACTGCAATTGATGAAGAAATGTCAGCTGACTCCAAAGTTCTTGTGCTGGGTGAGGAGGTACTGGGAGTTTTTCACCTACAACTTTCTGCTCTCCGTCAATTTTGCAAACAAACACCTCTCTCTCTAATCCTGGTACATTATTGTCCAAGTCTTAACTGGTGAGTGACATATGTGGTGTTTTGTACAGGTTGGTGAATATCAAGGTGCTTACAAGGTACCTAGTACCTACCTACTTGTCCATTTTGAATCTGCTAGTTCCAATTTTGAATCTCTTTGTTTGAGCCTTCTTTTTCATCTGTCAAACACTTGAATTTTTCTTCCCATAATGAGCATTTATATTCTCTCTTAGGTACAGTTATCCTAAGTTTTATCATACTGTTAACTGAGACACTTTTATTTTTAGGAACTAAAGTGCACTCTGTACAGTGGGTTCTTCTGCCAATTTGAAGGCCATTACAAAAAACATAATACCCTCATATGGGCAGAAGAACCTGCCATATGCTCTTGAATCATGGCCATTCCATCTTGGAGATTTGTGACTGCCAAAACTGAGGCTTTTAATCCCTGCTGTTGAAGATTGGAGCAGCCATCTGACTTTACACTGTGGAAGGCCCTGACAGCACAGCTTTCCCCTACACTTCTTACAAGAGAGAATATTTGCAATTGAACTTCTACAGATTGTTATGTCATGGCTGCTGAATGTGCAAAGAGAGACCAGATGATTGTGACAGGAACAATGTTCTTAAAATTCTGTAACTTGGTGTCCTGGCAGATCACAAAGGGGCTTCTACAGAAGTTTGGACCTGAACGTATGTTGGACACTCCAATTACAGAGGTCAGTGATATGTACATATGCAGGCACAACTTTTTCAATAGTATTGCTTGTACTGCCAAAATTCTCATAAATCAATGTTGCATGTGTTGTTTGCAGTTTGCAATGAGCATTTTTCCCCCACCCTTCAAAATCACAGCATCTGAAAAGCTAATTTCACCATCTCTCATAGTCAATAGTCAAGCTATTCTGTCCTGATGGGTCCCAATAGGAGATTTTACTCCCCCCACCTCCTTTCCTTCATTCTTGATGCTATATCCCTGTGGACTTTTGTAAGTGCAATTTTTGAATTTTTGTTGTCTTGGGTTTGAGGAACCTGCAGGCAGGGTTCACAGGTCTCGGAGTTGGAGCAGCATTTCTAGGACTGAAGCCAATAGTTGAATTCATGACATTCAATTTTGCTATGCAGGTGTTTCTCAATGCCCTCCTTTGGGCATCTGTCTATCACTCCAGGAGAAAGTGCTTGTGATTGTTTCTTCTATGAATCTTGCTTTGCCCTCCCAAGTAGCCCTCTGGGGGGGCTCTATGTTTTGCATCCAACTCCTTTCCCTTTTTCTGGTTTCACCTAGTATCCGTTTTTTTGTAATCAGAACCACTGATTCATTGCTTTGTGGGTTATACAACAGGCCATTGACCACATTATCAACTCTGCCGCAAAGACCAACTACATGTCTGGAGGCACAATCAATGTACCCATAGTTTTTCGAGGTCCTAATGGAGCAGCTGCAGGTGTTGCTGCTCAGCATTCCCAGGTATTTGAGTAACACCCCCATCCACATCACACTCTTGAAGCTCCCCCTCCTCCTACCTGTAAATCTACATATGGGGCACAGAAGCATTGACTGGTATTAGCCAACAAGTAAAAACATTGACTGTTAATCTTTGCTGAGCTAAATTTCCGTTGCTACCCTTCTTTTTTGTGAACCTGTAGTCAGTTAGTCAGGCCAGGAAATGGAGAATAGACATGTTAGGAGTGAAGCATAGACATAAATGTGTGCAATGTTTTGTTGGCTAATGGAAAGGTGTGTGTTCTGGCAGTGCTTTGCAGCCTGGTATGGCCAGGTTCCAGGACTAAAAGTGGTGGTGCCCTACAATGCAGAGGATGCACGTGGGCTCCTCAAGGCTGCTATACGTGATCCTGACCCAGTTGTCTTCCTAGAAAATGAGCTAATGTATGCTAATTCTTCACTCTCATTTGATTCGCACTAGAGAACATGCCCCTAGGATTGCACATTCTGCCTCCTAATGAGCCATCAGGCTGATATCGGCCTCACCCTATGGACAAACTGAAGCAGAATATCAGCCTCAGCTGATCTGACAGCAAATCAGTAGGTCAAATGCAAAAGTAAAGAATGCCCATGTGTTGTTTGAGTTTGGAGAAAGAACTTTACAACACAAAATCAAACATGTATACTACAGTTTGTGCTAAAAGGCCTGTAAATGAGGTTGTGAACCGATCCTGTAATTGACTTTAAGCTTCTGTGGTCTTTTAAAGGTATGGAGAATCATTCCCTGTGTCCCCAGATGTACTTGACCCAAGCTTCACTCTCCCAATTGGCCAAGCTAAGGTGAAGCCATGTTCATGTCCATGGTTCTCCAATTTTTTTTCCTTCCATACAAGTGCATAATACTGACAGTTCCATGACTGTTTCGTGATGCCATAATTAGTAGGCTGAATTTCAAGGAAAATTTGGCCCCCTTCTCTTTCTTTCTTTCAGTGAACAATTGTGATTGAGGTCTCTCATGCTCCTGCTGCTTGGATTGTTCTTTACAGATTGAGAGGGAGGGGAAAGACATCACCATTACTGCGTTTTCTAAGATGGTTGGTTATGCATTAAAGGTGTGATACAGATGTGTACCTCTAGTTAATTGGTTGGAGATCAGGGGCTTCATGATTTTCTTTTGCCTCCAGACACCCCTCCCTTGTAGGAAGGCTAATGCATGAGGCTGTCCACGCAGGCTGCAGATGAACTAGCCAAGGAAGGCATCAGTATGGAGGTATCATAGAATACTCTTCTTAATTATTGTTATCTTTTGTTATTGAAAGCTATATTTTACCTCGGGCTTAGATGCTGGCTTGTACATTCAAGCTAAACTGAACGAAGGCAGCTTTACTGTAACCGTGGAATTTTCTCTGCAATCTCATAGGTATATCTGTTTAGTGAAACTGTTGTTAGAAAGAGAGTTTGGGGAGTTGGGCAGGGCACATACCTCTGATAGCTAGTCTTTCAAGTTTTTGATGTTTGGTCCTTTTCTGTCACCATTCATCCAAAGATGGCAATGCAATGCCCATCTTTGTGATATGACTTTTGTACTATCCACAGGTCATCAATTTGCGGTCCATCCGTCCACTTGATAGAGAAACTATAAATGCATCAGTCCGCAAGACATCAAGACTTCTTACTCTTGAGGAAGGTTGGCCTCAGCATGGTGTTGGAGCTGAAATTTGGTAAAATCCATGTTCCGCTGCAAAAGAGGCTTCTTTATTTCTATGCTATTTTTGCTATTCATGTGTGCCCAGGCTAAGAAATATTGTGTGCTTCTCACATGTCCCAAATATCCCAATTATTTTCATCTCCCTTTGCCTTTGTACCATATTCATATTCATCATGTGAAAAGCCACTAATCGTGGTTTCTCTTTTTCTTTGTGTGCCTGCAGTGCAAGTGTTGTAGAGGAGAGCTTTTACTACTTAGATGCACCTGTGGAGCGAATATGTGGTGCTGATATACCAATGCCTTATGCAGCCAACCTTGAGCGCCTTGCTTTACCACAGGTATATGATCTGTCTGCCTCACTTCCCTTGGTGTCACTGGGTGGTTGCATGTCTTCACAAAAGGCTGCCAAGTCTGTTTCCTAGCCTGCAGACCCTGCAAACTACACAGAGGACGACATTAGTTTGTTATTCCTTTGCCAATTCATGCTCACCACATTTCCTGCTCCCAAAATTTTGCACTGTTGCAGATTGAGGATATAATTGAGGCTGCAAGGAGAGCTTGCCACCGGACTTCCATTGAGGATCAGAGTGTTGCAGCTTGAAATGATGTCGAAACTAAAACGCATTCCATCCACTGAGGTCAAAGCATTTTGGTATGTGGATATGCAATGATGGCAGATTGAATCTCATAATACTATGTAAATAGATATATTGGACAGTTCCTTCGAGAATTATTATTTAGTGCTGGGAACTTCATTTGGGAGTATTTGTCCTTGCTGACTTCTTCCTTCATTATTGAAATTCTGGCAAATTGTTTAGTATCAAGACCGCAAGTGAAAGGACTAACACCCAGAGGAGAAATAAGCCCTAGAAAACAAAATGCACCTAATAGTGCTATGTCATGGGGATTATGGGTTTGTGAAACATGCTTTGCAAAAAAGAGTGCCAATCAAGATTGCAGTCAATCCACCATGAACACTCTTGCTGCCAGTGAGAATAGTCTTGTCAGCACCATTACCATGATTCATGAGGTTCTTGGAACTCTTACCTACTGTCACTTGTTCAGAGTAGGTCCCTCTCCTTGATGTACACCATCCATCTGCTCTACTAGTCTTGGGTGCATTTGCTGGCATCATTCTGTACTGCCCTGAGTCATCTTGTGCAAATATGGAATCCAGAATCCATCTTGCTTGCAACAAACAGTTGGAAGTCTCTTGTGCTTATCCACTCTGGAATGAACCTCCTTCCATCCAGAAAGAGCCTAAAAAGCATATGCACATTGTAGATGCTGGTTGTGTAAGCCAGGAACTAAGTTCATCAATCCATTCATCTTTCTCAGCGCCATCACTAGAGGCCACACATTGCTCAGGAGCTGGGTTGCCTGCATCCCATTCACTGTGACACTACTGTTCCAGAAAGCAGAGTCTGGAATTTTGGAATTTGTGGGCTTCTCATCAAAGAAGTTTGTGATGATGAGAAGCCCACAAATGGAAATCATCTTACTTATACATGTCTGATATGTGTTTTATGTGTACAACATCTGTGTCTAAATAGTATAAACTTATGAAAAAACAGATTTCACATGACTACTATTCTCAAATTGTGGCCCAAAGAAGCTTGTGATGATCTTTCAGCTCTGAAGCTTTGTGGGCTTCTCATCAGCACAAACTTCTTTGGGCCACAATTTGAGAATAGTAGTTGTGTGAAATCTGTTTTTTCATAAGCTCATACTATTTAGACACAGAAGTACATATAAAACACATATCAGACATTTGTAAGTAAGATGATTTCCATTTATAATAAAATCTTGCATTCTACTTATATGTGTTTCATTCGCATTTTCAACACATGACATTCATGTCTAGATAATACAAAATTATGAAAAAACAGACTTCCCACGATTACTAGCATCAAATCCACACCTAAAAGTTCGTGATCATTGAAAGGCCACAATGATTTGCATGGACAAATTCTCTACCATTCTTTCCACCGTGCTTAATGTGATTATTTCCATGATGGCTGCCAATGGTTCTGCAGAGCTCAATGCAAGGGTACTGTAAGACTCAAGCAAGCACATACCTCATTGTCTCTTCTAAGCATTCTTAGGTGAATTTGGCTCGTTGTCTAAAAGCTTCTGGATTCTCAGGCTGCCGTCACAATGCATGACTGGACTTCATGCTGGAGACTAGTTTGTCACAAATCCGAAGCTTTGTATTCCAAGGGCTTCGTGAACGCCCGCTACAGCAAGAAAGAAAAACCAGGTGCGCGCGCGCACACGCAACAAAAGCACCGTAACTGCCTTTCTTCACAACAAGATGTAAGACGGACAAAGTAGCAAAAAAAAGAGAGAGAGAGAGAGAAAATTGTAGCTCTCTTCTGATGCCAATCTGCCAAACCTTTTTCTTGGTCGCCATGAATAGACGACGGAGGTCAAGCTCTTCTTCTTCTTCTTCTCGTGGAGCCAGAATCGACGGAAACGCCGCTTGTCTGTATGTTCTCTTGGATCTCCTAAAGGCTACAAATCCCGGAGTTTTGCACGGAAAAAAAGGAGCATTGCATACAGAGATTGCTCCCCCTCTATAGAAGAGCTCCTGCGTACGTCCTACAAACCCCCACAGGATCCATGCGCGAAGAACGGCGCATTTTAAGGAGAGCGTGCTCCATCGTCGGAGCTCAACACCTATGGGAACACATCTGTGAACGTGAGAACGTCGTCGTCTTTGTCTCTTCCGCACGAAAGAAGAGTCGTGCGGGAAAACGCTCACAGAGCAGGGAGAGAGAGGGAGAGAGAGCGCGCGAGCAACTTGGGAACATCTTGAGAACTTGAGAACGTCGTCGTCCTCTCTCCCGTGCGGGAAGACGCACGCACAGAGCAGCGCGACCGCGAGCCAGAGAAAAGAGAGAGAGAGAGAGAGAGAGAGAGAGAGCAAAACGCTCGATTTTTGGAGCTTTGGCTATGGCTTCTCGGGAGATTTGGCTGGTGTTTCTGACTGTTTCTCTGTTGCCTTTGGTGTGCTTCGGTTTTTCAGAGGAGCAGCCGTCAGACCGGAGAGTTCTGGCGCTTCTGGAAGATGTTTCCATCAAGGAGACGCACTCCATTTTCTTCAAGTCGCTAGCGGATCGTGGCTTCGAGGTAGACTTCAAGCTGGCAGAGGATCCCGATCTCGCCTTGCAGAAGTACGGCGTATACCTTTACGATGCGCTGGTATTGTTTGCGCCTTCTGTTGAAGCTCTGGGAGGAGGCGGCGCGTTGGATGTGGCGGCGGTACTGGACTTCGTGGATAGCGGTCACGACCTGATTCTAGCGGCAGGCACTAAGACGTCCAATTTCGTTCGTGACATCGCCACTGAATGCGGTGCCGATTTCGAGGAGGAAGTCGATGCAGTGGTGATAGATCACACGCAATTTGCCATCACTCCAGGTGAGAATGACCATTCCGTCATCGCTGCCGACTCTTTCGTTGACGCTCCAACCATTTTGGGCTCTGAACACATTCCGGCTCCCGTTCTTTTCCGTGGGATTGCGCACTCCGTCAATACCGCAAACGATTTGATGGTCACTGTTCTTTCGGCATCTCCGGCTGCCTTCTCTGGAAAACCTAACACAGACCTGACGGAAGCGCCGACTCTCACCGGTACCTCTGTAACCCTAGTGTCAGCTATCCAGGCGAGGAACAACGCCCGGATTCTCATCTCCGGTTCCTTGGATCTGTTCAGCAACAAGTTCTTCCGGCTCTCCTTCCGACTCTCTAGCAATGGATTGAGGTATGCCAAGTCCGGCAATGAGCAGTTTGCTGTTGAGCTGAGCAAATGGACATTTCATGAACGGGGTCATCTTAAGGCCATCAATTTGCAGCATCACAAGAGTGGAGGCAGTGGGGATGAGCCGTCAATGTACCGTATTACTGACCATCTGGAGTTTTCATTGGAGATCTATGAATGGACTGGAAAGGAGTGGGTGCCATACCAGGCAGATGATGTGCAGGTCCAGTTTTACATGATGAGTCCTTACATTCGGAAGACACTTTCTCATGATGGAAATGGCTTGTACTATACAGCTTTTCAAGTGCCAGATGTTTATGGTGTGTTCCAGTTCAAAGTTGAATACCAGCGACTCGGATACACCACCCTGTCTCTCAGCAAACAGATCCCCGTTCGACCTTTCAGGCACAATGAGTATGAACGATTCATACCTGCAGCATTTCCTTACTACGGGAGTGCCTTCTCATCAATGCTTGCTTTCTTTGTCTTTGGCTTAGTCTTCTTGTATCATAAGTAAGTGGGAGTTTGAGGAGGCAGAGAGGCTTTAGCTTTTAGACTCGAGGCTATGGAAATTTCCCCCTTTTGTCAAATTGAGCGTTACATTTTAAGAGGAGGTGTTGCAGAGAAGACTGAAGTGACTGAAGTGATTCATATGAACCCCCCCCTCCCACGCCCCCAATTCCCTTGTGGATGATGTTGGGGAGCCTAGAATGGACAAATCACTTGCCCTAGGCAAAGGACCTTCAACCTTACCTTTTAACTATCTATGGGGATGATTTCTTTTGGAAGTATTCGTTTGATGTGGTTTGTTCTTCTTTTAAGTTGAGCATAGTCTTCTTACCTTTCTATGAGTGGAGGCAGCAGGCAAGTGGTTTGCAGGAGACTTAGTTGCCCTTCACAGAGAACTCAAGAGGAAAAGGTGGCACTCAGCTCTACTCACAAATGTAGCAACCATTAAGACACAACTACTGCTGGCATTTGAGCTTGTAGAAATCTAGTGAAACCTTAAAAGGGTGCCCTAGAATTCTTAATGTCATCTTAATCTCATCACACTTTTGGACCCTGGTGTGTATTGTGTGGTAATTGATCTAGATTTTGTATAATAGTTTGCTTGAAATTTTGGGCAGGCTATTATATACACAGTGGTCACTGTTGGTTGGGAGATGATGTAGTCAGTGGGTAGTCACAGCAGCTTGGCACTTTTATTTGGGATGAACAGGTAATGGTCTGACATTTTGTGAGCAATGCCCCTTGCCATAAGGTAATGAGTGCACTCATTGTCATGTTATCTTCAAAGCATCTGCAAGCTCTTATTAGATGGTCGTATTATCCTTGTGCTGAAATGGAACTGGAATGGCTTAGTCTAAAATCTTGAGAGAAGTGAGTAGGTGCAAATTGTAAGTTCCAGAACAGTTCCCAGTTCGACTTTAAGATGATATGAATACTGGGACCAAGGCCTTCACAGTCTGGGAGCATGAATGATGGACTATGGGCAAGGGTTTTGATGAGAAGGAGGCTTCTGCTTGGATCCAGGCAACCTGGTTCCAAAGATAAACCTACAACCCTCTGAGGGTTTGCAAGCAGGTTGGGATCCCGACTGTTGATGAGATCTCAATGATGTGGAGCCTTCTTATTGGATATGGGCAGTCTGGTTCCACAGCATAACTTGCAACCTTCTTAGGATTGGTAATCAACTGTTGATAAAATGAGAATGAAGTGGAGTGTTCTGATTGGGTTTTTGGGCAGCCTAGTTCCAGAGTGTAATGCCATGCTTTCTAACACCATTGAATTCAAGTTATACAGCTATTGAAATGCAGGAGATATGCACACAATAGTTTTTTATGAGAGAGTGCATAGAGGAGTGCCATTTCAACTCCTGTCTCAGGACACACTTCAACAGCCTTTTGAGGATAATTTTCATTTACCTTATTTACCAAGAGTGGGTTCCTTATCTATGAACAGGCAACTGAATTATCCCAGCCATTGTCACAACCAACCAAGATCTTATAACCAGCGCCTGTCATGCATCTGCATGAGGCAAGACGTTTACACACCAGTATATGTAATGAGGGCTTGCACCCAATCCCCAACACTCTCCTATATTTCAGGTATCTACTGCAGAACAAATAATTTCATGTACTACTGGTTATTGAGGGCTTGCACCCAATCCCCAACACTCTCCTATATTTCAGGTATCTACTGCAGAACAAATAATTTCATGTACTACTGGTTATCGTTTGTGTGCATGTTTTTTTGTGTGCATGACTTTGTGAGTTTCGATAGTGTTGGCCATCTATCTAGTACTGCATGACATATATGTGACTATAGCTTCTCAACCCCTTAGTAAGACCCATGAATTGATGGATTCAAGGATGGCAGCCAACTTCTTATCTTCAAACCTACCTGAGTACCCTACTGATTCTGAAACTATTTACTAGAAGATGTTTTGACCTCCTAAATGCTTTTTGCAGCCAAGTTTTTGCTTCACTGATTACAGTCTCACATGCAACATTATGCCGAATTGGAAGAAGATTTGTTTTGTGATTCAAGTGTAAGTTGCTGCAATCTCTAAAAGTTGTTGGTGAAGCTCTTTAGTGGCTGAAAAGAAAGCACTGTGGTCAGAATTGATTTCTCGAACTTCAGTGGGTTCATTGTCGGGATCACTCAAGAAGGCTTCTTCTTGTGCTTCTGGTGGCCCAAGCACACGGTCATGCAAAGTCTTGATATACACTCGTGGGATCTTGCCATACTTTTCTGGGGTGAATTCGATTGTCGAGCCATCCAATACCCGCAATGGAATTGGCTTCGACATCAGTGAAGCTAATACAACATCCTGTAAAAATCAACAAAAACATGCAAATTTGGTAGTCAGTCATAAGAACTAGATGATAAGAAGAAGCTTCCTCAAAGAATGATATTAAAAATCAGTCAAACAAAGAGTTGCAAATGAGAAGGAATAATAATAATATTTCAGCTGTGTGTTCTTGTTTTGTTTTTTTGGCCTACCTGTGAAGGACTCAAGTGATAGAACACTTCAGCTTGAACCTTTTCCAACACATAAAGAGACGTTGGAATATTGTGAATGCCATCCCCAAAAGTATACTCAATGTGCTGACCGACTGTCGGGTCTAATTCATAGAGCTGCAACATGATGAAGAAAAATGACAATCAGTCTACCAGATGAAAAAACAAACCCATGACAGCAGACCAAGACCAATGAATTTCAGTTGCAAAGTTTAGAAAGTTTGTGATCTGTGAGCAGTAAAGGAAAAAAAAAAGAGGAAAATGTTGCTTCAATTTCTTCAGTTTTGTAAAGGACTTGTTTAGTCAAGATTGTGAAGCTGCAGCTTGTGTCATGTATCACTTACGAGAAGAAGAAGAAGAAGGGGAAATTATAGAGATGGGAAAATTCTTCTCACATCAAAAGTAAGTGGGTAACCACTGGGAAGCATCATTGCAGCCAGGAAGACAGCAGCTGAGATCTTGTCATGAAAATGCTCCATTGCATAGGTCACACTCAAGCCTCCCAAATCATGGCCGACCAAAATGATCTGTGGATCAAGATATATATCAGTCACTCTCACACATTCAATCCCAGTCAAGTGAGTCTCCAAGCTGATTGCAAAAAACCTATGATTTGATCATGAGCATCATCATGGGTCTATGAATCTTGGACTTTCTGATTTCCTAATATAGAAATTGGCACTAGATGACAGATCTCTGGATTGATGAAGCTGAAAAATTTGACAATCCATATTATCATGTTCCCCTTGTGATTGATTTTTCGAAGATACAAAAGTGCAGTTTCAAGCAATGTCTGCCCACCTAGGTGACTCTTAAGACTGAAAGCACTCACATACAAATATGTCAGGAAGCATGATTCTGTAAAATCTTAAGAAAATGGTAGTCAGAAACAGACATTTGTCCAGAAACATTTTTGTGAGTGCTAAGCGCGCGCGCGCGCGCACACACACACACACACAAAACAAAACCAAAAAAGAAACAGACAAAAAGAGGATTAGGACGAGATGATCGATCATTTGGTGATGGTGGAAGATGAAGAAGAGATTATCTCCTTCTTCTTCTTACAGATAGTACCTTATCGTTGTCAGGAAGGCTGCTGAGAAGCTCCATGAGAGGTTCGTTGTAATCCAAGAAGGACTCCACATGATTAGGATCCGTGGAATCTCTTCCGCAGCTGACGAGGTCCACCGCCGTCGCTTTGTGTCCCGCCAGTCGCAGCAGATCCACCGTCTTATACCAACACCATGCCCCATGACCTCCTCCATGCACGAACACGAAATGCGCCGGCTTCGACACCCCCATAACAACAATCTTTTTCTTTCGTTTTTTTTTTTTTTTTTTTTTTTTTTTGGTTTCCCCCCCCACTCCCTGCAACAATCTACAAAACACTTCCGTTAATAAGCACACGGAAACCAAGGAGCACAAAAAACTGAAAGTTCCAGAGACCAACAAAATTCTTGAGCTGATGACGACTCTCAATTCGTGGATTGAATCCACTACACTCCCCCCCTCAGCTCCTTCTCTCCTTCTCTCTGTCTGTCTGTCTCACACACCCAATTGTGGA
>Ga0209611_10012067_pt1 | contig 12246 bp, 11 predicted proteins | sample S1TSphgellanicum_3_FD_187693 | JGI IMG/M metagenome (GOLD analysis project Ga0209611, IMG submission 187693) | Host-associated microbial communities from peat moss isolated from Minnesota, USA - S1T2_Fc - Sphagnum magellanicum MG (SPAdes) (version 2) | ecosystem: Host-associated > Plants > Peat...
TCTTTCTCTCACACAAAGACACGGAGTTGAAGACTTTTGAAGCTATCGTTTAAAAATTTTAAAAAAAACAAAAATTTCAACGGCCGCCATTGTTGCAAAACAGCGTAGCGCTACTCGCCATCATTGCTAAGCAACGTCATTGCGAGTTGTAACGATGCAAGCTTGCAGTGCCACCACCAACTACAGCATTGTCGCAAGCTCCAATATCACCACAAGTTACAACGCCACGAGCTTATAGCACCACAAGTTGCAGTGTTGTCGCAAGCTTGCAACACCGGGAACTTATAACGCTTGCCGCACCATGTTGCCGTCAGCCATCGCCGCGGAGCTCACAGGTGTTCTGTGACACCATGACCTCTGACACATCCGATTTTTGTCCGTCCACAGACTTTTGTCGAACTGTTATCTTGTGTTTTATTGTCCTACGTCCTACTGCATTACATCTTGTGTTTTGTTGTCTTACATCCTGCGTCCTATCGTCTTGCCTTTTCATCTGACATCCATTCGTCACCATCCATTCCCATCGACACATTGTATTCTTCAAATTGTACGTTATGTTAAAACTTTGTAGTTAGTTTTTTGTATTGTTACAAAATTTTGGGGCATGGGACAACACCATGTCCTCAGATGATGAAAGCATTACCACTCAACCAAAGCCGAGATATCAGTTACGAAGTAACACACAATCTTTAAAGCCGATTTCTTTAAGCTCATGATCTTCACAACGGTACCATCAAGTGTCTACAACACCACTGTCATCCAGTACAACTCCTACCAGGAATTTAGGTTCAGGTTACATTACATCATTGGTACATTAGAATCCATTTGGAAAGGCTCATCAGTGGGGTACGCCTGTTACTGCACCTACTTTCACACCATCACCGTATATTTCATTGCAAGTTGTGACCTTGACACCCATATACACCATGGAGGTCAACAGTTCCTTTGGGAGAATTGAGAAGTTCAACGGAAGGCCAGGTACTATTTCTTTAAAGTAGTTCAAGGCAACCTTTTCAACTGTGGTTTGTGAATTGGAGCTCAAGTATGGCGCTAATTACACCGAAGCATTTGCATTCAAACAATTGGCCCGTTATGTGCACTATGAGGCATTGGATGTCTACGAACAACATTTTGCAAGGATTTTGGGCATCACCCAGATTCCCAATCCAACTTACGCCATACCCATCGCCACCGCCTCTCAAGCTGCATTGCAAGCTGTAATTGCACATCATGGGTGACACGCCCCCAAGTTCCTTGTTAGACCCAAAAAAGGGTCTAACTATGTTAAAAAGTGGAAATAGTTGGAACTTGGTGCTGTCCCAGCTTCCAGCACTAAAGGGGGGTGAGAGGGGCGTGCTGAAAGCTCTGGGATTAGACTAGGAAGAGGGATAAGCTACTTAGTTATTCGGTCCTGCATCCAAAACCAAACCAACAAGTTGGTTAAAACCCATTATGCATACTTTTGGTGTTGGGACAAGCCACGAGTAACCTTGGACTCACTTGACTAACCACGGCTAGGACTCGGGGGAAGCCATCACCTTCCCCCATATAGTATTCTTTGCATCTCTCTGCCGCACTTGCATCCAAATGGCACTTTTTCCCGAGACTCCCAAAGTGGAGTCCCGAAATTGTCCCGGTTTGGACCCTCAAGACTTTGGGCATTCATAACTTCTCGTTCTGACCTCCGATTGGGACGAGGTCTAAAGAAAATTTATAGCTCTCCTTGAGAACTTTCCAACGGTGTGTTGCACTCCACCTGCACACACCGGAATCGGGTTGATTCCCAACTTTTAATGGTTGGGAGTCAAATTACCAATTTGACTCTCGGCCCTCCTTTCACCTATAACTTGTGCTATAGATGTCCAAATGGCTCATGCAAGGCCATTTTGGACATCTATACTCCGAGACCTTTCCAATGGTATAAAGAACACTTCAATGCAAGGTGTTTTGACCCCTGCAATTGAGTTTTGAGTTTTTGGGAGTCCCGGAGGACTCCCAAGTCCCATTTTCGGAAGTGTGAGTGGCGACCTCACACTTCCCTCAAAGTAGGGTTGCAATAATGGGACTCTGCCCAATAATCCAGACCTGATACCTACTTCAGTAAACCTTTCTCCTCAACAACTCATTGTTGCTACTGTAAACATTCCTCCCACCACCGATGCACCAGCTTTTGTTGATCAAGTGGGGGAATTCTTTCGAGTTCTTGAGTTGAAATTTCCAGTCAAAAGTTCTGAAAAAATTCTGTAGCTCGCCACTTTCTCTCGGCAAAAAGATGAAACCTTCAAGATGCTCTACAAGAGGCTTCTCAAACTTAAAGAGGATACCCAAAGCATCACAGACCTAGAAGCTGCCCACCGGTATCTTCGTTTATTGGAAGGTACTCTAACACTCCATGTGAAGGTTTTGCAATGGGTTTTTACAAAATTTGGAGAATCATACACTTTCCTGGATATGTACAACATTTTCGAAAAGCTAAAATTGGCTCATGCACACTATGAGGCTAGTACTATGAAGCCTCCATCACATTCAAGGCTTTAGTCTACATTAGCTACACTAATTAGATCATCACATTTTTCTTCAAGGGCTAAAACGATGCAGTCGGTTACCCAACTTACCTTCTTGCAACTACTGTGACAATCTTGCCCACAAAGCTAATGAGTGCAACATTCCTTCCAAGGATATATTTTGTGATTATCAGGAAGTTGTCTGTTTTACCAAGTTCCCGAAACAGAAGCAACTCCGATTACCACAATAGAATCTGCCAACATCTTCCGTTGTCCCTCAACCAAAAGCCAAGGCACCTCAACCTTCCACTCAGGCTTTGCCCACCAAGGGTAATTCCAATAAGAATGTTAAGAAGAAGGAGCACAATGCTGACAAAAGGGAGGTGCTTCAAGCCATGCAATTCAAGTTTAGACTCTACAAAATGAATTCGAATCATTGAAGGCCCAACTTACTAATCTAAAAGGCAAGTCCTCCCAACCAGTTAGTCATGCCCAACCTATACAAGGTTTAGGATCACAAGAAGGACCTCTTAGGTTGTTTTATGGCCTCCCACATGATGCCATGGTTGGAGAGTATGTTTTTTCCACTACACACAATTCTAATCTCACACCAGAATTTGCTACTTCTTTTTGCCCTTCCTATGTTGCGGTAAAAGAAGCTAGTGTGGCACCCAACATTTCTGCCACTAGGCAGGTAATTTAGGCTGATGAACTCGCATCTGGTTCAAATCTTATTACCAAGGCTAGAGCAGCTTGAGCAATCATGCCACAATCTTTTCGTCCTCTCAACATGGAAAAAAAACGCACCTTGTTAACGAGGGGGGAAGAGACTACTACACTAGAAGCTGTTAGGGCATCAAATTCCCATGTCTTAAGAATACATGTACATCAGGAAAACACACAATTTTCCACTCATCAACTTATGGAATGCCAACTTCAAATGCATGAAATGGCTCAAAAGCTTGTGAGTACACCATTGTTTTGTTTTCAAGATTTGAAATTAAGCACTAAGGACATAATTGCAATAGGATACCTTGAACACTACATCAGGTCCTTTACCAATCCCTGATCCACATGTTATAGAAGTCCCATCCAACACCTTGGAAAGACATTCGATTAGCTCACGTGTTGTAGATGATGTTCGTAATCTGGTCACTAGTTCTAGCATGGCTAAACTAGTGGGCTTTCCTACCTCTGATTCTATATTCACATATCAAAAGGGAGTTAAGAACACCTCACTTGTGGATTTGTTACTCAACAAAGGCATTGTGGATAGCCATTCTCTCCACAAAGTCTTTCACTCATTTCCGAAGGTGGTGCCTAGTGAAAAAACTTCCATCGCCACTGGAGTTGCCATTGTCGACAATATTGGGTCAACAATCCAAGTGGGAGGACATACACCCAGAGTGGTATTTCTTGATATAGGTGCCCAACCAGCGATTCTTAGAGTTCAATTAGCCAAGAAGATGGGCATGCTTGACTCCAAACTACAAAAATTTATGTGGCAGATTCGCACCGCTAGTGGGAGCGTAAAGGAGGTACTTGGCGAAAGCTCAGATTCGATTACACTTAACTTAATTTAAGGTACAGATCAGGAGCTTTGCTTACAGGTTAGATGTTTAGTCATTAATGCCACCAATTATGATGTGCTCATTGGGCAAAAGGCCTTGTTTCCACCAAGTTTCACAATTGATAACTAGTTTGAACATGCGTACTACCAAATGGATTGGGAGACTAATGGCCACCACTTAGGATACATACCCCTTGATTTACATGGGAACCATAGTCCTATGGCTCACCATGGTATGCTCAAGGAAGGACACACCATTTCCTACATCCAACAAGCTAACCATGAGTGGATAAAGGGAGATGAGGAGGAGATAGCTTATGCTCAAGCTACTAAAAGTTTGAGGGTGGTTCCTACTAACATTCAACATGGACTAGAGGTTTTATAGAGGTTCAAAGTAGCCCACAAGCCATTGGTCAAAACTTTGTCTAGTTTTGAGAACATGGAGAGCCATGGTGAACCGATTAAACCATTACTTCGTCAGCTAATCACCTAGACACCACCTAAAGAAAGGATTACAATACTAGAGCTCTTTGGTGATATTGGTACAGGTCTCGAAGCCCTACTACAGTCACGGATGGTGGTTCGGAGATATTTCTACGTAAACATTGATCCTATTGCAAGGCATGTGGTGGCATTGAGAATGATGGAACTCACAGCCAGATTTCCACAACAGTTTGCAACCACTGCATGCAAGGCTAGTTTCACATTTTGGCCCTCTAACATACAACTAATTCAAAAGAAACATATGGAATTATTTGGCCTTGTCAACCTCATCATTTCAGGTTGGGAGTGTCAAGGATTTTCAACAGTTGGATTTGGAAAAGGCTTGAATGACACAATATCCGATCTCTTCACGAACATGATACAATTGATCACCTAGGCTCAATCTGTTTCTCCTACATTTTGTTATGTAATTGAGAACAACCCTTCTCAGTTTGACCAAAGGGAGAAAGTCCAAGAGCACTACACACTAGTCAAACATTACCTTGGAGAGCCGCTCCTACTTGATGCGGCACAATGTGGTTCCTATGCGCATCGGTTGTGCAACTGGTGGACCAACCTGGCATCACTCTTAGTTTTGCAATTGGCTCTGAGATAGACCATCAGAGACCCCAACCTACAGGTTTTTCACATATTGGATGATCAGAGCTCTTGCCAACCAGTTACAAGGCAAGATAAACCTCCTTGGTTTCCTGCAAACACAATAGGAAACCAAAAGGTGTTTGGCCCACCTTTGTTTCCTTCCTAGGAGCACATGCCTTTCAAGGAGATGAACCAAGCCTGGTGTATCATCATGCTTCAGCCGCTTGGGATGAACCAAGCTTAAAAGAAAGAGAAAGGGCTATGGGGTTCCAAGCTGGCACTACTAGTCACACTAAGGTGATTAGATTGGAACGTAACACTCTACTAGGGAGAGGCATGGACCTGAACTCCTTTACATGGTTGTTGGTAACCTATGTACTCTTTCAAATGTACACAACACCAACACTTATTCAATCAACTTACAGTTCTGGCGATGCGATCACATGGCACCCTGACCAAGTACACTTGCCTATCTTCAACACTCTACATTTCACTCTTAGTGTTGGGGGGAGGAGGTACCATGTAATTTGACTCAAGTTGTGTTTGATACACCTGGAAATACATCAACTTCTGGAGAAACAATTACAACCTTCTACGAATCTATGTAGTTGGATAGTGGAAAACCCAATACACTAGGTTCTTCAAACACACTTTCCAACTCCATTCCATGTGTTTTCAACTACCCTTTCGTTATGGGGAACCAACTCACCAATAAGGAGAGAGACTAGGTCACAAACTTGCTAATTAAGTATGAGAATGTGTTCACATTCTCAATGAAAGACTTAAGTAGGTGTAAGAACATGAAGTTTTCTATAGACTTTACAGATGAGACATTCGTCTATTGGAGGAGGCATAGATTGAACAAACATGAGTGGGAACTGGTAGATGAAAGATGCAAAGAGCTCCATGAGGTTGGTCTGATTCAACCATCAATTTCTAACTCGCAGCTGCTATAGTAATGCCAACAAAGAAAGATTCATCTGGATTATGGACTGAGAAAAAGATGTGCAAGGATTATAGGCCTTTGAACCTAGTTACACCTCAGGACAAGTAACCCATGCCCATCCCTGAAGAACTATTTGATAGCATTAGAGACTTAAACATTTTCACAATTATGGATTTGAGGCTAGGCTTCAACCAGATTGTGTTCGCTGCAAAGGATCACAAGAAAACAACATTCCATGGCAGTAACAAATTGTGGGAATGGCTTGTGATGCCTTTTGGATTCAAGAATGCACTTGTCTTCTTTTAGTAAGTCATGGACCAAGTTCTCGAAAGGGCAAATTTCCTGAAGTGCTACATAGATGACATCCTAGTGCATAGTAAAAGATTCCTATAGCACTTGGCTGATTTTGAAGAGTTATTAAAGAGGCTCCACAAAGTCAATATGAAGATCCATCCTAAAAAGTGTGAATTTATTGTCACCTTAGTAGTCTACCTTGGAAACAGAATTTTGCCAAATGGTATTATGGCTCATCGGGCCAAAGTAATAGCAATTTTGGAGATGCCCAATCCTACTGATGTTCACACTTTGAAGAGCTTCATTGGACTATGTAATTACTACATAATTTATGTCCAAGATATAAAAGGGCATGTAGATGAAAATTAAAAATGTTAACCTTGTTTCATACTCATAATGCAACATAATGTGATACCTAGCCTTAGCTTTTTATTTGATGATTTATGGAGTTTAAATATTTGTAATCATATTTGACCTACCATAGTACATAATTTCTTAGGGATGATAAGTTTAAAACCTAGTTAAAAACCCAAATGCATACCTATCAATAGAACCATCAATGTTAAATGTATTATTCCACAATCATAATTTGATATGTAATTATTTCACTTGTAACATTTGTCTTTTAAATATGGAAGATAGTGTTATTTGTCATTTGTTTCATTGTCATGTCACATCAACATAAGAAATCAACAATAAATCAAGTTCATAGGAAACTATGGATTGCCCAAGTGACACTAAAGGTGTTCAAAGGGTGAATGATTTCAAACTTTCTTGTGTAGATTGCATTTTGATATCAAATGCTTATTATTTGTTTTCTACATCTTATACAAAACTTTGAAAATATCTTTAGTCACCTCATTTCATAACATTTTCAAACTCCAAATTTAGTCGTCGTTGTTGAATATTGCATTTCACCTTTTGGTGTTGTAGTTCATGGATTTTGCCAAAAATGACAAATATTTTGAGACAATTGCATCAAGTAACAAAGGTGGGGGGAGGACTTATGGCTTTTTTAATTATGTGTTTATCTTTGGATATTTTATGGCCTTGATTTCTAGGTGCCTATTGCTTCTCATCAAATGTTTCATGTTTGTCCTTGGTTTTTTGAGGTTTGAAATCTATTGTAGGATTTCTTTTTTTCATTTTTAGTTGTATGTCACCTTTCACTAAAGTTTGATCTTTGTCCACATATATATATTTGGTTGTTTGTCATTTTTTTGGCTTTAGAAAGAATATCATAGTTTATTTAGATCCCATCTTCAATATTAATAAATTCAATTTTAATCCCTTTTAATTCAAATCATTTGCATAGGATCTATTAATAATAATAGGGTTGAAAAATGGCAACTAGTACATAAGTTTGAGATTGGAATCCTTCTAAAGTTGTTGGTCGTGGTGATGAACCTTGTGTTGTTGAGATTCATGTGACAAATTCGAGAAAACAAGGCATTGCTTAGTAACTTTATGATTGGAATCACTAACATGAACGTTATATATCAAGTGAACAATAACCAATATGTAGACTTTGCTCAAAACCAAATCTTTAAATACGTAGTTTGTCATAGTGAAATGATTCATTTTGAAAATTACATCATTAATACATCAAGTGTTGAATGTCTCATTGTTTATCACAATCAAATGACATACCAACCATGAAAAATGTGTAACGGTGAAACATAACACTTCAATTAAGAAGTACATAAAATAAATAACTTTTTTCCAATGTTTAGTTAAACAAAAAACACCCCATCAAACTTCATGGGGGGTCAAAATAGCACCTTACATGAAATTTGTGCGATTTTATTGCTAGGATGGACAAACGTTGATGGAATTTTTATTTTATATTATGTTTAGACCCAATTATAATATGTTGGTTGGAATAAGATTGTTAATACCTATTGAGTTTTAAAGCGATGAAATGTTAAAACAAAAAACTTAATTTTTTTTGTTCTACTTTGCAAAACATGAAATATCCTTGCAAAAGGTGTAACACATCTACCCATAATCATGCAAAGTGCCATTTTGACCCCCATGAACTTAGATGGGGAGAGTATTAACATCTTGTGTTCACACAATTGTGATCCAAACAATGAATAACCACATGTAAAACCATTATTTTACTTGGGTTTTGCACTATTGCACATTATTAGTGACAATCAATTGATGAAAAGAATGAATTGATTTTGTGAAAATTAAGTTCCATTCAAATGGAAATATTGAATGACATTGCATGCATTTCAATTGAATTCAAATTCTTAAATTGAATTGAGTTCAAATTTTGAAACTTAATTGAAATTTTGAAATTGTGCAATTGAAAAACAATGGGATGCAAATAGATGCATAAAGGTTTGAAAATTTGGTTGTGATTATAATTTTGAAACTAAATAGCTTTGAAAAGACATGGATCCAATAAAAACACTTTCTCATTCCTCTTTATTCTGAAATTAACTAAACAAATTCCGATTCAAAACCATTGTCCAACAGGATAACTTATGGAACCTAAATCAACTCTACCTAAACCATCTCCAATGAATCACCATTGTTATGCTAAAATGAATAAGTTAAGGTCAACCAAAGCTAGCCGATTCAATTGTCTTTTTAAAAAATCAATATCGTAATACATGAATGATTTTGACATAAATTAATTTTTTTTGTTGAATGTTTGAGAAATTATTTATTACTTGTGCCAAAAAAAATTTTTAAAAAAGAAACTATAAGTTTTCAACTGTCAAGTTTGAAATGTAAACCTTAAAAGTCAAGAACTTAAAGACTACAACAAACTAGACATACTAGAGTGTCCCATAAACATAACAAGAATGTGTTTATTATTTGTTATAACCATTACCTGTTGAAAATTTCAGAATTAAAAAAGCAAGTGCCGAAGGTAAGATTTAAAATTTAATTAATTATTCGACAGTTTATTGCATTAATCTGATCAAGGTGTATCGCACCTATTTTTATTAACAACTTGAGACCAAAAAAGGACCCCAAAATGCTAAATATTTCCCATATTTGACCCCAAAAATATCCCAGGAACATCAACTGGTAATTCACCGTCGCTTGTTCCAATGGAGCACAAACAGTGGGTTTAAGGAGCAAATAGCGGTTTGAAGGAAAATTAGGGTTAGGGTTTGATGAACGACACCGAAGAGAGAGTGAGAGAGAAGTGTGTGCGTGAAGACGCGAAATCTTGTGTTTTGAGAGAGAGAGAGAGAGAGTGTGTGTGTGTGTGTGAAGAACGCGAAATCTTGTGTTTTGAGAGAGAGACAGAGAACTAGGTTTTGGAGCTGGTGTTGTTGGAGTTGGTCGAAGAGAGGCAGCGGGGAAGTCTCTGGGCGGGGGCGGGGGAGAGGTGAGGTCGGTCTTGTCAGGATGACCTTGTGGCAGTTGTTGGAGGCTATTTTGTTGATCACGAATGCGCTGGCTATTCTCAACGAGGATCGGTTTCTGGCTCCCAATGGTTGGGGTTTTGGGGAGATGGGAAGTGGAAGAGTGACGACCATCAAGGGCCAAATTGTTGGTCTGCTGCATGCGGTACAGTACTTGCGAGTGCCGCTTGTGGCTCTCAATTCCATCGTCATCGTCATGAAAGTTATCTTTGGTTGAGGTGGTTGTTTGATTCGGAGTGGTGATGAGATCGTTGACGATGGGGGCATTCCATCTTTTTCGTATGGGAATCGAGCAGCCCACTTGTCACCTAAGTTTTTGCAGGCTTTGGTTACGAGTCGTGCATGTGATTACCACGAGCAACATCAAAGCGTTCCTTGAGGAAAAACAGGCAAGATGTTCTTCTGTACAGTAGTGTTGTTCAAGCAGTCCGGTGAGCACTACAAGCTGCTTATATAGTGAAAGAGTCTTAACTTAGCAGACAATCTACAAACTAGAGTCGATGCAGAAGATGGCGATGTATATTTATGATGCTTCCCAATTTATGATTTCCTGCTTTGAACAATCAGGATTTTCAAGAGTCTTAGTAATCTTTCTGTGTGGTGTTCTTTTGTGCAATTTAGCAAAATAATTTGCTAGCATATTATTACAGCTTGGGAATGTCTGTTGAGAAGGTTTCAAATTACAGATATATATTTGCTAGAAACCTGGAATTCATTGAGCATCAAAGCATGGAATGACTGGCTTGGCTGCTGCTGCAAATTGAAGGTACACTCACAAGCACATTGAATCAATGCAAATCTCTGCCAACTCTGGAATTTGGCAAATTGATGAGCTGCTAATCACTCTATTGTTGTGTGACGGTTTTTGTCACTGATGACACTCTTGTTTGTTCATGATATCCTTATGTACAATCTGATATACTTGAGTTCTAGCCAATATCATGATTGAGTCTTCTCAGTGCTTCTGGAAATGTGACAGAAACTCAGGATGCAGATTTTGTATAATGGTTTGGGCAGATTTTGTGTGGATTACTGTATATGCTTATCTACACTCACCATTGAGAGCTGATGGACTCAGTGAATAGTCATGGCAGGTCATCACTGCTATTTGTGATGAAGGTGATGGTCTGATACTTTGTGGCTGACTCTCATAAGGTGATGTCTGTACTCATTATCATGTTTCATCCAAGTTGTTGTGGAGATTTCTCTGCAATTCCACCAATTTATAATCTGGTCTACTTGCAGCATTCAGACTTTAGAGTTTCTACTTTTTGAAAGTTTGAGAACTACATGAGTGCTCCTATTGTTGCTCACTTCATATAGTGTTTGGACATGTGAATCTCTGCATGTCAACAATCCGAACCCTTCCACTTCTGCACAAAGAAATCTTCTCTGGAAGTTTCATAAAAATCCGATTAAACCTAGATTTATTTGTGCACCCAGCTCTACTTCCCTTGTTGATGTTTCTAAGTGGCTCAATTCTTTCTGCAAAGCTGTTTTTCCTACGGTCAACAACCTTTGGGTGGCAAAACTCAGAAAGGCTAATGTTCCTTGTGTTAGTAGTCGAATTCTCAATGACTCTACAGGAGTAGTTGATGTAATAAAATAACTTAAATCTTTCGAGACTGAAAGTTGATAAAGCTTCTCCACTCTTGTTGCAGTCTTTTGACTTCTCAACTCTCTACACTAAAATAGACCTAATGGATCTGAAAGCTTGTATAAAGTTCTGATGAATAAACTGTTTAATCTGATGTTGAACCTTCATTGTTTTAAGCTTTTGTTGGTTCAAGAAACAGCTTGAATTCTAAAGGCTTCTCTTGTAACCTCTTGGATCTATGAATTCCTCTAAGGTATATCCTGTGATATCTTTAATTAACGTTCTCAACCAAAGTATGCAAGTATCAGCATGATCTATATGTCTCACGTTCCTTCCAACATCTCAATTATTGCTAAGTTGGGAGTTGTTAGTAGTCAGTTTTACAAGTTTTTGAGGCTTTGTAGTTCTGAAGATTTCTTTGTTTCTCTGATGGTCAGTCTTATTGTCCCTCTGAAGAATAAAGGCTACCCTCTAAATATTCTGTGTAAGAGGACTAGAGGGTTGCTCAATAAATAAAAATTCCTTTTTGGAATTTCAGCATTTGGAGTGTTCTGAATTTTGCATAGAGTCTTGTAAGTTTGGAGCTTGTTGTAAGCCCCCTTGGTCTATGTTTTTCCTTGCTGTTCTTTTCTGTGTGTTTAGTCTATTCTGTCATGTGTTTTGCTTTTGTGTTTTCTCCTTGTAGTGTTGTTTGTTGCCAGCCAGTAGCATGGCGGAGTTTTCCCGTTGCTTTTAGATTTGCAGCAGAAACTTAGTATGCAGGTTAGTGTTTACATCAGCCTTCACCCACTATAGGGAGCTGGTGAAGTCAGTGGGGAAGAAGTGATAGAGAAGTCACTGTCATATCATTGTTACTGTTG
>Ga0209611_10012068_pt1 | contig 12245 bp, 6 predicted proteins | sample S1TSphgellanicum_3_FD_187693 | JGI IMG/M metagenome (GOLD analysis project Ga0209611, IMG submission 187693) | Host-associated microbial communities from peat moss isolated from Minnesota, USA - S1T2_Fc - Sphagnum magellanicum MG (SPAdes) (version 2) | ecosystem: Host-associated > Plants > Peat...
TTGGCCACCATTTTGTTGCCAAATTAAAAATTAAAAATGGTGATTTTGTTGTGATGTGCAACTATGTGAAAATACATGGACTACATTTATGCAAGAAAATTTTTATTTACAATTTTATTGAATTAAACAAATGAAATGGAATATTTCAAATTAACATAACAATTACTTTTTGGTGGGGGTGAATTTTTGACAGATGGCAAAAAAATTCCCAAAAAATAACACTCTATCAAATATTCCCTTTTTTTCAAAAAGAAAATTGCCAAAAATTGAAAAAAAATTCTGAAATTTTGCCATGTTTCTTCTACACATTGTTCAAGCAAGTAGCCAGGATATAAAAGGATTTTAATCAATTTCTATTTTCATAGCTGGTCTATAGCCAAACATGGCTAAATCTCCTTGTGGATGATTGCTAGTGTGGAAACATCATGAAATTGAATAAATAAATAAATGAATGAAAAAAACACAATTTAACATTTTTGTGTTCAAAAAAATGAAAGCAACTTTTACATTGGTTTTAGCTTTGGAAAAAAAATTGCAATGTTTTGACAATATTAAAAATTATTATAGATATTCTTTGAATTGAAGCCAACAAATTTACATTCAAGCCCAATTAAATGTAATTTGATAAGAAGATTTGAAGGATTCCAAGTGGAAGAATATAATATTATTGAGATGTTAGTGAAGTGGAGGGAATAAATGATGTTTTTGTAATGGTCAAGTGGGGCATTTTCATTCCCACCTATAGCCTAGCCTATTGAGGTGGGCCTCTTGAAAGAAAAGCCCAATAATAATGTTCACCATACCAATTTGGGGGCACCCACCCAATCCTATTCCATTTTTTATGTAGGTTGTTTAAAAATAGGAGTTGACAAATTTTGTGGGCACAATACAAAGGTTCCTCTTCCACATGGTGCCAAAAAGGAAAATCAATAAATAAAACAAAAATAAAATGAGCAATTTGGCTCTTTGGATGGGGGCACTATTAATATAAATTTTGGCTAGCCTTTTAGTTTGTCAAATGATTAATTAATTTTGAAATTTCATTGTTGAAAATAAATAATATTCATTACTATTCCAAAATCTCATGTATTTTCCTTCACAAAATTTAGTTCTTTGAAAACCAAAATATTTTTTGAGACTTTTAACATTTTTACAAAATAATATAATTAGTGTCAAAGCTACCATAGTATATAAGGTACTATGAGTAGTATACATGTCCATTCTTTAAGGTCGCACAAGATAAAGTTATAATTCATGAAATATTTCAAATTTTATTCACATTTGAATTGGTTTGAAATTAACTAATTAATTTAACTAACCCAATTTGTTCCTAACTAATTAAGACCTAACTAAATTAACACACATGACAAAGGACACCACGATAATTTGCATCAAAGTAGAAATGGTACTAATGTGATATCCAATGTGACAATCAAACAAAACTAACTAACTACCTTCCTTCCTTAATAGATTGATTTCACTAGAATATGGAAACTCGGAAATTCCAATGTCAAGTCATCCTAGTTTTCTCATCCTAAATAATAGTAGTAAAGATTCAAGTGCTTTGCCATTGAGAGCAACAAGCTAGAAAAAGGCATTACATGTACATTATTATTCATGAATGATGTTTTGGGATGTTTTTGAAATATTCTTATACAAAAAATTATGTAGTGTTTTTTAAAGAGTTTCATGTTGTAGCATCAAGATCTACCATTAATTGGGTTGGGTTATTAAAGCACCAAACCAAGCTGACCACTCTGGTTAGCTAGGGAACTTGAACCCAATGAAAAAAGTGTTTCTTGTTCACACATAATCCATCCATCCACTCCCATGTTGACCAAATCAAGGGATAAGAGAGTTCATCCTGTGGAAGTTTGTGCTTTTGATGCAAATTCTGACCTCTTTTGCATTAGATTTTGTCATTTTTGTCCTTACTTAGGGCTTAGGGACTTCATGATCCAAAAGCCAGAAGTAACCAGCAGCTTGAACCTGATTACCTGACATAACCAGCATCCTTTTACATCCATAGCCTACCCAACAAGTGGATGTGAATTTTTCTTTCATCCATACACAAAATGGATATGGATCACTTTTTCATTCACTTACAAAACGAGCAATTACCTGACATGACCAGCATCCTTTTACATCCATAACTGGCTGAACAGCTGGATGTGAATCACTTTTCATTCATGCACAAAATGGATATGAATCATTTTTCATTCACACACATAATGGGCAAGTGCCTGACATAACCAGCATCCTTTAACATCCATGACTTGCTCAGCAGGTGGATGTGAATCGTTTTTCATCCATACACAAAATGGATAGGATTGCTTTTCATTCTCAGCAAGTCAGCCCTCTAAAGGCTAGTTTTGTAACCCAACACCCACCAATGCATCATCCATTGAAAACCTATTATCATCGAATTGTGGATGAACCACAACTGGTCCTGTAACCCCTCCTACTTCCACCTCACACTACACTACCTAGGTTTAAGGTTTAGGTTAGAACCTAAACCCTAAGGTAATTACCAAAGGTGAAGTTGGTTGGGAATGTAAGTGGTTGCTATGTAGGTAGGTAAGTAGGTAAAGCACTTGGTGACTACTAGGTAGGTGGATACATGTGGATGTTAGTACATGGTTAACTAACTACCGTGGTTAGCTACGAGGCAATAATACAATGAGAAGGAGTTTCTTGCCCACATCCTCCATAGGTGCTGGCCTCTACTTTGCCCAAGATTTAAGAAGATTTAGCCAAATTTGGTTCTAAATGAGATATGAAAGTTTTCTTTAAATTAAACATCTTCTATATTTTTGGCTACATATTAGGACCTAACAAACAACGTATGGTGATTATCAACACTCCAAAACCACTTTTTTCACAATTTCTTTAATAAATTTCACCAAGAAAAAGATATCTCCACTATCTATTGATTTTTATTTTTTTTCCCCTCAATTTTTTGATGGTGATAAAGTGGTGATTATGCATAAAATGAATTAATTAACCAAATCTGGCTATAAATAGAATATGAAAGTAAAAAGATTGTTTTTGGCTATCTACTAAAATTTAATATAGAATCTAGCAATTTAAAAAAAAAAGTTGGGTGTTTTTTTCCTTCAAATTTGGCAACTAGAAAACCAAAAAGACCTTTTTTTTATGCCATTTCAAAAAAGAACACAAAATGCTGAAAATTCACTACACAAAAAAAACACTCCTATAGAATGGAACTATTTAATATTCTTCACTAGTTGTTAGACATATGTTTATGTACCCTCCAGCATTTCCCCCTTTACAAAGATTGAGTCTTTCCCAACAAGCAAGCAAGCAATGACACTTGATGGAGCACCAAAACAATGTAATGTTTTGCTTGACAAATTATAGTTTTGGCAAATTGGCTATTTAAACATTTTCACAAAACCTTAGACCACCAAGCCCATTTAAGCCTAATTTATAAAACTACTTACTCTTTATATTGTACCTATTATTAATGTTGGGCACAACATAATTCACAAAATACCTACCTAAGTAAAAGAGAAAATTTTATTGATATTTGTTGAAATTGTTGAAAATTGAAAGCAATTGAATTACTAATACAAATGCACAACACAAGATATATTTTGCATACTTATTCTTCAAATGTTGAAATTTCCCAAAATTTAATTAGAGACTACCAAACTTCAAATTTTAAAATAGATAAATATTTGACAAAGAAATGCTGAACGTTAATTGCAGGTATTGTACTTGGTACCCTAGGCCGCCTACCTTTAATCCTAAAGTTATTTAAAACCTGGTAACATTTTCACAAAATTTCATATCACTATGCCCACTCAAGCCTATTTTATAAATTACTTACACTTTGCACCATAGTCACTTAATGTTATCCTAAGTTATAAGGCAATGATAAACATTATGTGAAAAAGGAAGAAAAATTTGCTATCATTATCTATTTTGCATAAAACAATACAGAGGAATGAAATTTTTATATTGAAACCCTAAATCATTAAGTACATTGAAACTTATTTTTATAGATTATTTACATTTTGCATCTTAGGCCATTTAACTTTTGTTAAAAGTAACCTTAGTTATTCACTTAAGGATAAATCAATGTACCTATTTTATAGGTTATTTACGTTTTCCACCTACATCACCTAGCCTTTTTTCTTATAAGGTTGTCCACACATGTAGATTGTGGTGTTGGTAATATTACAAATAATAATGTGTGTTCACAATTAAGATGTTTTGTAAATAAATTGTTTACATGGTTGCAATCACAATAACACGCACCATAGCAAGTGTAATGTTTACTTGATTTTTTCATGTTTTGAAGTTGTAATTTAATGTGATGTTGAAATTATAAGATTTGTTTATATGGTTATATTTTAATATATCATAAGAACATGAGAATGAATTTGAAATTAATCCAATGAGTAAAAATTTAACAAAAACATTCATTAAGCATTGTAACACTTGTTTTTAAATAGTAAAAGGACTTGTCAATGGATTTGAATTTTTTTGAAAATAACATTTTTTTTCAAATTTTAAACATAACCCTTAATAAAATATTGTAATTTTTTAAATAAAAATTTTAAATATTTTTTTAATTCAAAAATATTCCAAAAATATTTCAAGAATATTTCCCCAAAAGCAATCATAAAAATAGTCAAAAAGTAGGTGGGTGTGGCTCGTGTTATCCCGTTTACACCCACATGGCATGCCTACATGGTGAACAATCATCAACACAATCACAAAACAATGAACATAATGATAGATAATGTCCCAAATTGGAGAATATTTACAAATTGAAGATTTGTATGCCTATGAACAATGATGAGTTATCACCATGAAAGTTAACAAGCAAAATATATTAAACTTAAATCACCTTACCCATCATTGCCAAAACACCTTCCAATTTCTCAAAGCTCGCCCATCATTGCCAAATTCATAAAACTTTGCCCACCATTGTTGAAATAACAAAAAATTACCTACCATCATCACAACAACCTTCAAATGCAAAGAATTTTGACACCAAAACATCATTCAATTTCATAAGGCTTGCATGCCCTCACACCTCCTTATGTTGGACCTTTTTTCTTTACCATGTACACCTTCTTCTTGTATCAATCACATCTTTTCTATTTCATAAGGATTGTGATGGAAACAAACAATCTACAACACATGCAAGCAATGCAACAACGTCAACACATGGTATAAATGGGAAAGGAACAAGATTTTGCACAATCACATTCATTCATGTAAGTGTTTGCCAAGGATTATGTATTAAATGATCAACAACGTAATGCAAAAGTTCTTTGGATCCAATCACTCGCATTTGCACCTCTAGACTTGGCTTCAAATTCATCAAAAAAGAAATCATATTTCAATTTGAAAATGAGGTGAAGATCCAAAAATTTCATGATTCCGAATGATAGCATATCAACACAAAAATGATATTAAATCAACAAAAAACTATTCTTTCAATTTAAAAAACACAAAACGATTGAACATGTAAGTTGAAAACCTTTCATTTCATTATACTTTGAATTGCAAAAGTGAAGATCAAGCTTTAAATGAAATTAGTAAACTTTGCATGATCTATTTTCAATGTACTACTCCAAAGTAATTTGTTAACCTACTCATAAGATCTCAAAATCTTGCAATTCTAGTTCAACATCAATGTCAACTACAATTTTTTAAGGAATTGTCCCTTGTTCATTAGCTTCCCTTTGATTGTGTTTTGAGTTATGTGCATAGTTGTTAATGTTCTATAGCTCCAATTAAGTCATTAGAATGTTAATATCAAGGTCCTTCCCATTCAATATCATGTTATGAAAGATGCAATAGTAAACCACTACACTAAGTAGAAATAGGACATGTAAGTTAATTTTTAGAACTAGTTTTTTAATTTAAAAAAAAAATCCCAAATGTATTATCTACAATACTTCTTCATTTGCATAAATGTTTGTTGTATAATGCACTTAGTATGGTATGCCAAAAATTACCAACTTGCTTGTGTGGAATCATCAATCATGGGGACAAATGATAACCTTTGTAATCAATTATGTAAAAATTTATTTATTCTTCACTATGATTTAGACAAAACAAGTCTTCAATTTAAGGATTATTGTACAATATTCAATAATGATGCATCATTCATGGAACCAAGCATTTCAACAAAAAATATTTCTATTTTTTTCTTCTAATCAACCATAGCTTATAGCTACATGTTATAAACTTTAGATTGGAATGAAAAATAATTTCTTGCAAAAGGACCTTTCAATTTTTAAAAGTGAATTTGAGTGATATCAATGGCACCATGGATAATGGTAGACCAAAAATGTTTTGAACCCAACCATTACCTTACCAAGTCATCTCCCTTTGGCCTTTGATGTTATGTTGAAAAACAATACTAACATGTACGAACTTTCATGGAACCAAATGAACTATCAACTTTCAATCGCAGACATCTCACTACAATGAAAGTATTTTGCACAATGAATGAGCTTGTAAAGATAACATGCAATGCATTTTCCTTTAAGTACAACACACATGTATTTCATATCTTTCTTCTCCATTGAATATTTAAGTTTGAAAGCTAGAAGATTCACAACCACTTTACTAATTCTAAAATCTTCAATTCACCTTGAATCATTGTATTGACTCAAAAGAAAATGAAAATATCAAGTCGTAAACTTGGTTTTCACCCAATTATCAAGGTCTTGGTTAAACATCAACTCATTGTAAAAACATGACAACCTATGAACTATTGTAGAATTAAGGAATTCATTATGACATGGAAAGCTATTTTACCCTTTGCAAATTTGAAAAAAAATTGATACATTAAATTGAATTTAGTTTCGTGACTCAACAGAGATGGAATATACAAACACTTACAGAAGGACTTCCAAAAAAATGTACCAACAACACCACCTTCAATGGCCTTGTGTTACAAAAATGAATAATTTGCAAGTGAGTAGTATTCGTGACCAAAATGAACAACAACAACAACAACCAAAATGAATAGCAATAATAATTGAATTGAAAAAGCAACAACAATTGAAATGAAAAAGAAAAAAATGTATATGAAACATACAACAAAATTGAAAAGCACAAAGCAATGAAACAAGTAAACTAAAATGCATTAATAAAAAACAATTTCTTCCAAGAGCGATGAAACAAGGGAGCAACAATGAAAGCCTAAATGACTAGAGAAGAGAAAACTAACACCTCCTTATCTTGCATTGATCTTGAACAAAGGCTTGTCAAATTTTAACATAGGACATTCTAAACCTGACTTCTAAAAGCACTTAAAATGAAGATATCACATTTATGATAACTAATGCCACAAAGCAAATTCCAATGATGAGTAATCGAAATTGGTATATGAAAGATTTTTTGGAATCCTTCATATGATCATCCATGGACCATTCCAAAGACAATTTCAAAAATAACTACCTCATTTTCAAGCCTAATTATTTCATTCTTTTCTTAATAACTGCTTCCTTTTTCTATTAACTTTCTTAATAACTATCTTCCACCTTTCCTTCCTAACAACTACCTCCATTTTATAACTATCTCGCTCTTTTTCCTTCTTCACCAACATGGACATGAAAAAACAAATTAGCATATGTCTTATCATGTCCATGAAATGTATATTGATTTAAATTAAATTTGACATTGACATAATTAATGATGAATTATTAAAAACCATATGAAAGCAAAAGAAATAAAATAAAATAGTTGATTGTCATTGGTAGTGTGGAGTAGTGTGAAGCTCAAATAGGTAATTGCAAAACCCTAAAATTGCGATAACTTTCATTATCTACTAAACTACAACCCTAACTTTATGAATACCTAACCTTTATCTATGTGTGAAGTGGCTTTAAGCTATATAGCCTTAGGATAGGCCTTCAACATAGCCCTTCCATTTTGGTAAATTCTAAATTCGGTAGGCAAGTCACTAATAAGCCAGCCCGGTTGCTGGAGCCCGGTAGTGGCTGAGCCCACCATAATCGGCCACAATAAACGGGCCCATTCCCTTAGCCCATTCCTTCTGTGGCCCGTTCCCTGCACCTGTCCCCACTGTGGCCCGTTCCCTGGGCCCGTTCGTTCTGTCCGCTATGGCCCGTTCCCTGGGCCCGTTCCCTGTCTGACGCTTTCTATTGCTGTTCTTCCTTCAAGGGTGCTCATTTGTTGTTCCTTAGCGTGTCGCTCGTTGTCGGCGCTGCTCGTTGTGATCTCCGGAGAGTTTTGGCGGCCTGCAATTGCTGCAACAGGCGGACGCAGAAGCAGCTTCTTCAAGTTGTAATCTGTTGCTGGCCGGGTAGCAGCATAAGAGGAGCTGAAACGAAAGTTTTTTTTTCAGGCAAAGCCAAAATAGGCTCAATTGTGAGGATCGATTGAGAGGCAGGAACCTTTAATGTTTTTTTACAAATCTTTTTGGACATTTTTGTTGGACAATAATAGGAGCAGGCAGATAGATAGATAGAATGTTGTGCTGGATTTTTGCTTCAATTTCACTTGCAAGTGTTGTTATTAGGAGAGCAAGAAATGCAAACTTGTGCTTCTCTGTGTTTTAAATAAATTCTGTTACATCATTTTTGCTTCAATTGTTGAGAAATGAGTCGATGTAAGAGGCAGTCTACTGGAACCAGTTCTTTTTTCGCTATGCAGTAAAAGTTTTGTTGTCTGATGCACATATGTCAGTGAAGCTTATGCAATATTTGAGAAAAACTATGTACCTATATGAACTAGTTTATTTTTTTGCCGACGCCAATGATGAAATTATTTTGCATTGGTGTATAGGCCTCCGGAAGAACATTTCAAGACTAGAGAAAGACAGTGAATTGCGTAAGAACACACGTCTTCTTCTACAAAACCATGTAAAAGTTTCATTGATGCCTCTGTGAGAGAGAGAGAAATGCATCTGAAGGCTCTAACAATTTGTTTTTGTGTCTGATTCCCATTCTTTCTGGTTTATGTGAAGGAAATGTACAGGAGCCTTGAACATAGAGTCTTTGAGGAACAGGAATTTGTCGCCGTCTTCGTGAAATTTCTCCATTCCCTTGTTGCATTGCTGTGATGCGTTGTTGCAATGCAGGATTGCTGCTCGAGCAAGCGCATTTTCTTCTTCCATTCTTTTTTTCTTTTTGTGTTGCATTTGCAAGTAAGGGAGCAAGCTTCTTTCCTTTTCTTGCGTTCATTCGCTTGAGTTTTCATCCTCCTCACTTGCTTCACTTTGGTTTGCTTTCGATTCTCTCTTGATTCCTTTGTCTTTGGCTTGATTCTTACACTGCTGCTGTTGATGATGACCCTTATTGTCGTTGTCGTCTTTTGGAGTTTGGTTCATGGATCCGCTCTCATCTGACTCGCTTGGTTTGGATTCAGTAGCCCTGGAATCGATCCGGGATTCGTCGTCATCGCCATCAGCATCATCTTCTTCTTCCTCTTCTTCTTCGTCATTATCTCTTTTGCTTTTGTTACGACGAGTTCTTTTGTTTTTCGACTTGTTGTACCTTGATTTGCCTGATGCTTTACTCCCCGCGCTTGTGACGCTTGCACTTTGCTTCGATTCTTTAGTATTGGTGTCCTTACTGGAGACCTGTTTTGTTCCGTAAACATTGCTATTGTTGTTGCTGATCGATCGTCGCCTCTTTGCAGGCTTTTTGTTGTTCTCTCCATCATCGTCGTCATCGTGAGCCTTATCGTAATCGGAGTCTGAAGGATCTGCGGCTGCATCGTCCGCCTGCACAAGCTCCAAAGATTCATGATTCCCATCATTCTCCGGTAATTTCTCGTCATCACTCTCATCAGCAGCAACATCCCTTGCCCGCTTCTTCTTCCCTTTCTGCTGATCTCTACGATGATCGCCTGACTTGTCGTCGTCGTCGTCGTCGTCGGGCTTCCCGCTGCGTTTCTCATGTTTTGGAGAAGCCGGATTGTGAACCGGCTCTTGCTCCTCTAGTACCTCGAACTCCGTTTCCTCCTCCACTCTGGCTCTCTTCCTTTTCCCCCCCGCATTCTTCCTCGTCGTCGTTTTCCTCTTCTTCGCATAACTTCTTCCCGTGCCCTTCCTCTTCCTCCTTTGCCTTCCCTTCCCATATCGACCTCTAGCTCTTCCTCTTTGAGGCGGCATTTTCGTGGACTCTAGATTGTTAGACCCTGCTTTCGGACCTCCTCCTCCTTCTGTCTAGTATGGAAAAGCGAGAATTCTTATTTTCACATTTGGATTCTCCAAGCGTTGCGTCTGTCTGATCTGCGAACCAATCGACTCCCAAACGACTTTTCAAACTCATTCGTTGCTTTGCAACAAGGGCGTGCGTGTTCTCCATTTTCTTGACCGTTGTGGCGGCCTCTGATCTAGGAGCGTCTTTGATTGATTCCTGATTTTTTCCAGCTGCATTTTGACTCCTTTGTTCTCATTTTCTTTGTTTCTCATCAGCCGCCAGGGTTCATGAAGATGAGTCTGATCCTTTGCTTCTCAAAGGATGATGCAACTGTATGTCCCAATCTCTCAGTTCAGATCAACACCATCCTTCTTCAACACTTGATTCCAACCTTCATTCTTCTTCTACAGGACTCTGATGGTATGTGTCTACTCACATGGTCATATCTTCTAGCTTAACAACATTGAATCCAAGTTCTATACTGCTGCCCACAAGAATTGTAACATGAGAATACTAGAGTTCTTTTGAATGTGCTGCATACATGTCTTCTTCTTCTTCTTCCTTGATGGATCTGAATGCACTGAAATTGGAGGTCATTTGTGCCTTGGTTGCTTGCTAGTCATATCTTTCCATCTTTCACACATCATCATTGAAGTGATTTCAGTGCACCTGTCCCAACTCAACAATCTGGGGATGTTGAAAGATGCACAGTTGAGCTCCCTTCTCCTTTTAGGTTGATTACCACCACCTTCTCTGAAGAGTCTTCAACTTCTCTGTTTGATTCTGCTTCTTCAACAGAGTCTTCAACATATCTATTTGATGCAACATTACCATGACTTGTTGAGTATGACAATGGTCAAATTTCTCCAACTTCATTTCAACTGTTGTGCAAGATGAGCTGTGGTTCACAAAGAAGCCTGCCCAAGGAACAAGCTGCATCCCTCATTGACACAGTGCTAGTAAGTGCATGCCTTCCATCGATGCGTTCTCTTGCACATGATACCCACACTCTCTATTCGAGTGCCTTTTTCAGTATGCTGTGGTGTGATTATGATGAGTGTAAACAAACAATTTGGCATTGCAGATTTGCATTTGAATATAGGAACACAGTCTGATATTGTATATGCCTTGCTTTTTCTTGATACATCTGGAACAATCCAGAACAATTCCATCCAAGGATGCACTCTGGATTCACTTGAGGATTCCTGGATCGCTGGGACCACATCATATTCTTCTCTGTGGGAAGGACACCTCTATTGTTGTATTTAGGCTTCCAATTGTATATAGCAGTTTGAGTTTTGATGAAGCAGGAGACAGGAGCACAGAAGTACAGATGACTTCTTCCTCAACACCCTTCTCTCGAGGCTTCATTGAGCACCACTTTGAGATAGAACTTGGATAAGTGAGAGATGCAGAGAACAATTTATTTTCATATCACTACTGTAATACTACTGTTCTCACACCATGTAATGGGAGATTGGTGGTTTGCAGTGGGGGAAAGTTTCAGTGCACAAATGCAAGATTTCAAATGGACAACAGCTCAATTGAAGTAAGAATCAAACAGAAATTGAAATGATAATGTGGTTGCTTGAATTTTTCTCATAGCCAAAATCTGGAGAAGAACTTAAACATAACTTAAACAAGAGACACAATTTCCCGCTCTTCTGACAAACAAACTCACTCACGTACATTCTTTGAACACAATTTTTTCTCCTCTTGCATCCAGACTTCATTGTTTTGTCATAAGATCCATAACCTTTCTGCATTCCTTCTTCACCCTCTTCCCATGGTATGTAATGCAAAAAACGAAATGCTCAAAACTATTTATTAACTCTTTGTTGGAAAGGGAACTATATTGTTTAGGGTTTTGGGGGCTGAGTAGGTAGTAAATTCAATACCGAAAAAGAAAAACGAGAACTTTAGGGTGAATGTGATTTTGGTAAAAAATAAAAGTAGAGTCAAGAATAAAAAAGAACGAAAAAGGAAACAGAAATCGCCGTCCCAGGGGCTCGAACCCTGGACCACAAGGTTAAGAGCCTTGCGCTCTACCAACTGAGCTAGGACGGCTGTGCTGCGATCCGG